>JAEEGL014072713.1_pt1 | contig 11924 bp, 2 predicted proteins | sample 9134231 | NCBI WGS metagenome assembly JAEEGL01 (sample SAMN16246548, study PRJNA631951) | gut metagenome | biome: gut microbiome; feature: rumen; material: fiber-attached | host: Bos | place: Iran: Karaj | collected 2018-10 | reverse complement strand
CCGCCGATGACACAAAAGATTACCCTGATAGAAATTGGAAAGGCTGGGTAATATACGGAGGAAGCTTCAGCAATGATGATGAAGCATTAGATGATAATGCAAAATGGACTTCAATTCAGTCCATCCCGAATGACACAGTGCTCAAAGCACGTAATTCAGTGGATTATTACTTTGATGTCGAGGGTAATGAGACGGCATATAAGTACTATAAACTGGTTATTACATGCTCAGCTGTCAAAAAACAACAGATGGCTGAAATGACTTTTAATCCTGTTGAAGATACCGTAGAAGGAATCACTGTTTACGATTTCGATGAAGGAGAAAACACCAACGTTGCTGAACGAGCTGTGAAACTCTTTGACGGTGACAAAACTAATAAATGGTGCAGTATAAAACATAATGGAGGAAGCTATAGTAATAGGGATAAAGACTGGGTTATATTCGGGACAGGTACCTCATTTGTCCTTAATAGCTACGTTTTGACTACCGGTGATGATACTTATACAAATCCCGGACGAAACTGGAAAGACTGGCGTATTTTCGGAAGTAATGATCCTGATGCAAGATATGCTTATGTAAGATTTGAGAATTATGATCATAGCGGAATCATTGATACAGACAAGTGGACTTTGATCCAGGAAATCAAAAACGATACCGTATTGGAGGGCGAAAATAATACAGATTATACGTTCACAATACCTGATAATAATAAGCATTATAAATATTATCTCCTTATAATAGATGCGATACAAAGCTCAAGTGACAATATTCAGCAAATGGCTGAAATGACTATTACTGTTCCCCCGGTAGTCGAATATCCTCTCTGGGTTGGTGACACACGGGTGACCAGCTACAATGCAAGTGACGTCTTTAATGATGGCACGGTCAGCTTCGTTCCTGCCAAGGAAGATGATGCGGCTACTGCTGAAGTAGATGAATCTGCTCCCGCAACCCTAAAGCTTAACGGCGCGAACATAACGACCTACTGTGAACTTGATGAGGAGGAAAAATTTGGACTATATTATAGCGACACAGAAGATCTGAACATTGTTCTGGAGTCGGATTCTGTAATCAGCGTCAGTGAGCAGGATATTGATTATGGATTATACAGCAAAGGGAATTTGAGCATTTCCGGAAATGGTTCGCTGGAGGTGACCGGCTATTTCAGTGGCATTAAATGTGAAGGCAGTATTTCCATCCCCGAGAATGTTTCACTGATAGCAAACGGCACACGTATTGAAGGCGGAACAGGCATCACGGCAAACGGTGTTACGATAAACGATGGTATCGTTGTAGCCAGTGGAAAGTCGAGAGGCATCGAATGCAATGATGGAAAGGTATCGATTCTGGGCGGAGATGTGACCGTCGTCGCCAATTCCACCGTTAACGACCCCGTTCCAATGGCAATCGTTGGCAACGTCGTGAACGCAATCCCGGGCACAGGTTGGACGGACGCGGCCGGAACTGAAGGCAAGACAACAATCGAGGTGAGTGATACCGGACGGAGTCTTTCGGACTACAGGAAACTGAAGTTCAAGGAGAATGGCGAAAGCACTGCTTTCGATACAATTACAGTTCTTGCCGGTACCCAAGGAGCTACTAACCAGGATTGCAGCAAACTGTTTGATAAAGATAAAACAACATCCTGGTATACTACAAACAAAGAATCGGCTTACGTGATATTCAAAGCAGACACTTCATTTGTAATGAAGAGTTACATGCTGACTACCGGACCGAATACAAAAACTTACCCGGATAGAAATTGGAAGGGCTGGGTAATATACGGAGGAAGCTTCTTTAATGATAAAGCCGCATTAAAAGAGGATGCAGTCTGGACACCAATCCAGACCCATACGGATGACACAGTGCTCAAAGCACGTAATTCAGTGGATTATTACTTTGAGGCCGAAGATAATGAGACTTCATACAAATACTATAAAGTGGTTATAACATGCCAGAGTAATAATGCTCAGGAAATGGCAGAAATGACCATTAATCCTGTTGAAGACACCGGAGAAGGAATCACTGTTTACGATTACGATGAAGGATTAAACACCAACGCTGCTGAGCGGGCGATGAGACTCTTTGATGGTGATAAGACCAATAAATGGTGCAGTATAAAATATAATGGAGGAAGTTATAGTAATAGGGATAAAGACTGGGTTATTTTTGGGGCAGGTACTGCCTTTGTCCTGGATAGCTACGTTTTGACTACCGGTAATGATACTGCTAAAAATCCCGGACGAAACTGGAAAGACTGGCGTATTTTTGGAAGTAATGATCCTGAGGCCAAATATGCTTATGTAAAATTTGAGAATGGAAATCATAGCGGAATCGTAGATACAGACAAGTGGACTTTGATCCAGGAAATCAAAAATGATACAGTATTGCAGGCCGCAAATAATACGGATTATTTGTTCACAATACCTGATAATAATAAGCATTATAAGTATTATCTCCTTATAATAGATGCGTTACAAAGTTCCAATGACAATATTCAGCAAATGGCTGAAATGACAATCAAGGTTCCCCCTGTAGTCGAATATCCTCTCTGGGTTGGCGACACACAGGTGACGAGCAGCAATGCAAGGAACGTCTTTAATGATGGCACGGTCAGCTTCACCCCTGCCGTGGAAGATGATGCGACTACTACTGTAGACGAATCCTCTCCCGCGACCCTCACGCTCAACGGCGCGAATATCACGAAATGCTATGAGCCGGAGGAGGAAAAATATGGACTATATTACAGCGGCACAGAAGATCTGAACATTGTTCTGGAGTCAGAATCTGTAATCAGCGTCACTGACGAGGAGCTTGCTGCCGGTTTGTACAGCGAAGGGGATTTGAGCATTTCCGGAAACGGTTCACTGGAAGTGACCGGCTATTTCAATGGAATTTATAGCGCAGGCAGTATCTCCATTTCTGAGAATGCTTCGCTGACGGCAATCGGCACAAGTACTGACTCAGGAAAAGGCATTTTGGCCGGCGGCGTTACAATAAATGGCGGTACCGTTGTAGCCGGTGGTAAGGTATGCGGCATCTTTTGCGGTGGTGACACGGTGGTTTCGATTCAAGGTGGAGATGTGACCGCTATCGCCGAAGGCTCAGTAGGAGACCCTCGGGCAATTTATGGTAAAGTATTGAACGCCATCCCCGGCACAGGTTGGGAGGAAGCGGCTGGAACAGAGGGTGAGGCAATCGAAGTCAGCACCACGGAGCAGACACTTAATTATAAGAAAGTACAGTTCATAACCCCTGATCCTGTTTCCTATATGGCCTGGAATGAGACGAACAAGAAAGTAGAAACAGTTGAAGACGCCTGCACGACCTATACTGAGGTCGCAAGCAGCGACAAGGCTGTAACGTGGGAAAGCGGTTCGCAAGGCAGGTGGTATGTTGTAAAAGATGATGCTACTATCTCTGAGCGTATCACCGTCACCGGCACAGTCAATCTTATCCTCTGCGATGATGCAACCATGACTGCGAGCAAGGGCATCACGGTGGGAGCTTCTGACACCCTGAACATCTACCCGGGAAGCACCAAAGATGCCATAGATGGCTCGGGCGAGTTGATTGCGAGTGTAGAATCAGATTCTTATAATGCAGGAATCGGCAGCGTAGGAAATGTATCTTCTCCTGAAATGGGCGGAACTGTCACGATTCACGGCGGTAAGGTAACAGCAAGTGGTGGTAAAGGAGGCGCAGGCATCGGAGGAGGCCGCTCATCAAGTAGTGGTAATTCCGGTCACGGTGGAACAGTTACCATCAACGGCGGCGAAGTCACAGCCAACGGCGGCACTGCCGCAGCAGGCATTGGCGGAGCAATAATGTGCAAAGGCGGAACGGTTACCATCAACGGAGGAACTGTCATTGCTACAGGTGGAAGTGAGAGTACTCCGGGTATCGGCGCGGGTTTATATCGTGAAATAAACGGTACTCTTACCCTCGGTGAAAATGTGATACTGTATGGAGATGACGACAAAAATCCGCCAACGACTGTACGCACTGTCACAACAAACCGTTATCGGTATATGAAGACAATCTATAGTACTCATATGCACGAGTTCACATATGCAGCAAAAGGCAATGTGCTCACGGCTACATGTGCCAATACAGACAATGAATGCCCGCTGGATGACGGTACGGATGAGCATAATCACATAGCTACGCTGACTATCGAAGCACCGCTGCATGATACTTATGGGGATGGTGAGGATGCCAACGCGCAGATCACCGATGCTCGCAGCATCAAAGGCGATGCTAAGGTTCAGTACCAGAAGAAAAAGACTGACGGCAGCTATGAAACTGCCTTAGAGACTGCACCTACAGATGCAGGCGACTACAAAGCAAGCATCACCCTGGAAGAGGGAGCGGGCAGCGCTACGGCAAGTGTTGAGTATACAATTGCAAAGGCTGCGTCAACCATCTCAGTTGTTCCCACAGCTTCTGAGATCACTTACGGACAGAAGCTGGAAAACAGCACTCTGACCGGTGGAACTGCCAGTGTGGCAGGCACCTTTGCATGGAAAGATAATACGCTTGCTCCAGCTGTTTCTGACAGCCAGACAACGGAATATGATGTCGTATTTACTCCTACAGATGCTAACTACGACTCTGCAGAGTGCAAGGTTAAGCTGACTGTTAATAAGGCAGAAAGTTCAGTAACCAAAGCACCTGAAGCAAAAACACTTATCTACAGTGGCTCTGCGCAGGAACTTGTGAGTGCAGGTACAGCTACCGGCGGTACCATGAATTATGCTCTTGGCACTGACGATAAGACCGCACCGACGAAGGACTGGAGTGCATCCATCCCTTCAGCCACCGATGCAACCATCTACTATGTCTGGTACATGGTAAAGGGAGATGGCAACCATAGCGACAGCTTAGCGGCCTGTGTCAGCGTAACGATAACAGATCCTGCAGCGGAAGTGAGCGATTTGATCAATTCCCTTCCTGCAGCAGCTTCAGTAAAGACAACTGACAAGGCAGCCATTGAGGCAGCAAGAGCAGCTTATAATAAGCTGACTGATGTGGAGAAGTCTAGAGTTACTGATGATGTCCTCAAGAAGCTGACGGATGCAGAAGATGCTCTTGCAGCTGCAACAGTAGCAGACGCAATAAGTGTCCTTCCTGCAGCAGCTTCAGTTAAGACAACTGACAAGGAAGCCATCGAGGCAGCAAGAGGAGCCTACGATAAACTGACAGAAGCACAGAGATCATATGTTTCTGCTGACACATTAAAGAAACTGACGGATGCAGAGGATGCTCTTGCAGCTGCAACTGTAGCTGCAGCCATCACCAGTCTCCCTGCAGCAACTGCAGTAAAGGCATCTGACAGGGAAGCCATCGAAGCAGCAAGAGTTGCCTTAAATGCATTGTCAGCTGCTCAGAAGGCATATGTTCCTGCAGACTCACTTAATAAGCTTGCAGCAGTGGAAACAGCTCTGGTGGAGGCTCTGATCGGGGAGCTTACGGCAGCAGATGCTGTAACCATCGCCGACGAGCAAAGTATCAAAGATGCAAGAGATAAGTATACAGCCTTAAGCGAAGACCAGAAATCAAAAGTCAGCGCAGACAAACTATCAAAGCTTGTAGCTGTGGAGACAGCACTTGTAATTGCAAAGCTTCCGGATGCAGGAGCTGTAAAGACGTCTGACAAGGAAGCCATCGAGGCAGCAAGAGCAGCTTACGAAGCCCTGACTGAAGCGCAGCAAGAAGCAATTGGTGCTGATGCCCTGACAAGGCTTGAAGTAGTAGAAGCAGCACTGGTACAGAAGCTGATAGAAGAGCTTCCTTCAGCTGATAAGGTTATATCAGATGATAAGAGCGCTGTCGAGCTGGCACGTAATGAGTATGAAGCACTAAGTGACGAGCAGAAAAAGCTGATTGGAAGTGACGTTCTTGCAAAGCTTGAAGCAGTAGAAGAAGCTCTTTCAATCGCTCTTCTTCCTGACGCTGATAAAGTAACAAAAGAAGACAAGGATGCAGTCCTTGCTGCAAGAGATGCTTACAACAAGCTGACAGATGAGCAGAGAACTCAGATTGGCAGCGCTGCTGAGGATAAGCTGAAGGCTGTTGAAGTTGCTCTTACAAAAGCACTGATAGCAGATCTTCCGGCGGCCAGTGCCATTAAGTCAAGCGATGCAGATAAAGTGGCCATAGCCAAGAACCTGTACGACAGTCTCACTGATGACCAGAAAGAACAGATAACGGTTCATGAGAAGAACAAGCTTGACGCAGTAGTTGATGCCCTCAGCGATGCAGCGGTCTACGATGTCAGAACAAAGATCAACAATCTGCCTTCACCCGGTGAAGTGACAGCAGGCGACGAAGCTGCCATCAATGCGGCCCGCGAGGCTTACAATAAACTCTCTGATGCCAGGAAAGTGTTTGTGGGCGAGACCGCGACAGGGAAACTCATTGCAGACGAGACTGTTATTGCCATAATCAAGCTTCCGACCCCGGTGACAATAGCCGATAAGGAAACTGTCGTAGCCATACGAGAAGCTTACAACTCTCTGAATGAAGCACAGAAGGAAGAGATCGGTAAAGACAAGATCGAGAAGCTTGAAGCAGCAGAAGCTGTAATACAGGCAGCTGAGGATATAGCAGCTGCAAACAGTGTTAAGAGCAAAATAGATGCTCTGCCTGCAAGTGCAGATGTGACTGTTGCCCATAAGGGTATCATCGAAGAGGCAAGGGCAGCATATAACGCCCTGACCGACGATCAGAAGAAACTCATAACGAAGGAGACCATCGATAAGCTTGAAGAAGCAGAAAGTGCACTTGCTGCTGCAGAGGCAGTATATTCAGTAACTTCCATTAAGCTTCGTGCAGTGAACGGAACAACAATGATCCCGGGATCAAGCCAGGAGCTTGAGGTGACCATAACTCCTTCCACAGTAGCTGCAAATCAGCTCATATGGAGCAGCAGTAATGAGAAGGTAGCAACTGTAACAGCTGATGGCAAAGTAGAGGTCAAAAAGGATATCACCTGGGGCGAGGAGAAGTCTTTTGACGTAACGATCACTGCTAAATCTACAAATAATGTAGAAGATTCAGTCACACTTACAGTCAAGCCGGCAGAAAAGGAAGTTACCGCAATAACAATAGACCCCAAGTCTGTCAAGGGCGGCCATAAGCCCGGAGATACATTCAGGCTTACAGCCATGATAACCCCGGCTGATGCTACAGATAAGACTGTTGTCTGGAGCAGTGACAATGAGAAGACAGCCCATATCGGACCTACCGGAGTTGTTACCATAACAGGCACAGGAAAAGCAAAGATAACCGTAACAGCAGGAACAGCTTCCGGCGTTTCTGACTCTGTTGACCTTGTGATCGACAAGAAGGATGTAACCGGGATCACAATCAGCGCAGCAGGCGGAGATCATCTTGTAGCAGGAGACTCTGCAAAGCTTTCTGCAACAGTCACACCTTCATATGCAACATATCAGGATGTTTCCTGGTCAAGCTCCGATGCAACGGTTGCAGATGTAGATGAAAACGGAGTTGTTACAGCAAAAGTAGCAGGAAAGGTTACAATCACAGCAACATCAACAGATCCGGATAAAGCCGGTATCAGTGCATCTAAGGAACTTGTTGTATTTGAAGACGATGATTCCCTGCATGTTGAGTTTGTCGAAGGATCTGAATACTACTACACAGGCAAGGCAGTAACTCCTGATGTGGCTGTGTACTATCACGGCAAGACTCTTCTGAGGGATACGGACTACAAGGTAAGCTACAGGAATAACAAGAATGCAAATGATGCATCCGATATTAAGAAGGCACCTACGGTAAAGGTTACAGGTAAGACTGTGGCAGCAACTGCCGAGGCAGCATTCAGGATCCTTCCTGTGGACATCGGAGATGAAGACCTTGTTACTGCAGAAGAACTTAACGTAGCTTACGGCAAGACTGCAGCACCTGTTCTCTTCTACGGCGGAACCAGGCTTAAGAGCAGCGAGATCACAAACAGCCATGCTAAGTTCAAGTTCACGGAAAGTCGCGCCATAACAGTATACGGCAGGGGCAACTTTACCGGTGAGCGTGAGATCTGGGTAAATGTCAAGACTGCTGCAGAAATGAAGAGCATGCCTAAGATCAAAGTCAAGTCCTTCACACCTGCAAAGAGATACTACAACGGACAGCCCCAGCCTCTGAATGCCAAGGAGGATGCAGAAGATACCGATAACGAGATAGTTGTTGTAAGTTCTGCTGATAAGAGCAAGACTCCCAGTGAACTTGTACTCGGAGAGGATTTCTACATCGCATATCCTGAGGACATAACAGATGTGGGAACTGTCAAGGTAGCCATTATAGGAATGGGAGAGTACACAGGAACTGTAAGTAAAACTTATAAGATCCTGGCAGCCAAGGATGATCCTGCTTCCATAGAAGGCATGGATATCATCTTCCGTGACGCAGCGGATTACACCATCGGCGGTACGACCTATGACTATTATGAGTATCAGCCTGGCGGCGTATATCCTTATGTAGAGGTAGTTGCAAACTACAAAGGCGGATATTGCGAGATCCTCGCTGCAGGAAAGGACTATAAGGTCACATATGCCAATAACAAGAAGGCAGGAGAGATCAACGGCAATAAGCTTGCTAGTGCGACTGTCACCTTCAAGGGTAACTACAAGAGCCTGAAGAAACAGAGTAAGCACTTCTTCATTACACAGGCAGACATAAGCGACGCAGCGGTAAATCTCCGCAACCAGGTTGTAACAAAGAACGATGCCAAGTATCCGATCTCTGCACCTGTAGTGGATGTAAACGGCGTTACTGTCAAGAAGAGCGAATATGAAGTGATCTATAAGGTTGACGGCAGAGTGATCAGCAAGAACACCAAGGGTGCTTTCACGACCGGAGAACCTGTTACAGTAACTGCAGAGATAAAGGCCAAGGCAAACGGCAATTACACCGGAACAGTCATTGGAGAATACACTGTAACCATGGCTGACAGCAGTAAGGACCTGTCAAAGGCCAAAGTCATCATCCAGAAGAAGGGCGATGCAAGCCACAAGGCTGTGAAGAATCTGAAGTTCACTGGAGGCGAGATCAGGATCGGTGAAGGAGAATATGAGGACTACGAGCTGTATGTTTACACCGGCAAGAAGGCTAAGAGCCCTACAGCAGTTCTTAAGGAAGGCACCGATTATGTGGCAAAGTATTCCAACAATGTAAAAGCCGGAAAGGCCACTGTTGTCCTCAATGCAGTAGAGGGTGACGAGGCATCTTACTTTGGAAGCAAGACCTTTACCTTCAAGATCGTAAAGGGAAGCATGCCGTGGTTTAATAAGTAAGTTATAGAACTGGTTCAGATTATGTGAAGCACATATGAAAGTAACTAGATCTATCAGAAAAGGAGTCTCATTCGAGGCTCCTTTTTGACCCTTAGGGACGGAGTCAAGGGGACATTTTAGTCCATTTGAGTTAATTTAGATATCCTTAAATATCTTATCATGATGTCTCGTGATATCCTGACTGAGATATGACTTGAATGAAATCTGACTGAGATCCTGAGATGGAGCGTCTCCTATAAGCTTACCGGTTCCCAGGCTGGTTGTGTTTTACAACGGAAGAAATCCAATGCCAATGGCTGTCAGAGCTAATGCTCATCGTAGACTGTTGACATTGGGTTTTCTTCAATTAAGAATGAAAACTTATAAATATGATTGCAGAGGAGAATTGACCATCTTTCGAAGTCTGCAACTGATACAGCATTTCAGGATAAGCTTATTACTGAGCTTCTTAGAAATTAGGACGATGCTTGAATGAAAAAGTTAACGCAACATTTAGCATGTATACCACGTAATTTTGTAAACATAAGTCCATTTTACTTAAGAATTTAATTGGGGAGGGAAGCCTTTTGGCTACACTCCTCCCTTTATTTTTTTCTCAATTATGAAGAAAAATTAATAAATTTCGACGGTAAATCTTAAGAATTAAATGATATCATGATTCTTGTCCCATTCAGGGAACAGTTTCTGTATTCACAGAGGCATCAGCATTTCGCTGGAATTATCACTTTTTTGGAGGAATAAGTATGAAACACAACGTAACAACAGCTTGGAAAGGGCAGGAAACAGGCATCACTTATGCTGATGCCAGAAAAGCTGTCGAATCAATGAACCTTATTGATGGATTTCTATTTGACAGTTCGATTGAAGATGAGGCAGATGCCAAAATAGTCATCGGAGCAATACTGAGAACAGTGCTTAACCGTGATATCAGTGAAATACAGGTTACATCACAAAAGCAGCTTCAGGCAATAGACACCAGATACCATGGCATAAGATTAGATGCACGTGTAGATGAGGAGGCTGATGGCAAGGTAAGAGCTACCATATATGACATTGAGATGGAAAACCGGCCTGCAGATCGAGCTCCGCTACCAAGAAGACTAAGGTTCTATGATTCTATTATAGACAGCAGGCTCCTAGAGTCCGGTGCTGGATATGATGATCTTCCGGATTTTGTATCCATAATAATCTTGTCCTATGACCCATTTGGCGCAGGAGATATGTATTATGAAGCGTCAACAACATTAACCACGCATCCGGATATCGGATACGATGATGGTATTATGCACATCTTCCTGTATTGCCATGGAAAAGCAAGTAAGACCTTGTCTCCTTCGCATGGAAAACGACTCAAGGAAGTGTTAAAATACATAGTGTCAGGAGAAAAGCCAAGCATTGCGAATTCTGAGGTTGATAGCCTCGAAGAAATCGTATCCAAGATCAAAAAAAGATCGGAGGTCACCAGGAAGTATATGAAACAGTGGGACAGAGAACGTATTATTGCACTCGAAGCCAGAGCTGAAGGAAAGGCTGAAGGAAAAGCTGAAGGAAAAGCTGAAGGAAAAGCTGAGGAAAGAGATCAGATTAACCGGCTTAATTCAATCCTGATAGAGCAGGGGAGAATTGATGATCTTTCGAAGTCTGCTACTGATATAGAGTATCAAGATAAGCTTATTAAAGAGCTTATTGGGAATGAGGACCATATATAGTGTATGTGTTACCGGATTGAACCGTAAAAGAAGCTTGAATATGTTGTTATACAAAAAACTGCCGGCTGTCAAGGGGCAGTACGCTGAGCACTTGTGCTCGGGCAACCCTTGACGGCTGGCAGCTTTTTGCTACAATCACCCGCCCCGGGAAAGGCAGTGTGATATGATTTATGCAGTTTTGACAAAAAGCGATGCTAGAATAAATTATTAACTTTGTCTACCCCCTGCTAGCAGGGCAATCGGCCCTGCTCATTTACTCAGTGCATATTTTGTCATTATTTATAGTCTTTTAAGAAAACGCATATTATAAAGACTGTATAATAAATAACATAGTCCGTTAAATCCCTACATGGTAAGCTATCTTGGATCGCTTCGCACAGCAGAGTATGGTAATCGTATCCGTATGTCGGCCTTCCACGCGATGCAAGGAGAAAGGCATCATGCTCCAGGTAACTGAGGTGGGAGAGCGGTTCTACTTTGACTGGTATCAGGGATTCCACGGAGATATGTACGTAAAAGCCATGCGCGATCTCATGAAAAAAGCGGGAATGACCGGGGCTAAGCCGGAGAGTGTAGAATAAGTGAGCCATAAAAGTTACTATGTCCAGGGAAGATTATTTATGGCTGATCCTTGAGAGTCTTGACGGAGGTCAAAAATGATACTGAAAAAAAGTAATGCAGTTCTGGGATTATTATCATCCATCGCCGTGGTGGTGCATATGGCATACAACTGCTTTTGCTATCTTACTTTCTATTACAATCCGGCGCTTAAGCTTGTCACTTCCATGCCGCTTATGGTGCTGATGTGCGGTCATGCAATTTGTGGCATGTGCGCTGTCTTTCTTTTGGGTGACGGCACAAGGCTTGACCTGTATCCGCGAAAGAACAGGAAGACCATAAT
>JAEEGL014041863.1_pt1 | contig 11924 bp, 9 predicted proteins | sample 9134231 | NCBI WGS metagenome assembly JAEEGL01 (sample SAMN16246548, study PRJNA631951) | gut metagenome | biome: gut microbiome; feature: rumen; material: fiber-attached | host: Bos | place: Iran: Karaj | collected 2018-10 | reverse complement strand
TTGGCGCAGGTGCCCTCCTGACGGCCGGTTTCGACCCAGTGATGCCTGCCGTCCGGGCTGCTGCGGCCGGTGCAGCCGTCCTGCCCGGGCACAGCGTGCGCAGTGAGGGGCAGCGCGGCGAACAGGGATGCCAGCATCGCCAGCACCAGGATGAGGGACAATGTGCGTTTCATGGGAGAATGCCTCCTTTGCCGGCTCCGCTTTGTCTCTGCCGCGCACGGCACGGCTTTTTCAGTTAGGTTGTCCGGTGTGTTTATTTGGCCTGAACAGTATACTCTGATATTATTATATCACCGATCGCTGCATTTGTCACGGCTTTGCTGCCCGCTTTGGCAGCAGGAACTGCCCGCTTTGGCAGCAGGAACAGCCGCAAGGATGCAAACTCCGTGGCGTTTCTCAAAAAGCGCTTCTTGTCATCTCACGCAGTCCTGCGTATAATACCTGGCGTAAGCTATGGATAAACCGGCGGGCAGTCATCGGACTGGAGTGTGGAGAAATGCGTCTGATCGGGAATAATCTGTGGTTCGTCTTCGGCGGTTTTTCAGACGGAAGTGTTTGGTGATAAAAGAAAGGAGTAGGAAAGTGCAATGAAAAGAGTCCTTATACTGATTGCGTTTGCCCTTCTGCTGTTTTCTGTTGGCTGCGCAGAGAATGTCAGCCGCATGGAATACTCGCTGAGCATTCGCGGCTTTACACTTTCTGGGTATTATACCGGTGAGGTTACAGACGGGAAACCAGATGGATATGGGATCTATGAAACGCAAGCACCTGATGGTACACCCTGCCACTATATCGGCAACTGGAAAAGTGGTATCATGCATGGCAGCGGGGCCACGTATTGGAATGACGGTTCACTAGAAATTGGTGAATACCATCATGGCGCCTTTGTTTCCGGTAAGTATAACTACAATGGTCGTGTACTTCTGCTTGTCGATACTAAAGCAGAAATAAGCGTGAATCTCCATTGGATCGACAGCAGTTCCCATGACGGGCACAAACCCGAGAATGGTGTGTATGAAGTCATGTACATCGGGAATATCAACTCGCATGTTTTTCATCGATTGGATTGTGAATCGATCCGGACAATGAAGGAAAAAAATAAAGTGGAGTTCTATACTAGGGAAGAGGCCATTGAAAGAGGCTTTACTCCTTGTGGTTTATGTCGACCATAAAGAAAGACTGACGTGAAGCGAGACCAAACGCGGATCTGGAGGGTGATTTCATTGGAGTTTTCCCTGAATGAAAACTGGACCATGATCGACGGGGAAAAGAGCTTTCCCTGCCGGGTGCCCTGCTCGGTATACGACACGCTGATCAACGCGGGCGCGTTGGCAGACCCCTACGCAGGGGAAAACCAGTGAGAGGCCACGGCTGTCAGCGACAGGGATTTTGTGTTTGAAAAGACCTTCGGGCTGCCGGAAGCGGCCCAGTCTGCCGGGCGGCTCATCCTGCGCTTCGACGGCATCGATACGCTGGGAAAAGTGTATCTCAACGGCACGCTGCTCGGGAAAACGGACAACATGCACCGCGTCTGGGAATATGACGTGACCAGCCTTGTCCGCCCCGAAGGGAACCGGCTGCGCGTCGCCCTTGCTTCCCCCACCCGCTTTATTGCCGATATGCAGAAGAAGCGTCCGATCTGGGGCGTGGACTCCACGATGGCGGGCTATCCGCATCTGCGGAAGGCGCACTATATGTTCGGCTGGGACTGGGGCCCGCAGCTGCCCGACCTGGGGATCTGGCGCGGCGTTCGTCTGCTGGGCTTCACCGGGGGACGGGTACGCTCGGCCTATTATGGCCAGCACCACGAAAACGGCTGTGCATTGCTTTCCTGCAAGGCGGACCTTGAGGCCTGGGCGCCGGGCTTGACGGCTGTGTTTCGCGTCACCGCCCCGGACGGCACGCAGCTGGAGGCTCCGCTGACAGACGGCAAAGCGGAGATCAGGATCGAAAACCCGCAGCTCTGGTGGGTGCGCGGCCTGGGCAGCCAGCCTTTGTACACCTGCGAAACGGTGCTGCTCATGGAAGGCCGGCCGGTGGATGTGTTTTCCCGCCGGGTGGGTTTGCGTACCCTGTCGGTGTCCCGGGAAAAGGACGCATGGGGCGAGGAATTCTGCTTCATCAACAACGGCGTAAAGGTGTTCGCCATGGGCGCGAATTATATCCCGGAGGATCAGATCCTTCCCCGGGCCACAAAAGAGCGGACGCTGCGGCTGCTGGAGGACTGCAAAGCGGCAAACTATAATTTCATCCGCGTCTGGGGCGGCGGTATCTATCCGGATGATGCCTTCTATGACTGGTGCGATGAAAACGGCCTGATCGTATGGCAGGATTTCATGTTCGCCTGCTCCGCCTATCGGCTGACCCCGGCCCTGGAGGCCACCATCCGGGCGGAGATCAGGGACAATGTGCTGCGGCTGCGCAACCACGCCAGTCTGGGCCTGCTTTGCGGCAACAACGAAATCGAATCGGCCTGGGAGGGCTGGGGGCTGCCGGATGACCCGGAAGCGAAAGCGGATTATCTGAAGCTGTTCGAGGGCATCATTCCGGAGATCCTGGGCGAGCTGGCCCCGGAAACCTTCTACTGGCCGTCCTCGCCCTCGTCCGGCGGCGGCTTCAGGGATTCCTCCTCCAACCGTGCCGGCGATATGCACTACTGGGCCGTGTGGCACAACTTCAAGCCCATCGAGGCGTTCCGGCAGCATCATTACCGCTTCTGCTCCGAATACGGCTTTGAAAGCCTGCCGGATATCAAAACCATCCGCGCTTTCGCGGGGGAGCAGGATCTGGATCTGTGCGGCCACGTGATGGAAGCGCACCAGAAATGCACCCAGGGCAACGAAAAGATCATGTATTACCTGGCGCAGATGGTCAACTATCCCTACAGCTTTGAACGGCTGATCTACTGCTCCCAGCTGGTGCAGGCGGACTGCATCCGCTCCAATGTGGAGCATATGCGCCGCGCCCGGGGCCGCTGCATGGGCTCGGCCTACTGGCAGGTGAACGATTCCAACCCCGTCATTTCCTGGAGCAGCATCGATTCCTTTGGCCGGTGGAAGGGCCTGCATTACGCCGCCCGCCGCTTCTATGCCCCTGTGCTGCTCAGCTGCGACAACACGGACCCGATCCGCCCTGCCCTGTATGTGACCAACGACACGAGGGAGGAAGTCTGCGCTCAGCTGGTCTGCCGCCTGCGGGACAACCGGGCCTGTGTGCTGCGGGAGTTTTCCGCGCCGGTCTGCGTTTCCGCCCTGACCGCCATGGAATGCCTGCGGCTCGACCTGACGGATGAATTGGCCGCGGTGCGGGACAGGCGCACGAAATACATCGAGTATGCGCTGATCCGGGACGGGGAAACCCTGAGCGCAGGCACCACGCTGTTTGTGCGGCCCAAGGCATTTGACTTTATAGCGCCGCAGATCGACTGCCGGATCAGTCAAACAGAGGGACAGTTTGTGCTCCGGTTCACGGCCTCCTGCTTCGTCAAGAGCGTCTGCCTGTCGCTGCGGGACCATGATGAGGTCTTCTCCGACAACTGGTTCGACATCCACGGCAAGCAGCCCGCTGCGGTGACCCTGCCCCGGCAGGGCGCGCTGTCCGCCATGGGGCCGGATGAACTGAAAGCTCAGCTGGTGATGGCACATTACTGACGGGGCCGCCGCCTCGCCCCAAAGCGGCAGGTCATCCCCCTGAACCCTGTCAGACACCCTTTTTGACACGGGAGCTCCTTTGCCATCAGATGAATGGAAGACGGGACCAACCGAAAACTCCCGGGACCGACCCCGGGAGCTTTTGCTGTGGAAATGCGCGGAGCAGTGAACGATGGGGGAAGACCGCCCGTCCCCTCACCGCTTGATGTCGTAGTTGGCGTTCATCAGGTTCTGGATGCTGCTGACGTCGTCGGTGATGTTGGCGTCGCCGTGGATGGTATGCTTGAGCACCGAGGAGGCCACCGCGAAGTTCAGAGTGTCCATGGGCTTGTAGCCGTGGATCATGGCGTAGATCAGGCCGGAGGCGAAGGCGTCGCCGCCGCCCACCCGGTCGAGGATGGTGAAGGTGAACAGCTTGCTCTCGAAGGTGTGCCCGTCGTACCACATGAAAGCCTTCAGGCTGTTCTCCGAGCCGGAGTGGGCGTAGCGCACGTGGCGGGCGATGCACCGCAGGTTGGGCCACCGTTCCGCGAAGCGCTGGAAGATCTCGTCCTGCTGCTCATAGTCGGGCTGCAGGGGAACCCCGTCCTTCCAGTCGCCCTTCTCCGGGTGTTCGGGATCCCGGTAGAGGTGGTAGGGCTCGATGCCCATCAGCACGTCCACATAGGGCAGGCAGGCGGTGCAGAAATCCCGGGCCTCGTCCCAGCTCCACAGGGCTTTGCGGAAATTGCCGTCGAAGGAGACCGTCAGGCCCTTTTGCTTGGCTGCTTTCAGCATGTCCATGATGAGGCCGGGCAGCCTGCCTCCCAGGGCCGGGGTGATGCCGGAGAGGTGGAGCCAGCCGAAGCCGTCCAGGAGCTCATCCAGGTCCACATGGGAGAAGTCGTACTCGGTGATGGCCGAGTGCTTCCGGTCGTAGATCACCTTGCTGGCCCGGATGCCGTAGCCGGTCTCCAGGTAGTAGGTGCCCAGGCGATGGGTGGGGGTCTCTTGCGGGGTGGAGAGGATCACCGGCGTGCAGTGGGCGTCGTTTGAGCGCAGGGCGCGGATGGCGCTTTTGCCCAGGGAGTTGTCCGGCACCACGGAGAAGAAGGTGGAGTCCACCCCCAGGTTGGCCAGGGCCAGGGCGATGTTGGCCTCGCTGCCGCCGTAGCTGGCTTCGAAGGAGTTGGCCATGCGGATCTTGTCATAGTTGGGCGGCGTGAGCCGGAGCATGATCTCGCCCATGGTGATGAACCTGGTCGGGGAATCCTGGTCCCGAAGCAAGGGGTTGGAATGAATCATCGGACACCGCCTCCTGATGCTTTTCTGTCAGCTTTTGACGACCGGAGCGGGGCGTGCTTCCCGCAGATGCTTGTACGGATCATTCGCCACGGGGGACGTTTTTTCCTGCCGGAAGCCCGAAAGAAGGGAAGACCGGAAAGGCGCAGCCGATGGGCAGTCCCCAATGCATGCCCGGGACGGGAGCAAGCCGGCGTTCGACGCCTCCGCTCACGCAGCCTTCCCCTGTTTCCTTTGGGCACGCTTGGCTTCCTGCTTTGCCCGATGATCCCGGAGCCACACGGTGAAGACGGTCGGGGCAAAGGCGTTGGTCACTTCCCGCAGCAGCCGGATGGCGTCCCGTTCCGTGCGGTAGTACCGTTCCGGGACCATGTTCCGCATCTCGCAGCCGGGGTCGTCCTGCCGCAGCAGCTGCATCAGGTGCGCTTGGGCATGCGGCAGGTCCGCATGGAGGGCATAAAAGTACAGGCTGACGCCGTCCTCCAGCCCGGCCTGCGGACGGATCACGGCGCGGAGCTTCATCTTTTCCACCGAAGGCTGCAGCTCCCGCCGGATACGCTCCGCCTCCTCCCGGGACGTCACGATCTTGAAGGACACCACGTCCGAAACGGCATAGTGGTCGTCATCCAGGTAATACCGGTACGGCGAGCGCTTCATGTGCTGATAGACCACCCGTTCGCGGCCGGTCATCTCGCCGTGATGGTAGATGCAGTTCCGATCCCGGTGGACGGTGTAGACGAAGTAGCTGACCCCCATGGCCTCCAGCCGCTTGGCCAGCCAATGGAAGGCTGTGTGGTCAATGCCGGTGGTGGCCAGGTAGGTGTTTTCGTTGGCGTCATAAATGGCCGCGCCATCCATCACGATCATGGGCACATTGAATTTCAGCCGGCCCAGCTGCGACGTCTGGAAAGCGGGTGCGTGCTCGGACATCAGACAGATCCTGGCCCCTTCCTGAAACAGATACTGCAGCCGGAAGAGCACGGCGGGGCTCAGATTGGAGAACTGATCCGCCGCCAGGTCCTTCATGCGCACGAAGAACACCTGCCCCTTCTGTTTGCGGCGGGGGATCCGGCAGGCGTTGACCCCCAGGGCGATGACCGTGCCCACCAGCACGTCCAGGATCCGGTGAAAGGCCTGGTCCATGGGGTTGGAGATGTCCGGGTAGGCGATCACGACACAGACGAACACGATGGCCGCCAGTCCGGAGGCGTCCGGCAGACGGACCAGCAGGGCGCTGTGCAGGGAGATCAGCGTGCCGAGCCCCATCAGCAGATAGAGGACCGGCAGGCTTTTCCCGAGGGTGGGGAACACGAGCATCATCAGCAGGAAGAGGAAGCCCCACACAGCGCCGATCACGGTCCCGGCCAGCCGGGTCAGGGCGTTCTCCCGGGTGCCGTTCATGTAGGGCTGCATGCAGATGATGGCGGTGATGGCTGCCTCCGCGGGGAGGGATTCCCCCTGGTAGCCTCTGAGCATATAGAAGAACAGACAGAGGGTGACGGCGATGCTGGTCTTGATGATCCGCTGGCCCACCGTGGGCCAGTGGAGGAAGGCGCTGCTCGCCTTTTTTGTTTCAGGATGCGGATTGTCCGCGGTTTGTTTCTGTTTCATGGTGATCCTTTCCGTCAGGGATTGCTCCGCCATAGGGAGAGCGGCAGCCGGCTGTACGGCCGACCGTCCTGAACATTATACACGGGGAGTCAAGCCCTCTCAGAGGTCCGTCCCCTCAAATCCCTCCCATACGGGCCTGCCGGCATACGTGTGGATCTCCCGCTGGCCCTGCAGCGCCTCACAGACCGCCAGGGCCAGGGCTTCCTGCTCCATCTCGCCGGGATAGACGGTGATGGGGGCGATCCACCCGCACATGATCCGGAGGGTCTCCACCAGATCCGGAAAGCGCATGTATCCCCCTGTCAACAGGATGCCGTCCACCTGGCCGTGAAGAACCGCGGCCATCTCGCCGATCATCTTTCCGATCTGATAGATCATGCCGCGCCAGACCAGATCCGCTTCCCGGTCTCCCGCCAGCGCCCGGCGGTGGATCCCGTCCCCGTCCGCTGTGCCGAACATGTTGACAAAGCCCCCGGAGCGGGAGCACATCCGCCGGACTTCATCGGTGGAGTGGGCGTCCACATAGTCCATCAGGGGCAGCACGGGCACGGAGCCGATGCGGGTGGGCGTGTAGGGCCCGTCGCCGCCGGCGCCCACGTTTCCATCCACCATCCGGCCCTTCCGGTGGGCGTTGACGGTGATCCCGCCGTCGATGTGGGCCACGATGAAATCGCAGTCCTCATAGCGCCTCCCCATGGCGCGGGCGTGCTTGCGGGCCACCGCCTTCTGGTTCAGGACGTGAAACTGGGCGCTGCGGTGGACGCCCCGGATCCCAGTGAGCCGGGCCAGGTCGTCCAGTTCATCCACGTTGGTGGGATCCAGGGTGAAGGCGGGTTTCCCGTATTCCCGGCCCAGTTCATACGCCAGCATGACGCCCAGCTTGGCGGGGTGGTCGCTCCCGCCCACCGCGTTGACCGTATCCAGGTACAGGCGCTCGTCAATGATCGTGACGCCCTCCCGCTGGGAGAAAGCGCTGCCTCCCCGGCCCACGAAGCAGTCTGCCGCGGCGATCCCGAAACCATGCCGCTCCATCAGGGAGAGGATCACCGCCTTGCGGAAGGGCATCTGGTCGTTCACCGTGGGATAGCACAGCAATTCCGGCGCGTCATGGAAGACGTTCTCCTCAAACAGGGCCTGTGTGTTGTCGTACAGGCTGACTTTGGTGGATGTGGAACCGGGATTGATGACAAGCAGTTTCATGGACAGCGGCACCTCTTTGGCATCAGGAGATCAGGGGATCCCGGCTTTGTGCAGCCGGCACGGGCCTGAGACGGCGTTAAAGATGGGAGAGACAGGCTTCCACTCATTTCAGCACGGGAAGCGTGATTTCCGCTGCGGCGAGGCCCTGGGCGGAAACCGTCAGCAGGGCTTCCCCGGGTTCCGGGCCTGCCCGCAGCACGGCCAGCGCCCGCCCCTGCCAACTGGTGAACTGACCCTTGCTGTAATTCTCCGACGTGATCGGGTTCCCGCTGCCGAAGCCCAGCAGCCGGGCTGCGCCGGTGGCCTCCGCTTTCAGGAGGATTTCGGCGTCCGGTACCACGCGGCCATCCTCATCCACCAGTTCCGCCTGCACAAAGCAAAGGGACTCACCATCGGCGATCAGGCCGTCCGTCTCGGCGGTCAGGCGGATGGCGGCCGGCCGGCCCGTGGTGATCAGCGCCGCGCGGGAGACTTCCCTTCCGTCCACATAACTGACTGCCTCCACGATGCCGGGCCGGTACACGGTGCGGAAGAGGAAGGTCAGGGGCATCCCGTGGATCAGGGCTTCGCCGGCCCTTTTGCGGCCCAGGCTGACGCCGCCGGCCAGCAGCTCCACTTCCTCCCCGCGGCTGAACACGGCAAGATCCACCGGACGGCCCTCCTGTCCCTGCCACCTCCAGCGTTTCCACACCCCGGGGAAGCCCCAGTTGGACAGGGTCTCCACCTTGTCTGTGACGGCAGGGTCATAGCTGAACAGACCGGTTTCCGTGCTGCCCCACACGATGCGGCGGTATACCCCTTGCGGGCGGATCCGGCCGGTGATGTCGAAGTCCGCGTCGTTGGCCGTGCGCCAGGGGAAGGGGGAGGGCTCGGCCCAGGGATTGCCGATGCTGGGATGGCCGGGCTCGTAGAAGGTGGCCTTGCCGATGCCGGCTTCCCCGATGTAATCCCAGGCCGTCCAGGTGAAGTCGCCGATGACCCAGGGCGTTTTCTCGATCATGGGCCAGTGTATGCCGATCTCCTTGGGGAAGTTTTCGCTGCCCAGGATCACCCGTTCCGGGAACATTGCGTGATCCTGCCCGTACTTGCCCTCCAGGTAGTTGTAGCCCACGATATCCAGGCCGTTGGCGAAGGCTTCGGTATACTGCTCCCAGAGGAGATCCTCCCTGCCGCCTGCATCGGCGTTCTGCTGACTTCCGGCCGAATTCTCCCTCCATCTGCGCATCTGTTCCGCCTGGACCTCGTCGTCCAGCCCGTTCCAGAAGGAGCAGATGCCGTTGGAGAGGGGACGGCTGGGATCCAGACGGCGGATGGTGCCGGCCAACCTCTCAGCCCACAGATAGCCGTCGTCCAGTCCGCCGCGCTCGGGGATCTCATTGCCGGTGGACCAGAGGACCACGCTGGGATGGCAGCGGTCACGCTTCACAAAGGAGGTCAGATCCTTTTCCCAGTCTGTGGCAAAGTACTGGTTGTAATCCCCGGGCTGCTTTCCCATGCCCCAGGCGTCGAAGGCCTCGTCGAACACATACAGACCCAGCCGGTCACAGGCCTCGATCAGGGCGGAGGAGGGTGGGTTGTGGGTGGTGCGGATCGCGTTGAAGCCCACTTCCTTCAGTTTTCTCACCTTGCGGGCTTCCGCGTCGTACAGCGACACGGCGCCGATGGGACCGTTGTCATGATGCAGACAGCCGCCCTTGAGCTTGACCGGCTTTCCGTTGATCCGCAGACCGTGCTTCCCATCGGCTTCGATGGTGCGGATGCCGAAGAGCACATGTTCGCAGTCCTCCGTGGGATGAGGATTCGGGACGATGTGCGTCTTGAATGTGCCCGCATCCTTCACCGTGACCTGCAGACGGTACAGGTTCGGAGACTCCGCGTCCCAGAGCAGCGGATCGTCCACCGTCAGGGTCATGCGGGCGGTGCCCTTCGACAGGGCCGGGACCTGGGTCAGGGTCCTGCTGGATTTCACCGTTTCGCCGGACGCATCGTTCACCAGATCAAAGGTGACCTGCGCCAGGCGGTTCCCGGCGTACTCGTTCTGAATCTCGGCGGATACCTGCAGGAAGGCCGTGGCAGGTTTGCCCGACCCGTCAAATTCGATCTTTCTCGTGTACCCAAACAGGCCGCCGCAAGCCACATGCAGCCCCGGCATATGCAGAAGCTCCACGCCCCGGAAAAGCCCTGCGCCGGAATACCAGCGGCTGTTGGGTTGCATGCTGGGGTTGAGGGTGACGCAGAGGCGGTTCTTTTTCCCCGGATAGACCAGTTGGGTGATGTCGGTCTCAAAAGGCGCGTAGCCGTAGTGCTGCAGACAGGCCAGGCTGCCGTTCACCTCCACGGTGGCGTTCATCATGGCCCCGTCCAGCCGCAGCGCGATCCGTTCGCCTTCCCATTCCGCGGGGACCGTGATCTCCTTCACATAATGGGCCACGCCGGCGTTGTAATAGCCGCTGGCCCCGCCGGACGGAGCGTCCGCGGCCACATCGCTTTCGATCATATAATCGTGGGGCAGCTGCACGATGCGGTCCCCGAATCTGCCCTGCAGCCGGTCGTTCAGTTCCAGCGGTCCGAGGCAGAAGAACCAGTCTCTGTGGATTTTCATGCTGCGCATGGTGTCTGTCCTCCTCAATGTCCTGCCCGGAAGGAAGAGAGCCAACGGGAGAAGTCCGGAACCGGGGGATCCCCGGACCGGTCGTCTGCGGGCGTTTGGTCTGTCAGAGCCCGCCGTTCATAAGGGTATGATACCACAGCAGACGCCGCGTATGCAAGACCGCGGCAAGACCGGAAACGTCCAACGCCCGGCCTGACGGACATCTGTTCATGCCGCTCCGGGAGTCTCCGGGATTCGGACCATTGACATTTCCAGCCATTTGTGCAAGACTTCTGCCGACCTGATGAGGGCGTTCAAAAAGCGGAGGACCATCCCGATACGGTCGAAGCATCATGAGCGCGGTCGTGGACAAGGGTTGTGGATGACTGCCAATCTGTGGAAAGGACGGGATCCGCATGGACAGGGCGGAGATGGGGGAGAGGCTGGACGTCCGGACGGCAGCGGCCTGGATACTCGGGCACGCGGCGCGGACCGGCGTGCCGGACCTTGGTGCGCTGGCCGGCAGGACAGCGGACGGCTGCGGGCCGGAGGAGCTGCTGCGGATCGTTGCCCTGGGCCAGGATGCGGGGCTGAAGCTGTATCCCTTCAAGCGGACCACCCGGGAGCTGCAGCGTGTGCGGCGCGTGCTGGGCTTCCTGTATTCCGTGTCCTTCGACAGTCTGCTGGATGTGGGCAGCGGCCGGGGAGTGTTCCTGATCCCCTTCCTGAACACCTTTCCCCGGGTGCGGGTGACCGCGCTGGATTTGCTGGAGAAGCGCGTGACTTTCCTGAACGAGCTGGCCGCCGGCGGCTTCCCCAATCTCTGCGCGGAGCAGAAGGATATCTGCGCACAGCCGTTCCCTGCGCGCAGCTTCGACGTGGTCAGCCTGCTGGAGGTGCTGGAGCACATTCCGTCGGTGGACCTGGCTGTGGCCGCGGCCGTGCGCATGGCGCGGAAGCATGTGGTGGTGACCGTGCCCTCCAAACCGGACAACAACCCGGAGCACATCCATCTGCTGACAAAGGACCGGCTGACCGCGCTCTTCAACGCGGCGGGCTGCAGCCGGCTGCACTTTGACGGCGTGGAAGGCCACCTGGTGCTCATCGCCACGGTCGACTCTGAATGAGTAAGTATCGTACCCCGTCTGAACGTCTTCCGCTGCTCCGCCCCCTCCTCCCGTGACTCCCCGCGGCCGGGGCGTCCTGTTCCGCAAGGCGATTCCTCTTGCCAATGAAAAACCCCGACGCTTTTCTGCGCCGGGACAAGCTGATCGGCTGAGCCCTCCCGCCGGAACAGGCGGGAGGGCTTCGCGTCATTTCGGGGCGGTTTCACTCAACGTCCTTGAGATAGGCGTCGGCCAGGCGGAGGGCTTTGCCATCCTCACAGAGCACGGCGACGCTGGCCTGGGAGACTTCTCCGTCATCGTTCGACAGGGAGAAGCCCTGGCTGAAGGCGCCGCTGCCCTGGAAGGTGAGCGTCGCCACATAGAAGCCGTCCTCTTCCGCCTCGGACACCTCGCACTCCGGGCCGTTTTCGCCGCCGTTGAGGTCAAAGCTGCCGGACATGGAGGTCTCCCATGTGCAGCCCTCCC
>JAEEGL012730743.1_pt1 | contig 11924 bp, 6 predicted proteins | sample 9134231 | NCBI WGS metagenome assembly JAEEGL01 (sample SAMN16246548, study PRJNA631951) | gut metagenome | biome: gut microbiome; feature: rumen; material: fiber-attached | host: Bos | place: Iran: Karaj | collected 2018-10 | reverse complement strand
TGGGCAGATGTTCTGGACATCCTCATGGTGGCCGTCATCATCTATCTGCTCTTCCGCAGCCTCCGGGGAGACTCCACCGTGCTCAACATCGTGCTGGTGCTCACCATCCTGCTCATCCTGCAGGCCGTGGTATCGGCCTTGAACATGCGCATGATGACCGCCCTGCTGGGCGCCCTGCTGGATGTGGGTGTGCTGGCCGTCATCATCCTTTTCCAGCCGGAAATCCGCCACCTGCTCAACCGCTTTGCCGTAAGGACGGGGCTTGCCCGCCGCAGCGGCCAGCTCTTCAACCGCCTGCTGGGCATTCAGGAAGAGGCCATGGGCAGCCACAGCGCAGAGGAACTGGGAGAGGCCGTGCGCGCCATGTCGGCCGAAAAGACCGGCGCCCTGATAGTGCTGCAGCACAAATCCACCCTGGAGGAATACATGGAGACGGGAGACCGTTTCGAGGCCGATATCAACCGCCGCCTCATCATGAACATCTTCTTCAAGAATTCCCCCCTGCACGACGGAGCCATGATCATAGTGGGAGACCATATCGTCGCCGCCCGCTGCCAGCTGCCCATGACCAACCGCACGGACATTCCCGCGCACTACGGCATGCGGCACCGCGCGGCCATCGGCCTCAGTGAAGACACCGATGCAGACATCCTGGTGGTTTCCGAAGAAACAGGAAATGTGAGTTTTGTGCGCGGGGGAGATATCCACACCGTGCAGGATATGAAGGAACTCCGGCAGCTGCTGGGTTCCCTGATGAAGGAGGAATAGTTGCGCATGGACGCAAGGCTGGAAGCAAAACTGGGATTTGACAAGGTGCGGGCGGCCATCGCGGCCCGCTGCTCTACGGAATACGCCGCCACGCGGGTAGAGGAAGAGGAATTCAGTACGGACGGTGCCCAGATTCACCGGCGTCACCTGGTGACGGACGAGATGCGCCTCATCCTCATGTTCGAGGAAAATTTTCCCACCTCGGGATACATAGACGCCATTCCTTTCCTGGAACCCATAGGCAAAAATGCCTCCATAGACCTCCTTTCCCTGGGAAAATTGCGCACTTTGCTGGACACACTGCGCCGCACGCTGCATTTCTTCCATACGGTGAAAGAGGGCATCTACCCCAATCTCCAGCACATGGCGGCGGGCGTGAGCGCCCCGGCCGAGGTCATCAGCCGCATAGATTCCATCCTGGACCGCCACGGGGAAATGAAAGACACGGCCTCCGACGAGCTTTACAAGATCCGCCGCAGCATCAAGGACAAGGAAATCAACATTTCCCGCCGCATGAACGCCATCCTGAGGCAGGCGCAGCAGGAGGGGCTGGTGGATGCCGATGCCAGCGTTTCCATCCGCGACGGTAAAATGCTCATTCCGGTGGCATCGGCCAAAAAACGCGCCTTCCAGGGCTTTGTGTACGACGAAAGCGCCACGGGAAAGACCACGTTCATGGAGCCCGCAGAAGTAGTGGCCCTGCAGAACGAGATTTCCGAACTTCATTTTGCCGAAACGCGGGAGATAGCCCGCATCCTCTACGAATTTGCCGAATTCCTGCGCCCCTTTGTGCCGGAGCTTATTGCCGGGGCCACGTTTGTGGGAGAGCTGGATTTCATCATGGCCAAGGCCCACGTGGCCCTGGACTATATCGCCGGCATGCCGGTGCTGTCCACGGACGGGGAGCTGCGCCTTCGCAAGGCCCGCCACCCGCTGCTGGAGAGGAGCCTCCGCAAGGAGAAAAAGAGCATTGTCCCGCTAACGGTAACCCTTACCCCGCAAAAGAGGATCCTCCTTATCTCCGGCCCCAATGCCGGCGGCAAGAGCGTGTGCCTCAAGACGGTGGGCCTGCTGCAGTACATGTTCCAGTGGGGCATGCTCATCCCCACCTCCGAAACTTCGGAACTGCCTGTCTTTGAGCGTATTATGGTGTCCATTGGGGACGACCAGTCCCTGGAAAACGACCTTTCCACCTACAGCTCTTTCCTTTCGGACATGAAAGCCATGCTGTCCGTGGCCGATTCCCGGACGCTCATCCTCATAGACGAGTTCGGTTCCGGAACCGAACCTGCCGCCGGCGGCGCCATTGCCGAGGCCATCCTGCACGAGCTGGATACCCGGGGCGCCTACGGTGTCATCACCACCCACTATACCAACCTGAAACTCTACGCCTCCGGGGCGGAAACCGGCGTGGTGAACGGCGCCATGCAGTTTGACGCCGCCACCGTGGCGCCGCTCTTTGTGCTGGAGCAGGGCCTGCCAGGCTCTTCCTTCGCCTTTGAGCTGGCCCGCAAGATGGGCATGCCGGAAAACATCATCCACGATGCCGAGGAGCGGGCGGGGGAGCAGTTCGTGGGCATAGAGCGCAACCTTCGCAAGATTGCCCGCAGCCGCCGCCAGCTGGACGAAAAGCTTACCCGGATCCGTGCTACGGACAAAACCCTGGAAGGCCTTACAGACCGCTACGAGAAGGAGCTGGAGGACATCAAGGAAATGCGCCGGGTTATCCTGGAGGAAGCCAAGGAAGAGGCCCGCAAGATAGTGAAGGACGCCAACAAGCAGGTGGAAAATACCATCCGCACCATCAAGGAAGCCCAGGCCGCCAAGGACCAGACCAAGGAGGCCCGTGCCGAGCTGCAGGGGTTCCTGGGGGCACTGGCCGAGGGCCGGGGCCGGCGGGACGCCTACATAGACAAGAAACTCCAGACCGTGAAGGAACGCAAGGAGCGAGAGCAGGTTCGCAAAAAGCGCAGGGCCGACGGCGAAACGCTCCAGCAGATGGAGCAGCGGGAACTGGAAGAGAAGAAGATGGCGGCCTTCCGCAATGCCCCGCTCAAGGTGGGGGAGAAGGTGCGCATCAAGGATAACGGCATGGTGGGAGAAGTTTCCAAGATAAGCACCAAGGCCGTGAGCGTGATAGTGGGCAGCATTACCACCAAGCTCCCGCTGGACAGGGTAGAGAGGATTACGGCCGGCGAATACAAGGCTGTGGCCGGGAAACCGGCCGATAAACCCCGCCAGGTTTACGATACCGGCATCAGCGAAAGGAAGGCCAACTTCAAGCTGGAGCTGGATGTGAGGGGAGAGAGGGTGAACGACGCCATAGAAATTGTGATGCGATATATTGACGATGCCATCATGTTGGGTGTCCCTTCGGTGCGGATTTTGCATGGGAAAGGGACGGGCGCGCTGCGCGAGGAAATCCAAAAGTACGTGCGCACCGTGCCCGGCGTAACCTCTGCCGCCGACGAACATATCCAGCTGGGTGGTTCGGGCGTGACGGTAGTAAAATTTGACTAAAACCAGACCAATGAACGTATTACAAACCAGTAGAATCGGCCAGGCCGGAGAACAGATGGCCTGCGATTTCCTGGAAACCCAGGGACACCAGATTCTGGACCGCAACTGGCGCACCGGCCACTTGGAGTTGGATATAGTTTCCGAGGCAGCGGACGGCGTGCACTTTGTGGAGGTAAAGGCACGGACAGCCCCCGTTACCACCACTGTCCTGGATCAAGTAAACGCAGTCAAGCAAAAACGCATTTCGGCCGCAGCCGGACAATACTTGAACAAAAAGCACATGGAAGGGAAGGAAGTATTCTTCGACATCGTGTCCGTCCTGTTTGACGGAGAGCAGACCGTTGTCCGTTACTTCCCCCAGGCATGGATACCCATGTTTGTCTGATATATGGATCAACACATCTATACCGTCATCATGGCGGACGGTTCGGGAACTCCCGAACAGCTCAAGATGACCTTCGACCGTTTTAACCGGTTTGTTCCGGAAAGTCATATTCTCATCATCACCCTGGACCGCTTTGCCCAGACGGCCCGCCAGGTCGTTCCTTCCCTTCCGGAAGAGAATCTGCTGGTAGAGCCTGTCGCCCGCAAAACAGCCCCCTGTATGGCATACGCCGCCTATACCCTCCTCACCCGGGACCCGGAGGCCGTCATCGTGGCCACCCCCTGGGACCTGTTCATCCGGGATGAGTCCCTCTTTGCCCAGACCATAGAGGACGCCTGCCGGTACGTGGAGGAAAACGACGTGCTCATGACCCTGGGCATCGTCCCCAAGGCGGCCGATGTCAACTTCGGCTACATCCAGGTGAAGGAAGGGCGCAATGCCCATCTGATGGCCGGCCCCCTGCAGGTGAAGACCTTTACGGAAAAGCCCTCCGCCGAACTGGCAGAGGTCTTTGTCCGTACCGGAGAGTTCTTCTGGAACAGCGGTATCTTTATCTGGAAGGCTTCCACCATCTGCACGGAAATGGAGAAGTACCTCCCCGAGGTAACAGAGCTTTTCCGCGGCTGGGAAACCCAGATAGGGGATCGTTCCTTCGTGGAACGCGCCTATGCAGAGTGCCCCAAAGTCTCCCTGGACTATGGTGTCATGGAGCACACGGACCGCGCCTGGCTCTACCCCGCCAGGTTTGGATGGGCCGATATCGAGCGCCTGTAAACCTTCTCCAGGCAGATTGCAAATCTCCCGTACACCACAGAGCCTGTTTCCGTGCACGGGAGACCTTTTTTGTGTCCTCTGTGCACGGATTCGGCAGTTTTCGTGCACGGGACGCTGCATAGAGCATTAAGCCTGGGCGGATATCGAGGGGGTGTGGGCCCCGGGACGAGGGAGTGTGACCGGCCCGGAAGGGAGGAGATCCCGGGTCTAGCCCGGGATGAGGGGGTGTGGGCCCGGGAGGAGGTTCCTATAAGCCTAATTCATTCAGAACATAGTCCTGGCGGCCTAGGTGGCGGAGGAGCCAGAGGACGTAGCGGATGTCTACGCAGACGCACATGTTGTACCCGGCCACGCTCTCGTAGTTGCTGGCCAGGGATTCCTTGTTGCCGTCAAAGGCCAGGCCGATGAGCTCGCCCCGGGCGTTGAGCACCGGGGAGCCGGAGTTGCCGCCCGTGATGTCCAGGTCCGTGAGGAAGTTCACGGGGAAATCGGGCGGCGGAAGCACCTGCGCAAAGGCTTCGGGATAGGCAAAGTCGTAGTTGGCGGGGTTGTATTTCTCGCGAAGTCCGCGCGCGGTGCTCTGCCAGTGGGTGTACACGCCGTCCCAGGGCTCCATGGCCTGCACCCGTCCATAGGACAGGCGAAGGGTGGAATTGGCATCCGGATACTGCGGAACGCCTTGCTGGAGCAAGTACTGGTAACGGGCCTTCACATAGCTGCGGCGCAGTTCCCGGAGATTGGGAGCCAGCGCCTCTTCCTCCTTGTTGAGGTCGGCTATGCTGAGTTCCTTGACATAGCGGTACAGGGCATCCTGGCTCACATCGCCGTCGAACCGGGCCAGCACATCTTCGTCCGGGATCCGGCCCCACTCGGCCACGCAGGAATGCTCCCAAATCCAGTTGGCCATGGCCTCATAGTCGGTTCCGAAATCCTGGAGGAGCTGCCGGTGGATGGGTCTCAGGAAACGGTCCGGCATGTGGGTGAGGAACTCCTTCACGGAGAAGGCCAGCATTTCCTTTTCTACGCGCGGATCATATTGTTCCAGGCCCTGGGCCAGGAACTTCCGCTGCAGTTCCATGCCGTTGCGGCTGCTGCTGCCCACCCGCAGCATGCAGGTGCCGATGTGTACGCTGCGTATCAGCACTTCCCGGTAGTAGAGCTTGAGGCGCTCGATGTCGGCCACGGCTTCGTAGGAGGCGTTGAGGCTGTCCAGCAGGGCGGCGTTCTCCAAAGAGGAAGCGCGCAGGCCCTCCTCCCATTCCCGACGCCGCTCAATGACGCCAAAGCGGTGCATGCAGTCGCCTTCCCCTTCCTGCAACTCGGCCACATTGGACAGGTTGAAGAAGTTGTTGGCATATTTCATACGGATGGCGGGATCCGCGTTCATCCATTTGCGGTACACTTCCATCTGATGTCCTCTCAGATGGTTTCCCACAGGTCTTTCCACGTTGATTTTCTGGTTCATCTCCGCGGCGCTGGCATAACGGGCGGTGGTGCCGGGATAGCCCATCACCATGGCAAAGTCGCCTTCCTGGTAACCCTTCCGGCTAATCTTCAAGTGCCGACGGGGATGCAGGGGCTGGCCGTTGTCATAGATGCGGTACAGGGCAAAATCGGCCTTGTGCTGCGGCCATTCCCAGTTGTCCTCGTCTCCGCCGAAGGCCGCCACCGTCACGGGCGGGGCCGCCACCAGACGGACGTCCGTGTATTTGTCGTAAAGGCACATGTAGTACTTGGAACCGTCCCACATGCTGGTGAGGCCGGCTTCCAGGCCGTATTCTTCCGTATACTTCTTCTCCATCACAGAGGTCAGGCGGCGCATGCCGAAGGGCTTTCCCTCCACCTCCAGAGAGTCGCGCAGGGCTTCCACCTCTTCGGTGACGTCCAGCACCTTCCTTAGGATGAAGAACTCTTCTCCCGCGAGGGGAATCTCCTGAGCGCGGTTGAGGGCCCAGAAGCCCTCTTCCAGATAATTGTGTTCCGGGGTGGAGAGCTTGGACACGTTCTCGTAGGCGCAGTGATGGTTGGTGATGAGGAGGCCGTCCTCGGAAATCAGGCTGCCGCTGCAGTAGAAGCCCAGCGACACCACGGCATCGGCCAGGCCGCCTGCCTCTTCATTATAGATTTCCCGGGCACCCAGCTTGAGGCCGCGCGCTTTCATGTTCTTCTCCAGCGCCCGGTCCAGGCACTGGACCAGCCACATCCCTTCGTCGGCCTGTGCCGATAAAGCCGCAAGGCAAAAAATCAGCGAAACAAATAATCTTTTCATCCGTTAAAAATTACAGCCGATGCTGATGCCGGCTACATTCCTTCCGCCGCCTTCCAGATAGGCGGGAGCGGAGGTCAGGGTGAGGTAGCGGTCCCACAGCGTCAGGTAAGGGAGACACCGGCCCAGGGAGGGGAGGCTGCAGGTCAGGGCCAGCCGGCCGCCGGCCCGGAGGGCGGTCTCGTACTCGAAATACAGGTTCAGGTAGTCGTCGTAGCTCTTGATGCTGGTGCTGCTGGCCGATGCGCTGCTTCCGTCCTCCTTGGGCGTACCGAAACCGCCGCCGAGAAGGGCGTGCAATTCGGCCGTCAGCCTTACCGGACCGGCCTGAAAGCGCTTGCTGGCGTAGAGGTCGGCATTGTAGGTGGCCACCTGCTGCTTGCGCGTGAAAGGGAAAAGGGTGGTGGTCTGGGCCGTTACCCGGCCGTCCAGGCGGGCTCCCAGCGAAAGGGACGCCCCCTGCCTGTCCACGCCCATGTGGAAAGTGTAGGAGAGGCTGCCTTCCAGACGGAAGCGCTGGAGGATGACATCCTGCCCCGTATAATTCACCACGGTATTCTGACCGGAAGGCGTTACGTACTGGAACTTGTTCTCCCGGTTGGTGAGGCTGGCCAGCCCGGCCTCCAGGGTTACTACCTGCAGGTTCTTGCCGGAGGGGAGGAGGAGTTTCCCCTTATAGCCCCCTTCCAGGCCGTCGAACTCATAAAAAGTGGCCGTGGAGGAGCTTCTGCGCCCGTAATAACCGGTGCGGTACCTCAGCTGCAGCTCGTTGGAGAAACGCTTGTTTACTACCACCTGAAGGGCGCCGCCCAGGAAATAGTTCATCATGGGCCTGGGATTGCTCACAGAGATGTAGTTATAGTCTCCGTCCAGGGCCGATATGGTTCCGAAGAAGCCGCCCTTGTCCGTCTGGACAAAGTACTGCTGGTCCGTGACGCCGTAAATGCCGCCCTTGACCTGTTCCAGGGTATTCCGGAACTGGAGCGAAGCCCCCAGGACCAGTTTGTCGGACACTCGGAAGCAGGCTCCGGCATTCAGGTCCAGGTCCATCCAGACGTTGGAGAAACGGGGGTCGCGGACCTTGGTCTGGTCTGCGGAGGTGTAGTTCATCTGGAAGCCCAGGGCCCAGCGGGGGCTTATCCTGTAGGACATGCCCCCGGCCAGTTCGTATCTTTCCCTCGTCTTGGTCCCTTTGGTAAGCGGGGAGCTTTCCAGGAAATTGACGGGGTTGTAAGCGGGGTCCATCAGGACCTGTCCGCCCATATCTTTGCCGGAGAAGTGCTGCCAGGCCATCTTTCCGTAGAAGGCGAGGCGCTCTCCGGTGCGTTTGTAGGCTTCGGCCCCTGCGCCCGCCTGCCAGCTGTCCGGGGACTCCGTCAGGGAAATCAGCTTTCCGTTGTCTTTCCGGAAACGGGCTTCCGCCTGGGCCATCAGCCCGTCGAAGCTGTCCAGCATGGCCGGATTGGAAAGAGACAGGAAAGGGTGATTGTCCACGGTGAAGCGGAAATCCCGCACAGGTTCTGTCTGCCCTGCGGCCGTCATCACGGAGCAGAGCAGACAGAAAGCGGTTATACAGCGGTGCAGGGCCATAGGCGTTTACTTCTTCAGGGAAGCCTGTTTTCTCTGGTGGAAATCCTTTTCGGAGTTGTCGGTCTGGGCATAGATGATGTGGGCGCCGTTGGCGATGGATGCTTCGGCGTCAATGCCGGACGGGTCGGTGGAGCCTTCCACGTCGGCCGTGCCCATGGAATAGCCATAGACCAGCTTGCCTTCGTTCTCCGGGAGAGCCTCGGTGGCTTCCTTGTCCACGTTGCGGTACACGGAGTAGCCCAGGCCGTTGGTGACGGCGATGTAGCCGGTGTTCAGGGATTTCGGGAAACGGGGCTTGCTGGTGTCCACGGAAGAGGCTTTGTAAACCTCCACGCAGCCCCAGACCAGGTCCTGGGGGGACTTGACGGCCTGGTTCCCATCACCGGTACCCTGGGTGGTGTCGTAACCCTCGGTGTCGGTGGCCAGAGCTTCGGCTTCGGCCTTGGACATCCTGCCGATGAACAGGGACGGGGCAGAGTTGGAGAACAGCCAGGCGTTACCTTTGTTGAACGGCTTGCAACTCATGTAGTGGCTGGTGGGGAAGCCGTCCACCACCTGGTACTTTTTGGCATTAAACTGGTCGTTCTTGGCCATCCAGTAATATGCAGAATTGGACAGGTCCACGGAAGCAGGCTGCACGGCCGTGTGGTCGATGGCGCCGAACAGGGCCACGACAATCTGCGAATAGGCCGGGATCTTCACCTCGGAAGAGAAGGACCACAGGGCGCTGGCGGCCGGAATCCAGTTCTCCTCCTCATAGATGAGCTTGCCGCTTTCGTCATAGTATTTGTTGTTGCCCTGGGCATTGTAAGGGAAGAGCATGCCGAAGACGATGTCGGTGGCGTCGGCCTCTACATCGGAGTTGTTATACAGGATGATGTAGGCGTCGTCGGAGTAGTTTCCGCTGGGCTCCTTGGGGCAGCCGGTGCTGTACACTTCCTTGATGACCAGCTGACGGGAAGCAACCTCATGGAGGTTAAGCTTGAAAGCGCTGGTGGTGGCATCGGTTACCATCACAAGGCTTTCGCCGGTGTAGGTCAGGCGCAGGCCGCCCTCGGCGGTGACATAGGTGGTGCTGGCCATATAGGCGCCCGGGGTGACGGTGAAGGCGGCCTTGCCGGAGGCGTCAGTCTTGGACTCCAGCGTAACGCTTCCCAGGGCGTCGGTGAGTTCTACGGTCACATCGGGCACGGCGAAAGTCAAAGCATCACCGGCCTCCCTCTGGAGCTGGATGGTGATGTTCACGGGGGGAACCACTTTTTCGGAGCAGCCGGCGGCAAACAGCCCGGCGGCCACCATGCTCAGTAAGAAAATACACTTTTTCATAATCAGTAAGGATTAAAATTTAAGTCTCAGGGTAAGTCCATAATAGAAGGACGGGATATAGGAGGATACGGAGCTGTAGTTTCCTGTTTTGGTGGAAAAGACCTGCCCCATGTTGTTGAAGAAGTTGTTGGCGTAGAAGGAGAGGGACGCAATGTCTCCCAGCTCCTTGGTGATGCTGAAGTTGGCGCAGAAATACGGGGAGATATAGTCCTCGTTGAAAATGTACAGGTAATTGGACGTAACCGCCAGCCTGGCCAGGTCGTTGTACAGGGCGGGGTCGTTGGCTTTGGCCCAGCGCAGTTTCTCCAGATAGGGGACCTGGACGCCGGGCTGTTCAATGCTCTCGTAGTACTCTGGGAACACTACCGTGAAGCTGTTTCCGGAATAGATGGACTGGTCTGGCAGCAGTTCCAGCAGTTTGCTGCGGTCGGCCATCACCCTGGCCCGTTCCGCCCCGTCTTTCTCACTGAGGGCAAGGGAATAGCGCAGCAGGCTGGCTTCCAGTTTGAGGGAGATGATCATCCGGACCTTGGGGATGTGCGTGGTGATGGTAAGGTTGTTCCTCAGGTTGCGCGACAGGTTTCCGTTGGCCACGTTGCGGCCGCCGGAGTAATACCCGACATATTTGTACGGACGGCCGTCCACCCCCATCTCCGAGAGGGAAGTATAGGCCATCATATCCGTATTGATGCTCTTGTAATGGTAATAGTTGCCGTCCAGGCGCACGGTGGTGCCGATGGCTTCGATCCGGGGAAAATCAATCACCCATTCCAGGCCCCAGCGGCTGGTGGTATAACCGGCGTTGTCGGGACGGGTGCTGTGGGTGAAGCGCTGGCGCGGCTCTCCGGACAGCGTCTGGTCCGGAAGGGCTCCGGTTTTGTCCCGGGCCGTCACGGCGCCGGAGACGGGGTCGATCACGTAGATCCGGTTTTCGGACGGGATGCCGATACTCTGAGTGGATTCCAGTCCCGTATAGGTGTAACGGAAGCCGCTGTAAGTCTCGCTGGTATAATAACTGTCCAGCGTGCGGTTATAGAAGGCGGCCAGGGAAATGCGCGTGCCGGCGATGTTGGCGTCCACGCCCACTTCTCCCTGCTGGTTCCGCTGCCACCGCAGCGAGGGATTGTACTCCAGGGTTCTCGGGAGAACATAGTATCCCATATAGACGGTATTGGTCCCCTGTGAGGCGGTAGAACTGAAAACGTCGATGTCCAGGTAAGAAGGCGTGGGGTACAGGACGTGGAAGGAAGGGAGTTTCACTGCCACTCCCCAGCTGGCGCGGAAGGCCAGTTCCCGGAGTGTCCGGTTGCTTCGCTTCCTGGGATCCAGCACCGTATATTTGGCATTGAAGCGGGGGCTCAGGCTGGAAGTGGAGCCATAGGCCGACCCTTTTATGAAGGTGTTGTCCGAGCGCAAGCCGGCAATGAGGTTGAGGTGCCCCTGACCCACCGGGAGGCTCAGGTTGTCTTCGAGGAAGACGCCCAGGTTGTGCATGGCCGGGTTGTCACAATAACGGTACACCCTGTAGGTGGGCGATGTGGCCTCGTCCTCTGAATACTGGCCGATGCCCAGATTGTAGTCGTAGTTCCAGTCGGCCCCCAATTTTACCTTGTTGGTGGCTTTCCCCAGATGGGCGGCCCAGTTGGCCTTGAGGGAGACCTTGGCCGTGAGGGGGCGGTCGTCGATGGCCAATACGTTATAGCGGGAGCCGGGAGCGATGAGTACCGCCGGATTGTCCCCGCCTTCCATATAAGGGGCCGATATATAATAGCCTTCCTCCCGTGCGTGCAGGGCGGTGGAGCTGACGGAATACGTGTAATTCTTGTTGTCCCGCGAGCGTTTGTCGCTGAATCCGGCCGATGCGTTGAGTTCTACATTGGTGATCCAAGGGAGGCTCAGCAGCCAGTTGGCGCTGAGGTTTCCGCGGAGGGTGTTGTCCCGGGCCGTGGAGAACGTTCCGACAAGTTTGTCCGGATCGGCCTTGTTGTCCAGTCCTCCCAGATTGCCGGTGACCCCTGCGGAGAAGCGCAGCGGTTTCCCTGCGAAGAGGCCCTGCGAGAAGGTGTTGCTGTAGGAAAGGGACAGCTGTTTGCGGTCGTAGGAGGTATAGGGGGACATGACGTCGCTCACCGAGCGGGTATATTCCGCGCTGATGTTCAAGATGCCGCGGGACTTTCCGCCGGCGGTTTCTGCCAGGCCCAGGCCCTTGCTGAAAGACACCTGCTTGGTGCGGGGGCTGGTGGACAGGGTTATCATCCAGGGCGTCTTGCCCTTTTTGGTGTTGATTTTCACTAT
>JAEEGL016851889.1_pt1 | contig 11925 bp, 12 predicted proteins | sample 9134231 | NCBI WGS metagenome assembly JAEEGL01 (sample SAMN16246548, study PRJNA631951) | gut metagenome | biome: gut microbiome; feature: rumen; material: fiber-attached | host: Bos | place: Iran: Karaj | collected 2018-10 | reverse complement strand
CTCACATGATCAGAGCTCTTGAGGGCAGGATACACTTTGCTCACGTAAGAAACCTTAAGTTCATCTCTCCTACAAACTTCGAGGAGTCAGCACATCTTTCAGCAGACGGAACCTTCGATATGTACGAGATCGTTAAGGCACTCTATGAGACAGGCTTTGACGGACCTATTCGTCCTGACCACGGAAGAATGATCTGGGGCGAGGTTGCAATGCCCGGCTACGGTCTCTACGACAGAGCCCTCGGCGCAACATACATCAACGGACTTTGGGAAGCAGTAGAAAAGAGCCACCAGCGCGGTGTCTGATAAAACTTGGAAGGGGAAACAGTCATGAAACTTAATGCACAGAGCGTATACAGTGATAATTCCTGGAAGGAGAAGGGCTTTTTTGTTCCTTCTTACGACAGGGAAAAAATGATAGAGGAAACAGTGAAGGCACCTCAGTGGGTACACTTCGGAGCAGGAAACATCTTCAGGGCTTTTCAGGCAAATCTTGCCCAGAGAATGCTTGAAGAGGGCAAGAACACAAAGGGACTTACAGTTGTTGAGGGCTTTGACTATGAGATCATCGAAAAGATGTATCGCCCCCACGACAATCTTTCCATCCTTGTTACCTTAAAGGCTGACGGAAATGTTGAGAAGTCAGTTATCTCCAGCATCGCAGAGTCCTGCATTCTTGACTCTGAAAACGAGAAGGAGTTTAGCAGGTTAAAAGAGATTTTTGCAGCTGATTCACTTCAGCTTTCAACCTTCACCATCACAGAGAAGGGCTACAGCCTTGTAAATGCAAAGGGCGAGACCATCCCTGCAGTAGAAGAGGATTTTGCAAACGGTCCCGAGAAGCCAAAGAGCTATATGGGTAAGGTATCAGCTCTTTTGTATGCAAGATACAAGGCAGGAGAGAAGAAGATTGCCATGGTGAGCACAGATAACTGCTCACACAACGGAGATAAGCTCCATGCTGCAGTCAGCTCTTTTGCAAAGAAATGGGTAGAAAACGGCAAGGCAGATGCAGGCTTTGTATCCTACATCGAGGATGAGAGCAAGGTGAGCTTCCCATGGTCCATGATCGACAAGATCACACCAAGACCCGACGACTCTGTAAATGAGATCCTGAAAAAAGACGGCGTAGAGGAGCTAGAGCCTGTTGTTACATCCATGAAGACATGGGTTGCACCTTTCGTAAATGCTGAGGAGAGCGAGTATCTTGTAATCGAGGACAAGTTCCCCAACGGAAGACCTGCCCTTGAGAAGGTTGGCGTTATCTTCACTGAGAAAGAGACAGTAGATAAGGTTGAGAGAATGAAGGTGTGCACATGCCTTAATCCTCTTCACACTGCTCTTGCTATCTACGGCTGCGTACTGGGTTACACCAAGATCTCAGACGAGATGAAGGATGAGAATCTCTTAAAGCTTGTTAAGGAAATCGGATATACAGAGGGACTTCCTGTTGTTACAGATCCCGGAGTTATCAAGCCTCAGGAGTTCATCGACACTGTTGTTAATGTGAGAATTCCAAACGTATTCATGCCTGATACACCGCAGAGAATTGCCTGCGACACATCACAGAAGCTCCCAATCAGATTCGGTGAGACCATAAAGGCATACGCTGCTTCTGATACACTTAAGGTATCAGACCTTAAGCTTATTCCTCTGGTTCACGCAGGATGGCTCCGCTATCTCATGGGAGTGGATGATGAAGGCAAGACCTTTGAGCCAAGTCCCGATCCGCTTCTTGATAAGGCTAAGGGCTTTGTTGCCGGAATCAGCCTTGGAGAGAGCGATGCAAGCAAGGTTAAAGAGGCAGTTCTTCCTCTTCTTAAGGACGCTACGATCTTTGGAGTAGACCTTGAGGAAGTGGGCCTGTCAGATCAGGTGATCTCTTATTTCATGGAGCTCATAGGCGGCACAGGAGCAGTAAGAAAAACACTTCAGAAATACTGCTGATAACCTTTGAAATAATAAGAAAAAGAGGGTGCAATACTGAAAAGTACTGCACCCTTTTACACGTTAATGTATTGTATTTAGTGCATTATAAGTTTAAAATATTGAGTTAGATGAAAAAAAGGAAAACAGGAGGAGATAAATCATGAAGATTTGTGCTAATTGCGGAACACAGGTTCCGGACGAATCAGTTTTTTGCAGTAATTGCGGAAGTTCACTTGTAAACAATGAGGCTAAACAGGAGGCACCAAAGCCGACAGAGACAGGAGCTCAGCCTGAGGCAGCAGCACCTACACCTGCACCTGCACCGACACCGGTGATTTCAGCGCCACAGCAGAATCAGCAGAACCCTCAGGGATTTCAGCAGCAGCCCTACGGACAGGCTCAGTATCAGCCATATCCAAAGTATGATCCCAATGACCATACAGCAGAGTTTGACCCAAGGGACATTGCGGACAACAAGCTCTTTGCAGTAGTGCCTTACCTTCTTGGTATCTTATCCGGATTAATTGTAGGTATATATGTAAAGGAGTCACCTTACGTTAAATTCCATATCAAGAATGCGTTAAGGCTTGAGATTGCGATGCTTTTGTCACTTCTTTTTGCCATCATTCCGATTATCGGCTGGCTAGTTGCCGGAGTGCTTTTTGTAGTGCTTGTTGTGATCAATATCATTGCAATAGTATGGGCATTACAGGGCAAGGCAAAAGAACTTCCTATCATTAGCGGAATAGGATTCCTTAAGTAATAAATGGAGGCACTTTATGTCTAAGGTATCAAATAAGGCACAGTATGAAGAATCTCAGAAAGCCAAGGGCGAGCTTAGGTATATGGAAAGAAGCAGATGGCTTTTGTTTGGTCTGCCGTGGACTTTTACAAAGTATGAGATAAGGGACAATGATTTCACCATTATCAAAGGCTTTTTTACGGTAACGGAGAATGACTGTTACATGTACAAGATTAGTGACGTGGAGATCAAAAGCACTCTTCTTCAGAGAATGGCAGGTCTTTCCACGCTTATTCTCTATACTTCGGATGTGACGGACAGGACCATTGTCATGAAGAACATAAAGCATGGAAAAGAGATAAAGGATTTCTTTTTACAGGCTTCCGAATCGGCCAGACTTCGCAGAAGAACTGTGAACATGCAGAATATCGGCTTTGGGGCAGACGATGTTCATGACGTTGACGGGTTTGATAATCTGGACTGACACTGATATGAAAAAAATATTGTTGAGGAGGAAAATGTATGTTTGTTGACACTTTTTGGTCGCTGTTGCCGCCTATTATTGCCATAGCGCTGGCGCTCATTACGAAAGAGGTTTATTCATCTCTTTTCATCGGTATTCTGGTGGGCGGAGTGCTGTATTCAGGCTTTAGTTTTACCGGCACCATCGAGCACGTATTTGTGGACGGAATGATCGGACAACTGTCTGACAGCTGGAATGTCGGAATTCTGATATTCCTGGTAGTTCTCGGAAGCATGGTAATGCTGATGAACCGTGCAGGCGGATCCGCTGCCTTTGGAAAATGGGCAGTAGAGCATGTTAAGACGAAGGCCGGCGCACAGGTTGCAACTATTCTTCTGGGTGTCCTGATCTTTATCGATGACTATTTCAACTGCCTTACAGTGGGCTCCGTTATGAGACCTGTTACTGACAAGCACAAGATTTCAAGGGAAAAGCTGGCATACCTTATTGATGCTACTGCAGCCCCTGTTTGTATCATTGCTCCTATTTCTTCATGGGCAGCAGCTGTTACCGGTTTCGTAGACGGTGCTAATGGACTTACTCTTTTCATCAGAGCTATTCCTTATAACTTCTATGCATTCCTGACACTGGCTATGATGTTCACGCTCACTTTTGCAGACTTTGACTTTGGCCCCATGAAGCAGGCTGAGAAAAAGTTATTGAAGGTAAATGATGAGAAGACAGGAAAGCACGAGCACCAGGCAAGTATCTACGGAGCAACAGATCAGCCTCATCCCCCTGTTTCAACAAAGGGTAAGGTTATACACCTGGTTCTTCCTATCATTGCCCTTATCGTTTGCAACATAATCGGAATGATCTACACCGGCGGATTCTTCTCAGGCGAGAGCTTTATCGATGCTTTCTCAAGTTCAGATGCTTCTGTCGGACTGGTTTACGGCTCTGTAGCAGCTCTTTTGATCACTATTATATTCTACCTGGCTACAAAGGTTCTGAGCTTTGAAGAGTGCATGAACGCAGTGCCTGAAGGCTTTAAGAGCATGGTTCCCGCTATCCTGATCCTGACCTTTGCATGGACACTTAAGTCCATGACAGATTCTCTGGGAGCAGCAAGTTACGTGGCAGGCGTTGTACAGAATGTTGCTGACAATGGCGCTCTTATGAGCTTTTTACCTGCACTTGTTTTCCTTGTTGGTGCTTTCCTTGCTTTTGCAACAGGTACATCATGGGGAACCTTCGGTATCCTTATTCCTATCGTAGTTAACGTATTTGGTGCAGACCTTAATAATGAGCTTATGATAATCGCCATCTCTGCATGTATGGCAGGAGCTGTCTGCGGAGATCACTGCTCACCTATCTCAGATACAACAATCATGGCCAGCGCAGGTGCACAGTGCAATCATATCGGACATGTATCAACACAGCTTCCATATGCCATCACAGCTGCAGCAGTTTCTCTGGTTGCTTATATCCTTTCAGGCTTTATCAGAAACTGGTTTGTATGCCTTCCTCTGGGAATTGCGATGATGGTATGTACGCTTCTTGTTGTTAAGAAAACGTCGAAATGATGTGACATAGAATTGCGAAAATGACAGTAGTTATGGAGCAATTCGTAAAATCATAAGATATTAGAAAAATAGAAAAAGCGCAGATCTGATGATCAGGTCTGCGCTTTGTTTTGTGTTAAAGAAATGAAATTTAGGATGAAAGGTTTGATAAAAACTGCTTGGTTCTTTCTTCCTTTGGATTGTCGATCAGCTCTTTTGCCGGTCCCTTTTCAAGGATCACACCGCCGTCCATGAAAATTGCTGTATCTGCCACATCCCTAGCAAAGGCCATCTCGTGGGTGACAATGATCATGGTGGTGTGGCGCTGAGCCAGTTCCTTTATGACTTTCAGGACTTCTCCCGTGAGCTCCGGATCAAGAGCCGATGTGGGCTCATCAAAGCACAGGATGTCCGGTGAGAGAGCAAGGGCTCTTGCGATGGCAACCCTTTGCTGCTGACCTCCGGAGAGCTGGTGAGGATAATTGTTCATCCTTGAAGAAAGCCCCATGCTGTCCAAAAGAAGTTTGGCATTTTTCATGATTTCTTCCTTTGACTTGTTTTCCTGAGACAGAATAGGAGCCAGAGCTACATTCTCCAATGCAGTGTACTGAGGAAAAAGGTTGAACTGCTGGAACACAAGACCAAAGTGAAGTCTCTTTTTCCTGAGTTCCTCAGGACTGCTGATGGGAGAAGCTGCGTCAAAAAGCTTATTGCCGCGTACAGTGATGGTTCCTTCATCCGGTGTCTCCAGGAAATTGAGGCAGCGCAGTAGAGTTGTCTTTCCACTTCCTGAGGAACCTATGATGGAGATGGTCTGCCCCTCGTCCATATCGAAGCTGATTCCCTTAAGGATGTCTGTATTATCGAATTTTTTGTGGATGTTATTTACTTCTAAAATATGCATACCGTTCCTAACAGCTTAGCTTTTTTATCATTTAAAATAGCTGAGCTTCTTTTCAATGTGATTAAACAGCAGAGTAAGAAGTCCGCTGAATATTAGGTAGTAGGCACCGGTGTAGAACAAGGGCCAAATGATACCGTTGCTCTTGATGAATGCCTGACCATTCCAGATGATCTCATACACTGCGATAACTCTGGCAAGAGATGTATCTTTAACCAGGGTGATAACTTCGTTTGAGATGGGAGGAACAATCCTTTTTATTACCTGCAAAAGAATGATCTTAACGAATATCTGCTTTCTTGAAAGACCCAGAACCTGACCGGCTTCATACTGACCCACGGGAATGGACTGTATTCCGCCCCTGTAGATCTCAGAGAAATAGCAGGAGTAGTTGAATACAAAGGCCACCAATGCGGCGATAAATCTGCCTGATGGGTTGGTTCCCCATACATTGACATTAAAGAATATTCCCGGGCCATAGTATATAACCAGGAGCTGAAGCATCAGCGGGGTTCCGCGAACTATCCATATGATAAATTTGATGGGGAGTCTGATCACCTTGACTTTGCTCATGGATCCCAGGGAAATTAGAAGACCCAGTGGAAGTGAGAACAAAAGAGTCAGGGCAAAAAGCTTTATGGTTCCCCAGAAGCCCTCAAGAAGGGATAATGAGACGGTCCAAAACATCTGTTAAACGCTCCTGTGATTTATTGTGCGATAAGTGCGTCCTGAACGCCGTAGGTCTTTGCAATCTCCTGCATTGATCCATCCTTGCTGTAAGCTGAGAACTGCTCATTGATATATGCTGCAAGATCAGAGCCCTTGCGGCATCCGATTCCGTATTCTTCTTTTGTGAGCTCAACTGTGTGTGTAAGAGATGAGTAGCTTGTGCCTTCGCCTATCATTGCTCCTGCCATGAGAAGGTCGATGATGCAGGCGTTTGATGTTCCGGCATCTACTTCCATTACAGCGTCAGCCTGAGATGTCAGTGAGGTGTAATCAAAGCCGTTGTCCTTAGCTGCCTGCTCTCCGGCAGAACCTGACTCTACTGCAAAAGATAGACCTGAAAGAGAAGCAGCGTCCTGGTAATTAGCAGCGTCAGCTGCGGGGACAACAACTACCTGTGCATTGTTGAGGTATGGATTTGTGCACTCCATGGAGCTTGTAACCTCGTCTGTAAGTGTCATGCCGTTCCATACTACGTCGATGGATTTGTTGTTGAGCTCAAGGATCTTGTTGTCCCAGTCGATCTCTACAAACTTTACTTCTACGCCAAGGGATTCTGCTACCTTTTTTGCCATGTCTGCATCAAATCCGATCCAGTTGCCTGCGTCATCCTTGTAGTCCATGGGAGCAAAATCCGTGATGCCTACAACAAGGGTTCCCTTATTCTTTATGTAAGCTACGTCACTTGAAGAAGCATTGCTTCCGCAGGCTGCGAGGCTCATTGCCATTACTGAACTTAAGAGTACAGCTAAAATTCTTTTTTTCATAATTGGATTCTCCTCTATATTTTTATTGTTTAAAATTTTAGTCTTTTACCACTTTACCATACAAAAATATAAAAGTAAACTAAGATATAATATTGTAGTATGTGTTCTGTCGCTGTATGCTTGTAGTAGGTTGTATTATTACTTTAAAAACATGGAGGAATGTGTATGAAAAAGCTTTCAGTAAAAACCATTGTTGCAATTGGTATCGGAGCAGCGCTTTTCTTTGTCCTTGGAAGATTTGTGGCAATTCCAAGCCCTGTGCCTAACACCAATATCTCAATTCAGTACGGACTTCTTGCATTTGTTGCGGCCGCATTCGGACCGATTGCCGGCGTCCTTTCAGGTCTTATCGGACATTTCTTTATTGACTTCAGCTATGGTTGGGGAATATGGTGGAGCTGGGTTATCGCTTCCGCAGTATTCGGATGCATTATGGGATTTGTGACCATGAAGCTTAAGATCGATGAGGGGGAATTCGGAAGGAAGGAAATCATTCTTTTCAATGTCGGTCAGGTTGTGGCACATTTGACCTCATGGGTTGTCGTTGCTCCGGTTTTGGATATACTTATGTATCAGGAGCCTGCCAACAAGGTGTTCCTGCAAGGAATAACAAGCGCAATAATCAATATTATAACTACCGCTATTGTCGGAACAATTGTATGCGTCGCATATTCCAAAACAATTCCCAGGAAGGGAAGTCTTTCACAAGAGAACTGACAGAATTAAGTTATGAACGAAGAAATTATTGAATTTAAAGAACTGGGATTTCAGTATAGAGCGCAGGCAAAACCTACGCTCTATAATATTAATCTGAAGATTGGAAAAGGGGAGAAAATCCTCATAGCAGGTCCTTCAGGGTGCGGAAAATCCACCATGGCAAGTCTGATGAACGGACTTATACCTTTTTCATATAAAGGAGAAATTGAAGGGTCACTATTGATAAAAGCAAAAGATTCCCGGGATATGTCAATGTTTGATATCTCGCATATTGTTGGCACTGTGCTTCAGGATAGCGATGCGCAGTTTGTCGGCATGACAGTTGCTGAGGATCTGGCTTTTGCACTGGAAAATGACTGTGTTTCTCAGCAGCAGATGAAGGACAGGGTCATGGAGGTTTCAAGGATCCTGGATCTTGAAGGCGTACTTCATCACGCCCCGTCTGAGCTTTCGGGAGGACAGAAGCAGAGGGTGTCCGTGGGCGGTGTAATGGCCAGTGATGTAGCTCTTTTCCTGTTTGATGAACCTTTGGCCAACCTTGACCCCAAGACCGGAAAGCGTGCGATCGAGCTTATTGATGAACTTCAAAAAAGGACGGGTGCTGCGGTTGTCATTATAGAGCACCGAATTGAGGATGTGCTCCACAGACCGGTTGACAGGATAGTCCTCATGAATGAAGGACGGATAGTTTCCGATACTACCCCTGATGAGCTTCTGTCTATGGATAAGCTGGCAGAATGTGGCGTCAGAGAGCCTTTATATCTGACTGCTCTGAAATATGCCGGTATCAGTATCAAGCCGGACATGCATCCGTCTTCTCTTGAAAAGCTTGCTTTGTCAGAGGATGACAGGGCAAAGGTGCGGGAGTTCTTTATAAAGAACTATAAAAAGAAGGAAAAGTCTTCCACTGACGAATTGCTGAAGGTAAGAGACCTGTCTTTTACCTATGAGAAATCTGATGAAAAAACACTGGAGGATATTTCAGTTAACATCGGTAAAGGAGAGATGGTGGCCATTGTCGGAACCAATGGAGCAGGAAAGTCCACCTTCTCCAAGCTGATCTGCGGAATGGAAAAGGAAGAATACGGTGAGATCCTTTTCGAGGGTCAGGATTTTCGGGAATTGTCCATAAAAGAACGCGCAGAGCATGTAGGATATGTGATGCAGAATCCCAATCAGATGATCTCCAAGGTGATGATATTTGACGAGGTCGCCATGGGACTGAGGCTCCGCGGTGTTCCTGAAGAGGAAGTGAAGATAAGGGTCGAGAAGGCCCTGAAAGTATGCGGACTTTATAAGATGCGAAACTGGCCGATATCAGCCCTAAGCTATGGACAGAAGAAGAGAGTAACCATCTGTTCCATTCTGGTGCTGGAACCTGAAATGCTGATACTGGATGAACCTACAGCAGGGCAGGATTACAGTAACTATACCAGGATAATGGAATTTCTAAAGAGTCTCAATGAGAGAGGTATCACAGTAGTGATGATCACTCATGATATGCATCTTATGTTGGAATATGCAAACAGGAGCATTGTCTTTTCCGATGGCAGGATAATTGCGGATATGAGCTGTGCTGAGGTCCTTACCGATAAGGAAATAGTTGACAGGGCAAGCCTGAAGGAGACAAGCCTATATCACCTGGCGTCTTTGTGCGGAATAGAGGATGGGACAGGCTTTGTGCAGAACTTTATCGATTACGAGAGGGAAAACGTAAGGAAGAATGAACAATCTCTTTAATTATATTGAAAAAAAGTCGCCAATACATGACCTGACGGGAGCTACAAAGCTGGTTTGCCTTATGCTTTGGAGCTTTGCAGCCATGACGACCTATGACACCAGGCTTCTTTTGCTGATGGCGGTTTTGGGAATAGTTCTTTTCCCTGTGGGGAGGATTGGAATCAGGGATGTATCGTTTATGCTGTGGTTTACGCTGGTGTTTCTTGTTCTTAACACTGTGATGGTCTTTTTGTTCTCACCAAGGCACGGAACGGAGATCTACGGGACCTGCACTTTTTTATTTGGGATGACAGGCCACTTTGCACTGACGGCGGAACAGCTCTTTTACCAGTTCAACTATATATTAAAATACCTGGCGACAATTCCGTTTGTGCTTCTGTTTGTCTGCACCACCAATCCCAGTGAATTTGCTGCTTCGCTTAATAAGATAGGTGTCAGCTATTCGGTGTCATATTCTGTGGCGCTGGCACTTCGATATATTCCGGATATTCAGAAGCAGTATCATGAGATCAGTCAGGCATCTCAGGCAAGGGGCGTTGAGCTTAGCAGAAAGGCTTCTCTTGTAAAAAGGCTTAAGTCTGCTTCTGATATTCTGGTCCCGCTTATCTTAAGCAGCATTGACAGGATAGAGGTGATTTCCAACGCTATGGAGCTTCGCTGTTTTGGAAAGAACAGGAAGAGGACCTGGTATATGGAACAGAAGTTTAAAACTTTGGATTATTTGAGTATAATAGTGTGTGCGTTGCTTCTGGCGGCGTCATTTGCCCTTACGAAGATCAACGGCAGCAGGTTTTATAATCCGTTTAAGTAAGGGAAAAGAGGCCGGATGATCTTTCCGGGAATTATGATAAATGGAATTATTGGAAATGATGTATTTTCGGGAGTTTTATCCGGGAATTATGGGTTGTGAAAATGAGTAACGGATCTTTGGATTTTTTGAATATGATAAAACAGGGGAGCGGGACAGAGCCAGTGAAAAGGAGTGCTCCGGTTTGTGAAAATGATCCTGTGCAGAAAAATACTTCGGCTCGTAAAAATGCTCCGACACAGGAAAATACTCCGGTGAAAAGAGCTGCCATAGAGCCGGAAAAAGCTTTAGCATGCGGAAGCTATATTGCCGTAATAGATACGGAGACCAACTGGCATGACGAGGTCATGTCCATAGGAATAGCTGTTGCTGATGCAGTGACACTCAAGTGCGTTGACCGGCGCTATTACATCTTTGAACCTGAGTGTATGATTGGAGGAATCTTTTCAAACGTGCTTTATAAGTGCGATGTGGAGGCCGTGAAATGTAGCAGAGACAGAGCAATGTCGGATATTGGCGAGTACCTGATGGAAATGGAGGTTCAGAAGATTTTTGCCTACAATGCGAAATTCGATTACAACCATCTCCCGGAGCTTAAGGGCTTTGAGTGGTTTGATATCATGAGGCTTGCAGCCTACAAACAGTATAATGATGCAATACCTCCGGAGCTTCCTTGTTGTAAAACGGGTCGCCTTAAGAGCAATTACGGCGTTGAGCCTATCATGCGTATGCTCACAGGTAACAGCCGGTACTACGAAACTCATAATGCTGTACTTGATGCCATGGATGAGCTCAAGATTGTGGAGCTTTTGGGGCATGGAATCGAGGTATATGAGTGTGCAAGGTTATGATATTAAAGAGAATGAAAAGGATGGATGAAAAGAAATGAGAAAGTTACTTGTAGTTGTTGACATGCAGAAGGATTTTGTGGATGGTTCTCTTGGAACAAAAGAAGCTGAGGCAATTGTCCCTGCAGTGGTGGAAAAGATTAAGTCCTATGATATAAAGGATGTATTTGTTACTTATGACACGCATCAGGAGAATTACATGGACACCCAGGAAGGGCATAATCTTCCTGTTAAACACTGCGTCGAGGGGACAGAAGGCTGGGAGCTTGATATCAAAGTAAAAGAGGCAGTTGAAGGAGCAACCATTGTAAAAAAAACCACTTTCGGAAGTACGAAGCTGGCAGGCATGATCAAAGATATAGCTGATAAAGAGGAGATTGAAGTTGAGCTTATCGGACTTTGTACAGACATCTGTGTAGTTTCAAATGCTCTTGTTCTGAAGGCTTTCATGCCTGAAGTACACATCAGCGTAGACTCATCCTGCTGCGCTGGAGTTACACCTCAAAAGCATGAGGCTGCCCTGGAAACCATGCGCTCCTGCCAGATAGAGGTTAAGTGAGAAATATCAGGAATATAGGAATTGTTAGAGCGTAGATCAGATATGGTCTGCGCTTTTTCTTTTGCTGTTTTTTTTTCTACATAAATTCTTAAGAAATTTCGACGTAAATCTTAAGAAATATCGATGGTAAATCTTAAGATTTTGTTGATATGATGGTTCAT
>JAEEGL014451430.1_pt1 | contig 11925 bp, 12 predicted proteins | sample 9134231 | NCBI WGS metagenome assembly JAEEGL01 (sample SAMN16246548, study PRJNA631951) | gut metagenome | biome: gut microbiome; feature: rumen; material: fiber-attached | host: Bos | place: Iran: Karaj | collected 2018-10 | reverse complement strand
GTGAAGGGACTGCATATAGTTCGTGAGGTAGGAGAGCATCTCCGTCTTCAGGTTCTCGTCCTCGGGCTCCGGCTCCTTGAGCACAAAGTAATCGCGGCTCTGATTCGCCCAGTAGGGGCAGTTGAACCACTGATCCGCCGAAAAGTCGATCTTGCCGTCGATATCCTTTTCGATCAGATAGCCGCCGGTGAGATCTTCCTCGGTCGCCTCTGCGATATCGATCTTGTTGGATTCGATCGATACGCGCTCGACGAGTATGTAAATGCCGTTGTAGACGCCGTTGAGATAGACCTCGACGAACTCGCACTTGGGAACGTAGCCGTAGCCTTCCAGCATGAGCGAGGCCTTATAGGTCATGAAGTTGCGCATGAGGGAGTTGTCCGAATAGCTCGGAATTATGGCGTACTTCTTTGTCTTGGGGATATCCAGCAGGGATTTCTTCGAATCGAGCTTTATGGAATAGGGCTTTTTGGGCTGTCCCCACGAGGTGTTGCCGCGGCCCTTTATGGAGCCGGTGCCCTGGTAATTGCCGCTCTCGAACTGCTTGGTGCCGAGCGTGAGCGTGTAGCTCGCATCGACGTAGGTCTCCTTGTCGATCTGGCTGAAGGGGACCGTCGTGGTTATCTCGAGCTTCGGGAGCTGAGCCGCGGATGCGTAGATGCCGACCGTGTTCAGCTCGTCGCGGGTGATAAGGTCGCCCTCCCTTGCGCTGAACGTGAACACCTTCGCCCCGTTCGCGCCGTTTTCTACCGTCACGCAGTCGGAGTGCTCCCTGAAGAAATTCGAGTACCTTTCGTTATAGGTCCAGCCCTCCGAGAACGACGCGGTCAGCGTGAGCGCCGCGCTCTGTGCAATGCGGTAAACGCCGTAGATCTCCGTGACCGTAAGCGCGAAGGCCGTCTCGTCGTATTCGAGCGTGACGCCGTCGCCGGCGCGCGGAGTCACCGCTATTACCGTCTCTTCGTCGGACGTCCCGGCTGCGCTGACAGCCGGCAGTACGGTGAAAATCATTACGAGCGCAAGCAGCGCTCCTGCGATCCTCTTCATCACAGTTCATTCCTCCTTGGATCTGTTTATCTCTTTTTCAAAATGCTCCAGAAACGCCTTGCGCGCCTCCCTGGAACATTCCATCCACGGGAACAGTATGTCGAAAGCGTGGGCGTCCGACCGGTACACGTCGACCTCGGCCTCCACGCCGGCTTCTTTAAGGTGCTTGACGTACTCGAGCGTTTCGCAGTAGAACGGTTCTCCGTCCGCCACGAACGTGTAGCAGGGCGGGAGCCCGCTGTAATCCTTCCTTTTCGCGGGGGATGCGTATTCCGGAACGTCGTCCGTCCCCCACAGGCCGCCGAGGTACTTCTTCCAGGCGTCGTGATTGAGCTTCGTGTCCCAGAAGAGCATGCTCTCGTTATCGCGCGAGGAATCGGTATCCTCGCAGTCGAGCATGGGATAGAGCGGCATCTGATACGAGATCTCCACCTCTCCCCTGTCCTTCGCCAGCATGCAGAGCGCCGCGGTCAGTCCGCCGCCTGCGCTCTCTCCGCCGACCATTATTCGGTCGACCGAGAGCTTTTCCTTATTTTCGTCAAGCCATTTCAGCGCGGCGTAGGAGTCCTCGACCGCGGCGGGATATGGCGCTTCGCCCGAAAGCCTGTAATCCGGAGCGACGATCACGGCGCCGAATCTGCGCGCCGCGTCGAAGCCTCTCGACAGGTAGACCATCTCGGGCGAGCCGCGGAAATACCCTCCGCCGTGCAGCCAGAGTATCCCCGGGAGCAGGCCCTCGGCCTCCTTCGGACGGAGCACGAGCAGCTTCATGCTGCCCCAATCCATATCTAAATGCAGTGTTTCAGTTTCAAAGCGCATTGAGTCCGATACCCTCCCGAAAAACCATTATACCACGGAGCACTCGCCTTTCGCAATATGAAAAGACGGCTTTCGGCCGTCTTTTCGCCCGCGTCGCTTCGCGGATCATTCCTGAGCGAACATATCCTTGCCTACGCCGCAGAGGGGGCAGGCGAAATCCTCGGGGAGATCCTCCCACTTCGTGCCGGGGGCTATACCGTTCTCGGGATCGCCGAGCTCCTCGTCGTAGACCCAGCCGCATGCTTCGCAAACGTACTTCATATGGTTAATGCTCCTTTCGGGGTTTTTATTTGGATCAATAATTCTTGAGATTGATCTCGAAATATGCCTGCGGATGATCGCAGACGGGGCAGACCTCGGGAGCCTTCGTGCCGATCACGATATGACCGCAGTTGCGGCATTCCCACACCTTGACCTCGCTCTTCTCGAACACCTGCTGCGTCTCGACGTTCGAGAGCAGAGCGCGGTAGCGGGCCTCATGCTCCTTCTCGATCGCTCCGACCGCGCGGAATTTGGCGGCGAGCTCCGGGAAGCCCTCGGCCTCGGCGGTCTTGGCGAAGCCCTCGTACATGTCCGTCCACTCGAAGTTCTCTCCGTCGGCGGCTGCCGCGAGGTTCTCCGCAGTGGAGCCGATGCCGTTGAGCTCCTTGAACCAGAGCTTCGCATGCTCCTTCTCGTTGTCGGCGGTCTTGAGGAATATTGCCGAGATCTGCTCGAAGCCCTCCTTCTTCGCCTTGGAAGCGAAGTAGGTGTACTTGTTCCTCGCCTGGCTCTCGCCGGCAAAAGCCGCCATAAGGTTCTTTTCGGTCTGTGTTCCTGAGTACTTGTTCATATGCTTTCTCCTTTTTATTGGTTAAGAAGATCCAGTATCTGCTGCATGGGTTTGAAGCCGACGGACTTGTTTACGAGCTCGCCGTTCCTGAACACCAGCACGGTGGGGATGTTCATCACGTTGAACTGCTGCGCCAGAAGGGGCTCGTCGTCAACGTTGACCTTGCAGACCTTGACGTCGTCCCTCTCCTCCGCTATCTTGGCGATAACGGGGCCGAGCATGCGGCAGGGACCGCACCAGGTCGCCCAGAAGTCCACGAGCACGGGCTTATCCGAGCGCATGACTTCCTCTTCGAATTTTTCGTAGGTAAGTTCGATCTCTTTCATATCTTTAACTCCTTTGATTGTATTTAGTTCATTTGCCGAGCAGGGAGACTATTATGCTCTCCCAGCCCTCGTACGACTGCGAGCCGACGTACGGCTCGTCGGTAAGGAGCGTCCCCTCCGCGTCGAAGAACACGGTCGTGGGAACGTACTGCGTGGCGAAGCTCCGCATAGATTCGGTCACGGGCACTATCGGATAGGTTACGCCGATGCTGCCGATGAGCGTTTCGATCTCGTCATACTCCGAGCTGCCGAAGGCTCCGATAATGACAAGGCCTTCGTCCTTGTACTTCTCGTAAAGCGCCTCGAGATCGGGCATCTCGTTCACGCAGGGCCCGCACCAGGCTTCAAAGAAGTTGAGCATTATGACCTTGCCGTCCGAGAAGTCGGAGAACGAGACGGTGTTGCCTTCCATATCCTCCGAGGTGAAGTCGAGTTTCTCCGCGGGTCTCTCGGTCTCGCGCACCATGCCGGGCCCGTCGAGGGGCTGAGGGATGAACGTGCATCCGACGGTGAAAACGAGAGCCAGCGCCATCAAGCAAACAAGGGTTTTTTTCATGTTTCTCCTCTCCGTATCGATCCTCTCTTTTCGTCCCAAGTATACCATCCGGCCAATAATATGTCAATAAGGCGTTTCCGGGTTGCGGACGAACGAAATTGTGATATAATATAAATGGGGTCGTGTATGCGCACCTCCCCGGAAGGATCTTTATCGATATGCGCCGCGACGCTTTTTATTCGGTGCATCCGGCCGTGAGCTTCGCCTTCTTCGCCGCCGTGCTTCTGATAACGGCGCTCGTACTGCACCCGATCGTTACGGGGATATCGCTCATCGCCGCATGCGTATACACGGTCTACATAAAGGGCAGACGCGCTCTCCCCTTTCTTTTCGGCGCGGTGCTCCCTCTCATCATCGCCGTCGCGGTGATGAATCCGTTGTTCAATCACGCGGGCGTGACCCCGCTCTTCTGCCTTTGGAACGGCAACGCCGTCACTCTCGAGGCGATCGTTTACGGCGCCGTCTCGGCATGCATGTTCGCCGCTCTGGTATTATGGTGCGCATGTTTGAACTCGGTTATGAGCTCGGATAAATACGTCCACCTTTTCGGCGGCGTGATACCCTCGCTCTCTTTGATGTTCTCGATGGTGCTGAGGTTCGTTCCGAGGTTCGTCACGAGGATAGGCGAGATCTCCGACGCGCAGACGGGCGTAAGCGCGCCGACGGGCAGGAACCCCGTCAAGGCCGTGAAGAAGGGCCTTTCGGTGATATCAGCCGCCGTGACCTGGGCGCTCGAGGGCGCGGTAACGTCCTCCGACAGCATGAAGAGCCGCGGCTACGGGTTAAGGGGCCGCACCTCGTTTTCGCTCTACCGCTTTGAAAAAAGAGACGCGTTCCTCTCCGTCTGGCTCGTCGCCGCCGCGGGAGCCTGCGCGGTCTCCGCGATCACGAAGGCGGTCAGGTTCCGCTTTTATCCTTCGATACTGATGAGCCCCGTTTCGGCTCTTTCCGTAACGGGCGTCGCCGCGTTCCTTCTGCTTGCGGCAATGCCCATGCTCCTGAACGCGTATGAGGAGATAAGATGGCAAGCGTTAAAGTCCGCGATCTGACGTTCTATTATCCGAACTCCGCCGTCCCCGCTCTGAAGGACGTCTCCTTCGACGCAGCCGACGGCGAATTCGTGCTGCTGATAGGCAGGTCGGGCTGCGGCAAGAGCACGCTTTTGAAGCACCTGAAGCCCATGCTCGCCCCTCACGGCAGGCTTTCGGGCGAGATACTGATCGGCGGAAGACCCGCGGCCGAGATCGGTCACAGGGAGATGACCTCCCTCGTCGGCTTCGTGTTCCAGCATCCGGACGATCAGATAGTCACGGACAAGGTATGGCACGAGCTTGCCTTCGGGCTCGAGAGCCTCGGCGTCCCGAGGAGCGTCATGCGTACCCGGGTCGCGGAGATGGCGAGCTATTTCGGGCTCGACAAGGTCTTTCTCAGGAACGTTTCGGAGCTCTCCGGCGGTCAGAAGCAGCTTCTGAACCTCGCCTCCGTAATGGCGATGGGGCCGAAGCTCCTCCTGCTCGACGAGCCCACCTCCCAGCTCGACCCGATAGCGGCTTTCGATTTTCTCTCCACAGTAAAAAAGCTCAATACGGAGCTCGGGATAACCGTGATACTCAGCGAGCACAGGCTCGAGGAGGCGATGCAGTTCGCCGACCGCGTGCTCGTGCTGGACGAGGGCAGGCTCACCGTCGACGCTACCCCCGCCGGAGCGGCGCGGAGGCTCATCGAAGCGGGCTCTCCCATGGCGGAGGCAATGCCCGCCGCGGCGCGGATAAGCTGCGCACTCGGGCTGACCGAGACCGCGCTGACCGTGAACGAGGGAAGGCGCATGCTCAACTCCCTCGGCCTTGAGAAGAAGCTGCTTCCCGATACCCCGGCGGCGGATAAGAAGCGCACGCCGGTTTTCCGTGCGGAGGGCGTTTACTTCCGCTACGAAAGGGACGGTGCGGACGTGCTCAAAAACCTCGATATCTCGCTCTATCCCGGAGTGGTGACCGGCCTCGTCGGCTCTAACGGCGCGGGTAAATCGACCCTCCTTTCGGTGATATCGGGAGTCAGATCCCCGTACCGCGGAAAGCTCTTCTCGGACGGGAAGAGGCTCCCCTCGAAGTTCTCCGCATTCTCGGAGCATATATCGCTGCTCACGCAGGATCCGCGCACGCTCTTCACGCACGAGACGGTCCGCGATGATCTCGAAGCCGCGGCAAAGGCCCGCGGCAATAAAGATATCGGCGCCGCCGCGGAGCTCATGGACGTTTGCGGCGTGCTCGACAGGAACCCTTACGATCTCTCCGGCGGCGAGCAGCAGCGCGCGGCTATAGCCAAGGTGCTCCTCGCGGAGCCGAAGGTACTGCTTCTCGACGAGCCCACGAAGGGCATGGACGCAGGCGTTAAGGCCGTGCTCGGGAAAAAGCTCAGGGAGCTTGCGGATACCGGCATAGCCGTGCTCCTCGTCACGCACGACGTCGAGTTCTGCGCGGCTTACGCCGACAGGATAGGCTTCATGTTCGACGGCGCGGTGACGAGCGAGAACGCGCCGCGCGAATTCTTCCGCGAGAACATATTCTACACGACCGCGGCCAACCGCATAGCGAGGGACGTTTATCCGAACGCCATACTCGCCGGGGAGGTGATCTCGCTTGCCCGAAGCGAACGAGGATAGGAAGAGGCATATCCGGATCGCGGCGTCTGCGCTGGTCGCGTTTCTGGTCGTTCCCGGAGTCGTCGCCCTCGGCGCGGCGGTCTGGAACGACAGGAAGTTCTATATAGTCAGCCTTATGATAATCGCGGTCTCCATGCTCCCGTTCTTCCTGCGCTTCGAGAAGCGGAAGGCCGGTGCGAGGGAGCTCGCGGTGCTCGCGGTGATGGTCGCGATAGGCGTTGCCGGAAGAGCGGCGTTTTACATGGTGCCGCAGTTCAAGCCTGTCGCCGCGATAACGGTCATCACCGGCGTCGCCTTCGGATGCGAATCCGGTTTCATAGTCGGCGCGCTGATCGCGTTCACCTCGAACTTCATATTCGGTCAGGGACCGTGGACGCCCTGGCAGATGGAGGCTCTGGGGCTCGTCGGCTTTCTCGCCGGGCTCGTATTCCACAAAAAGGACGGGCGTATCCCCAAACTGATCCCGCTCGTCATATTCGGCGGGCTTGAGACGCTCGTCGTCTACGGCCTTATAGCGGACTCGTCCACACTGTTCACGGCTTATTCCGAGATAAGCGCGGGAACCGCCATCGCGGTCTATTCCGCAGGGCTGCCGATGAACCTGATACACGCGGCTTCGACGGTGGTATTCCTTCTTATACTCGCGAAGCCCATGCTGAAAAAGCTTAACAGGATCCAGGTCAAATACGGATTATTGGAGTGATTTGATGAACGATCGTCTTTCGGAACAGAAATGCCCCGCGTGCGGAGCGCCGCTCAGGTTCGATCCCGTCAGCGGCCGTTCAGTATGCGATTGGTGCGGGTCGTCGTTCGCTATAGACGAAACGGGCAGTATCGGCTCAGGCGCGCATGAGGACGCCGCTCCGCTCGAGGTGCCCGTTTACAGCTGCGCGTCCTGCGGCGCGGAGATAGTCGCCGACGCGGTCTCTGCCTCCGTGCAGTGCCCCTACTGCGGGAACAACATCGTGCTGACCGAGAAGGTCTCGGGCGGTCTCGCCCCGGACGCGGTCATCCCCTTCCGCTTCGACAGGGAACAGCTCCCCGCCGAGGTCAGGAAGTTCTATAAGAACAAAAAGCTGCTTCCCCGGGGGTTCTTCTCGGGTTCGAGCCTCGAAGACGTCACGGGCGTTTACGTCCCCTTCTGGCTCTACGGAGGCGAATACTCCGGCGAGGTCGGATACGAGGGTTACAAGGACCGCTCGACGCGGAGCGGCGATTATCTCGTCACCGAGCGGAAGCATTACGACGTCGTGCGCGGCGTTTCGATGCGCTTCACGGATATCCCCGTCGACGCGAGCGCGCGCCTCGACGACGATCTCATGGATTCGGTCGAGCCCTTCGATCTTACCGGGCTCAAGCCCTTCAATATGAGCTATCTCTCCGGCTTCTGCGCCGAGCGTTTCGACAGGGATTCCCTCGAGGTGCGCTCCCGCGCCGTCGACAGAATGAACTCGAGCGCGCTCTCCGTTGCCGACAGGAACGTCGGCGGCGGCTACTCCGGCACCGAGCGCAGGTCGAACGGACTCAGGCCCAAGGATATCGAAACGAAGTACGTGCTCCTGCCGGTTTACACCTTCTCGGTGCGTCACGGCGGGAAGAACTACCGCTTTGCGATGAACGGACAGACGGGCAAGGTCGTCGGTGATCTGCCGACCGACAAGGGACGGACGCGGCTCATGCGCCTCGCGTGGTTCGCGGGCGTTTTCGCGGCGCTCATGCTCGTGCTTTCGTTCATATCTTGCTGAGGAAGGAGGCGGCGTTATGAAGAAGATCGTTAAACTCCTGTCCCTCTCCGCTGCGCTCCTGTTCCTTCTTGCCCTCGTCCCGCTCTTCGCTTCGGCGGACGGGCTTCCCTCCTGGTATCCCGAGGATCTCGATTCCTGGCGGGAGTTCCATACGGACGAGAGCACAAAGCGCGTGGTCGATCTCGCGGACGTTTTCACCGACGAGGAGGAGGCGCTCCTCGAGGAGCGCTCGCGCGAGATCCGCGCCGCTTTCGCCGCCGACGTGGTCGTTTACACCGACTATTCGGACTACGGCTTCGATATCTTTCAGATAACGGCGGATTTCTTCGATCTCAACGGCTACGGCTGCGGCGATGATTTCGACGGCGTATGTCTCTTCCTGCTCATGGATCCCGACGACAGGACGGGCTGCGTCTCCGCCTCCGGCAGGGTCGAATACCTCTACACCGAGGAGACCGCGAACGCTCTCGACGACGCGCTCTATTCCCTTCTCGGCGACGGCGAGTTCTTCGAAGGCGTTTACGGCTGGATGTTCAATATCGGCACCCTGCTCGACAAGGGCGTGCCCTTCGCTCCCGAATGGTATCCCTCGCAGTCCGAGGGCTTCATCCGCAGGCACGACGCCTCTTTCCCGAGGGTCACGGATATCACGGGCAATCTCTCCGAGAGCGAGCTCGCGCTCCTGACCGCGAAGGCGAAGGAGCTCTCCGATAAATACGGCTTCGACGTTGCGATCCATTTCTCCAACAAGTCCTACGGCATGGACAGGCAGGAGTATTCGGACGCATACTACAAATACAACGGCCTCGGCTTCGGGGAGGATTACAGCGGCATACTCGCCACGATATTCACCGGCAGCGGGAAGGTGCTTTTCACCGTTTCCGGCAAGGCGGCGGAAAAGCTCTCCGAAAAGCAGCTCGAGCTCCTGACGGAAGGAGTCGAGGACAAGACCGATACCAACGATTATTTCGGCGCGGGCAAGCGCTTCGTAAGCTATCTCGGCACGACCCTGAAAACCGGCCGCGTGCCGAGAACGCCCCTCATATGGGGCCTGCGCGCGGCGTTTTCCGCCGTTGTCGCCCTCATCGTATCGCTCGCCGTCACCGCGAAGGCCAAGGCGAACATGAAGACCGTCAGGACCAAATACGAGGCGGACAGCTATCTCGTGAAGGATTCGCTCTCCGTCAGGAACGTGAAGGACGAGTACACCCACTCGACCTCGACGCGCGTCTACAAGCCCATCGACAGGGGCGGCTCCGGCGGCACGAGGAGCGGAGGGAGCTCCGGAAGATCCTCGTATTCGGGCAGCTATCACGGCTCGTCCGGCAGGAGCCATTCGGGCAGCAGCCGAAAATTCTAAGCAAATAATAATCCGAAAAGGAGTGAAAAATATGTCCGGTAAGCTTTCAGAACAAAAATGCGCCGCGTGCGGAGCGCCGTTGAGGTTCGATCCCTTAAGCGGGAGATCGGTCTGCGACTGGTGCGGATCCACCTACGAGATCAGCGACGAGGGCGAGCTCGGCGCGGGCGGCGACCGTCCCGACAGCGCGGGACCCGAGACGCTGCCCGTCTACAACTGCGAATCCTGCGGCGCCGAGATAGTCACGGGTGCTGCGGACGCTTCCGTCCAGTGCCCCTACTGCGGGAACAACATCGTTCTCACCGAGCAGGTCTCCGGAGGTCTTACTCCCGACGGTCTCATCCCCTTCAGGTTCGACAAGAAGCAGCTTCCCGACGAGGTGAACAAGTTCTATAAGGACAAGAAGCTCATGCCCAAGGGATTCTTCACCGAATCCACTCTCGAGGACGCGGCGGGCGTTTACGTTCCCTACTGGCTCTTCGACACAGATCTTAACGGCTCTCTCGCCTATGACTGCTACAAGGAAACCGAGCGCCGCGACGGGGATTACATAATCACCGACAAGGCCCATTACGACGTGCGCCGCGACGTGACTATGCGCTTTGAGAGCGTGCCTGTGGACGCGAGCGACCGTCTGGACGACAAGCTCATGGAGTCCGTCGAGCCCTTCGATTACTCCGGGCTCAAGCCCTTTGACATGAGCTATCTCTCCGGCTTCTTCGCGGAGCGTTTCGACAAGGGCTCCGACGCGGTCCGCGGCCGCGCGATGGACCGCATGAACGAGAGCGCCTTCGCCATATCCGACAACGACGCCCGAAAGGGCTACAGCGGTTCGGAGCGCAAAGCGGGCAATTTCTCTCCGAAGAACGTCAACGCGAGATACATGCTCCTGCCCGTCTATACGTTCGCGGTCAAATGGGGCGAGAAGAAATACGATTTCGCCATGAACGGGCAGACCGGAAAGGTAGTCGGCGACGTGCCGAGGAGCGCAGGCAAGACCGCCCTTCTGTGGCTCATATCCTTCCTCATCTCCTTTGCCGTGACGCTCCTGGTCCTCTTGCTCTTCGTGGGCTGGCAGGTGTTCATCTCCATACTCGTCGGCGCGGTGATCGCAACGGTGATCACGCTCGTCGAATGCTCCAAGATGAAGACCGTGCATAAGGCGGTCGGCGCAAGGCAGTACCTTGTGAACGAGTCCGTAAGGATCAATAAGGTCATGGACAGGTACACCCATACCGACACGGAGCGCACCTACTCCCCCGTCAAAAAAGAAGAATCGAATTAACAGGAGGGTTATATGAGCAAGAGACTTGTAGCTTATTTTTCCGCGACAGGCGTTACCGAAAAAACGGCGCGCATGCTCGCGAAGGCGGCCGAGGCGGATCTTTTCGAGATCGAACCCGAGGTGAAATACACGAAGGCCGACCTCAACTGGATGGACAAAAAATCGAGGAGCTCCGTCGAGATGAACGACAAGAGCTCCCGTCCCGCCGTAAAGAGCGTCTGCCCGAACATGGCCGATTACGACACCGTTTTCGTCGGCTTCCCCATCTGGTGGTACATCGCCCCGACCGTGATCAACACCTTCCTCGAGGCGCACGACATGCGCGGGAAGACCGTCGTCCCCTTTGCGACGAGCGGCGGGAGCGGCATGGGCAGGACGAACGAGTTCCTGAAGCCCTCCGTCCCCGAAAGCCGCCTTCTTGAAGGCAGGGTACTCAACCGCGCGAAAGAGGCCGACCTCGTTTCATGGGTCGAAAGCCTCGGAATATGAGGACGATATGGCATCAAAGGTCTATTTCACCGATCTGCACGTCGGCATGGCGGACAGCCTTCTGAAGAAATTCCGCAGGCTGATAGACAGGGCCGGCATCGACAGCATCGACTTCAAGGACAAATACGTCGCCGTTAAGCTGCATTTCGGCGAGGTGGGCAATATGGCCTTCCTGCGCCAGCAGTACGCGCGCGTGCTCTGCGAACGCATAAAGGAGCTCGGCGGCAAGCCCTTCCTCACCGACTGCAACACGCTCTACGTCGGCTACAGGAACAACGCGCTCGACCATCTCGACGCGGCATATATGAACGGCTACAACCCGCTGACTACCGGCGTGCATACCATAATCGCCGACGGTCTGCGCGGGACGGACGAGCGCGAGATACCCGTCGAGGGCGGCGAATACTGCAAAACCGCCAAGATCGGCGCGGCGATCGCGGAGGCGGATATCATCATCTCGCTCACGCATTTCAAGGGGCATGTAAACGCCGGCTTCGGCGGATGCCTTAAGAACATCGGCATGGGCGCAGGCTCCAAGAAGGGCAAGATGGAGATGCACTCGAGCGGCACTCCGCGCATTTCTCAAAAGCGCTGCATAGGCTGCGGGATGTGCGTGAGGCACTGTCTGAACGACGGCGTGCACGTCGTGAACGGCAAGGCAGCAATCGACGAGGCTCACTGCGTCGGCTGCGGATACTGCATCGCCTACTGCCCCAAGGGAGCGATAATGACCAAGTGGGACGAGGCGAAGCCCGTCATGAACAAGAAGATCGCCGAGTACACAAAGGCGGTCCTCGCGGGCAAGCC
>JAEEGL012523395.1_pt1 | contig 11925 bp, 19 predicted proteins | sample 9134231 | NCBI WGS metagenome assembly JAEEGL01 (sample SAMN16246548, study PRJNA631951) | gut metagenome | biome: gut microbiome; feature: rumen; material: fiber-attached | host: Bos | place: Iran: Karaj | collected 2018-10 | reverse complement strand
AGCCTCCTTATTTGATCTGGATGTTCTGCTTTTCTTCGAGGTATGCTCCTTCCACATCCTCGCCTGCTTCGATTGCCTGCTTGATCGCCACCTTATCTGGCTTCACATCGATGGTCTTCTTGACATAAGCCTCATCGATCAGATCCAGATCTGTGATCACTACCGATTTGGAGAAACGGAAAGAGACCGCACATCTGGCAGTGTTAAACTTGCTCTCTCCTGCACTGTTCATGCTCATGGCGAGAAGATTGCGAAGCCTCTCTGCCTTCTTCTCTGCCTTCTCTCTCCGCTCTTTGAGATTTTTCTCCTCTTCCTTGATCGCCTTGGCATCCGCTTCGAGGTTTTTGATGTACAGAGCGATGTTCTCCATTTTCTGCTCTCTGGCTTCGTTCAACTGCTCCAACTCCGCAGGATCTACCTCCAAGACCTCGCCTGTCTCTTCATCCACTGCATCGAGCATCTTATCCAAGAATGCTCTGATGTTGTTGTCGATCTCGTATAATGTCATATTCTTGCCCTCCTTAATGGCTTCCATAGAAATCATGGTACTGTCTCTCTTCCTTCTGCCTTGCCTTCTTCCTGTTGCCGCAGAGGTAAGGCTCTAACTCCTGCACCTTCCTTCTGGCTCTGGTAACTCCTTCGTAACTGGGGATATTCCGCTCCTTCGCATGAGTCATTACCCAGTAAAACGGCATATTCAATTCGATGTCAGAATATCTTGAACAGAACATACCGAAAAGGTACATATCATCATCTCTGGTCTTGGGATCTTCTATCAAGAGCCTTTTCACCTTGTCGTAATAGTCCTTCATCCCTGCTTACCTCCGTAGATCATGTTGTAGGCATACATGTATGCTCCATAGAAATCATCCTCTGTGCTTCCCTTGTGAAGTCCGCAGATCTGCACGATGTTATTCTGATCGATGTTGTTGGTCTTGCAGAATTCTCGCAGAGCCTCTCTCCATGTCGTTGTCTTCTTCTGCTCCTGCTTCTTGGATGCCTGTGCTTCTGTTGCCTGTTCGGGGAGATCCTCGCCTGCATAGATGTACAGTCCCAGTCCATGCCTCGCCACTGCCTTCGTCAAACTCCTCTGGATCGCCTTGTTCACATCGAAGGATGTTACATACTCCGCAGAGATGGACTTGTTCTTGTAGTCCATTACAGGCAGGTACTCGACATGCTCGATGCCGTTCACTGTTACGCCTGTCTTTACCCAACAGGTCTTCCCATCGGTAAAGTAATTCCATCCCTGTGCATTCTCATAGATGGTGTAGGTTGAGTCTGGATATCTCTTCTTCAACTCTCCCCATGCGAATGCCCATGACAGGTATGAGAGTCCGTTCTTCTTCTCAATCTTGTTGCTTACATCAACACTGTTGAGATCCTCAAAATAATTCTTTTCTGCCATAATATCGACCTCCTTTGTCTTGGCTTATACTTATCATTATACACTTCGTTTCTTCTTTGTAAAGTATCAATAATCTGCACGAAGATTGCATGCCCACTGCCAGAGAGGTATCAGATCTGCATCTTCTCTCTCTCCACTTGGCAAGGCTCTCGGATTTGGTGCAGTGTTGTCATATATGATCCTTGCCTTGCTCATGCATTCCTTGATCTCTGCCACTGATGGGAAATATTTATTGCGAGACATGTGATACCTTGCCGCCTTATACACATCCCCTGCATCGTCATCTATGAATGCCATCATCCATGCTTCCACCATCATTCGGGGATCTTCTATCTTCTTGGTGTTCGGATAACATGCCTTCAACACTTCCAACAGTTTGATGGTCTGCTCTCTGGTCATTGGTAACCCTCCTCTCTCAACATCTCTGTGAAGGGATTATCGAAAGGAGCATTGATCTTTGGCTTATCATATGCACTCCGCTCCCATGTCCTCACTGCCGCCTTCCAGTCCTTCATCGGGTTTCTCCCCACCTTCCATCCGTTAGATGAATAGTGATCGATAAACTTCTGCGGATCGACATTATTCTGTCTCTCCCAACAGTATTCCTGTACCTCTTCCAAGGTCGGAGGAACAAATCGGGTTTTCTTTTGTGGCACATCATATATATCCTTATATTCTTTTTCTATATTCTTTTTTTCTATATTCTTATTTGTGTTAAAAATTTCGATCTCTTGTTGTTCAATTTTTTCATCACCAGTCGTTAAAATTTTTGATGACTTGTCGTTAAAGAAATCCATAATTTTGTCATCGAATATCTTGATATATCTTTTGGCAGGAAGACCTTTTTTGGAAACCTCTATCCATCCTTTTTCTTGGAGAATAGATAAAGCAATCCTCTGATTATGACCAGATAGAAATGTCTTTTTTTCAAGATTTTCTATCGTTGAATAGAAATAACCATCTTCAAGACCATTACATCTTGACCAATATACATATTCAGAGGCTAATTCGCCTAAAATCACTGCCGCTTCCAAACCAACCTCTGCCGCAATAGTCTTATTGACGGTTATAAAATTATCATTCGATAATATGCTTAGTATGTTCATATCGTAGATCCTTTCATTCTTTTTTCGATTTCTAATACAACATCTTCAAAATCTTCTATTGAGATATTGTTGTCAAACTTATACCATTCTCCTTGTAATCTGTATTTAGAAAGACGCCTGTGAAGATATTGCTCTATGTCATATGCCACATCGCTATATATCTTTGTTTCCAGTGTTAAAGGATATGGTCTGGTATCGAGTTGTTTTATCCTCCTTTCAACATTTTTTGAATAACCTATCTTGTACTTGTCTTCACAAGATAGCAAATATACATACCCCTCCGATAATCTCTTTATGCCCTGTTTTCTTATATCGGAATGCTTTTCTGCAATTAAATTCTGAAAATTCTCTTGGGAGATTTCTTCATCGGTATGATTTTTGATATATGCCTCCAGATAAGGCATAATCTCCTCAACTTTGCTTGGAAGAATTTTATCATTATATCCATAAGGATCTCGAATAGTTATTTCATCATCATGAATTCCTATAAAGATTTCAATATACATAATGCCTCCAGAAAATAAAATCCCTCCGAGGAAGCCGCCTCAAAGGGAAATTATTAGGTCTGTATGGAGTCCGTATTGTCGGCTTCCAATACAGACCTTCTCTAATTATTGATTATATCATTCTTTCCATGACCAATCAATATCCTTGATGAAATAGTCCAGAGGCTCATTGAATGTCTCGCACAGTGCCACATATTCTCTTAACTTGATCAACTGGCTATTGTAAAGCAGATGATACAACCTCTGGTAAGGCATGCCAGAAGCACTGGCAATCTTGGGAAGAGACAGGTTGTGCTTCTCGATGTACGCACTGATCCTCTTCACCACTTCCTTATCGAATGGATGCTCCTTCGTATAACTCATAGATCGACCTCCTTCTTTGCAATCTTACTATCATTATACTCCTATAATTACAGATTGCAAAAGAAATTTATCAAAAAGTAAAGAGCCAGAGGAGCATCCCCTAACTCTTTACCTTTCGCCATGAATGAAGGAGGTCATTTCTATGGGCATTTCTATATTATCTTATTTCTTCGATCCTTGTCAATGTAGCATCGAAGAGTCTGGGTTGAAGCAGTTTGACAGACTCCATCAACTCATCGATGATCAGAAACACCTTCTCCGCATCCTGTCCTTCTATGGACTCCAAAAATTCACTGTTACCGTAATCCCCAATGACTGTCATGCGGTCTATTGCCGTTCCACCATTCACTTGCTTATCGCCATACAGATGATCATACAGAAGATAGAATGTAGCCAATTTCTGGCAATTCTGGAATGTGGGAGGACTAATCTCCAACTCCTCGATTGCATCAATCAACTCATTCTTTTTGAGCATTTTATTCCCTCTCCATCCTGCGGATCAGTTTATCGACTGTTCTTCTTTCATCATCGGTCTGGGCATTCTCTCGCATCTCCTTTAAGAGATCCATCTTCTCGTCTGCGTAAGAATAACGACCTCCTCTGCCTCTGGCAGAAGAATATCTCCCTCTGCTATCTCTTCTGGCATTAGAGCCTCTGCCTCTGGCATAGGAATATTCCGTCATGTCTGTGTCCGCATCTGCGTAAGAATAGCCTCCATCGGAGTATTCTTCGTACATGATGATCTTGCATGCATTCTTGATAGAATGCAGAAGTTTATCGATGGTCTCCAAACTGCCTGCGGACAACTCGCCCTTCTTGACGATATCCTCCAACTCATCATGGAGCATTTCCTTTACATCGTAATAAGTGTGCATCTGTTTCACCTCCTGTCATGCAACTCTTGCTATTACAAGATTGGAATTCTGGACATTGATCGTAGGTGTAGGAGTCGTTGCAGGATCGTCTGTTGTAGCATCCACATATTCGACTGCCAGACTAAAACAACATCCTTTTGGTACTGTGATCAATGCAGTCGATGTCACATTCCCATATGTATCAACTGCCGCAGGGACAAAGATCGCTCTGCTTGTAGGTCTTTGCTCTCCCTGCACCACCAGAGCAACTGCGATCGGTGTGATCGCTCCTCCCTCTGGAATTGCTATGTTGCCATTGAATGTAACTTGATATCTTGCAAAGCAGTTGTTGGTTTTCCCACAGAGAGTAAAAATCCCTGTTTCGTCTTCGTGATAGACGAAACCTTTATTACAAGGGATAGAAGCATTGAAGATGATCGGAGAATTCAGACTGACCGATTGTACCGCATTGGCTAAATATTCTGCCATAGGATCACCACCTTACATACCGCATCCACAAGAGTTTGTGCAACAATTCGGATTTGCTACGATGTAAGCAGGCACAGGTACAGGATTAAGGTACTGCTCCAGAGCCACTGTCTGCCTTGAATTGTCCGCAAGCAACTGTGCAGTCTGTGCAGTCTGCGATGCCGCAAGATTAGCCATCGTCAACTGTCTCTCCAGATCTGCGATCCTCTCATTCTTTGCATCTATCTTGTCGTTGCACATCTGGTCGAGAATTCTCTGTGTAGATGCATTGTTGGCTTCGAGAACATCACGCAGTGCAGATGTAACTGCCGCTCTGTCTGCACATGCTTCTCTGGCAATATCTGCTCCGAGATTTGCGAGTCCAAGCCTGTTCTCGCAACAACAGTTAGCAAACTGGGAAGAGAGATTGGTTAAGCCACTCGTGATTGCGGTCTGGGAAGCAAATGATCTTTCCATATCTGCCATAGCACGATTGCATCCTGCAACTTCAGCAGTCGCAAAGCCATTGGAGATAGCATTCTGGATGTTTGATAACTGATTAGAAAGATTTGTTGTATCAAATCCTCTCTGTACACCTGCATCTGTGTTATTTGCGAGGTAGTAAGGAACAAAGCCATTACCTCCTCCAAATCCACCATTTCCGTTGTTTCCCCAACCACCATTGAAAAGGCACAGGAAAAGAAGAATGATCCACCAAGATCCATCGCCTCCCCACATGCCGTCATTGTTTCTGTTGCCTACGACTGCCGCAAGGTCTGCCGCAGACATTTCGCCTGTTGTTAAAGACATATCCTTTGTCTCCTTTCGTTAGATTTATTTCCATCGTTGCAACTAATAGAAAACAAATTGATAAATCATGGGGAAGGTGTATAATGAATACAGTTGTTATTGCACAAGATACAAACCCCCCATTAACCGTCATCTTCGCTCATGGATGACGGTTTCCTTTTATATGAGTCCCTTCATCTGGTCGTAAATCTGGGTTGCCTGTTTTGCATACTGGTTGATTTGATCCTGTGTGATCTTTCCAGAATTGAGCATGTTCTGCACTATCTCCTGCGGATTGCCTCTGAAGGTCTTTCTGAACTCCATGATCTGGCTCATCATGTTATTTCTCTGCGGATTTAGTTGTGAGTACAAAGGATTGGGCATCATCCCTCACCTTCTTCCATGCTTTTTATGCTCCTCTTAATCTCTTCCTTAAATTCGTCAAATTCTGATCTGGAGACATACTTGCCCATCTCGTTTGCCATTTCTGGCTTCTTTGCTTCTCCATTCGGAGAAATTCTCTCCGAATAATCAAATATCCTCAAAGGAAGAGGCATGCCACTCTGATCGGTTGATTTGATGTACATTACGGAGTCTTCACTGTCCATAAGCAGGACAGATGCCCCAGAAGCCACAGGATAGGCTTTAGCCGCATTCTCTCCCTGCACCCAGATAATTCCTCCATTTGATGTCTGCAAGCCATTAGAGGCACTCTGGAGCGAATTGTAGGGCATGTTCTGGAGTGGTTGGTAATACTGCGGAAAATAACTGTTGTATGCCATCGGTTATTCCTCCTTCTGAAGATAATAGATCACAGTCTCTTTCGAGGAGTCCCACACATCATAAATGCATCCGTCCTGTACCGTGACCACATGGTCTTGGCAGGCAAGCACATATGTGCCTTTCGGATGCAATTCTGCGAAGTCCGCTACAGTGGTGCAGTCGGGACAGATATATGGCAGTTGCTTCTGTATAAACCCAAATCTACGGAGGTACATGCCCCAGACATAGTTGGCATTTGGCATGTCGTGATAATAGAGACCTTCTGCACAGAGATTGATATATGCATCTTCCCAAGACAGTCCCAGAGCCTTGCACACTGCTCTGACTGCACAATCTCCTATCCTCTTGTTTTTTGGGTTTGGGTTGAAGTATTTATACATGACAAATCCTCCTCGATCCTATGATGGCATACTGGGACTTTCAGAGGCAAGAAAGGCACAATGTAATCTAATTGTAACATTTCTCGGAGGAGCATAAATGAAGAGACCACCTATGCAGGTGATCTCTTCTGGGGGATGTTTTTATGACCAAACATCATTGAATGGGCATCTTTATTATACCACGAATTAGATCTTCTTCAACCATCCCATGTCCGAATATCCTGTGATCTTGCCATACTTGCCATATGCCCATCCTCCGATGATCTTGGAGACCTCGAATTCTGCTCCATAGGGCATGCAGGCGATCTTGGGATATTCCTTGCCGTTACCCTTGCGGATGTTCAGTCCTCGCTCTGCAATTACCTTGTACTTCTCTGTTGCATGCGTTTTAGGCTTCGCAGGGGAAGGAGCAGGGGCAGGGGCAGGAGCAGGAGTAGGAATAGGATCTTCCTTTGGCTCTTCGCCTGCTTTCTCCTCGAAGAGATTGGACTGTCCCCAATACTGCCATGATTTGGCATTAAATTTGGTCTTGACTACGCCATAGGCATGTCCCTTGGCTTCGATGACATAGCCGCCAACATATACACCTACATGAGTCTTTGTCTTATCGTTGCCCTTGAAGACCAGTCTTCCATCTACCTTATCGAAAGATGCGATCTGTCCTTTCTTGGTGCAGTGGTTGTACATAGCAGTTGCACCATAATCGGTCTTGGCATCGTACTTGGGAGCGGATGTCGGAGTCTCGCTCCAGTATGCTCCTTTGATCAGACCTGCACAGTCGTGGACTCGCTTGCCATACTGGGCAGGATAGTCCTTGGCAGTGTAGAATTTGGGGTACTGCTTCTTCTTCTCGTCATAGAGTTTCTTGCTTCCTTTCTGTCCGAATGTGCCGTACCAGTAAGGAAGTCCGATCTGTGCCATGCAGTATTCGATCAAATATGCGTTTGTCTTCTTCTTCATGTTGTTTCTCCTTTCGTTGTTTAAGGAAGTATTCTAATTGCTCTTGCTCTTACTCTTATTGGCGATGTGGTCGTACCCATCGCACTGCCACTTGTCTGCCTACCCATGATGTGAATATAACTTGAATTAGAAACTCGTACGATCTGTGTAAGCACTATATTGGTTGCACCACCATTTGCCGCCTGTAATGTCTGTTGATAAACAATACCTGTTACATCGGATGCAAGGCTCGAAGAGGAGTCGATATACATTCCAACACTTCGCATGCCTGTAGCATTAGAAGGATATTGAAGAGCAACAGAAACGATCCATGTGCCTTTGGCGATCTGAAACTGTCCGCACTCCTTCCATGTTCCTCCAGTTGCCATGTCCGTTACATCGGCAAAACTGTCGTTTGCATAGTAATTGTCTGGCTTCGTATCGGTTGCAGAAATGGTGTTGTTCGAGATGGAGATGTTCGTGCCTGCAGTTAGGGCATCCTGCTTGCCATCCCATGTGCTTTTCTCGGTATCAGTTACCACTCGATGTGTACTGTCATCCGACAGGTCGGACAATGCCGTGGGGATAGTAGGTGTGCCTGTTAGGTCTGCAAACTGACCTGTGAAAGCAACCGTTTTCATATCCTCGGTATCACCTATTAAAAAGGCAATAAACTTACCCGTGCCATCTTCAACGCCTTGCTCATTATACTTGCTATACACTAACAAGATTTCATGTGATGGATTAGCCGATCCAGTAATGTTTCCGTTATATCCATATGCAGGAATTGTTGCATTCTTGTAATGTACAACCGTAGATCCTCTACTGTTATGGACAAAAACAGGTTGACTAATGTTCTTATGTTTTAATGACAGAATAAAGCCATCTTTCAAATCGGGAAGATTACTACCGTTTTCAAGATCTGTTATGTAGTAATTCAAATATCCCTCTGTAGGTTCTACACATGTACTATATCCTCGGAAATAGTTTCCAAGGAAAGACGGCTTGTTGAGGATCTGTGCCACTCCGCTTGATACATTCCAATCGGCATTGACCTGTGCCGCAGGAATGGTGGGTTTGTTCAGAAGATCATCATAATCACCAGTAGATGCGACCGTGGCAAGGGAAGAAATATCATCCCTTGCCTGTGCATCCGCTATCTCATATGTCTTGTTCTTCTTCCTGTCTTTCCAGAAGGACATGATGCCATCGTAATTAGCCATCTGCCTCACCACTTTCAATGCTCTTCGCATAGGTAATCGAAGAGATACCCAGTAATGCTCCGAGGAAGACTGTGATCGCTCCTAATGTCGCTCCGATAGGCTCTGCATAGGGAAATCCCCAGATGCTTGCCAATGTCAACCACAATGTAGTGATTGCAGGAAGGCAGACCAATGTGATCCATTTCAAACAATCATAGACTCTGTTTGGTAATTTCATAGTGTTTCTCCTTTCATAATTTGTGCTCCGAGAGCAGTTTTTGGTATGTTTCCTTGATGTGCTTGTTCGCCATCTGTGTATATGAGTTAATGAATTCTGGATGAGTTTCGCAATACTTCTCATATGTGTCGCAATCATCCAACTGTTGCCTAAAATACTCCTCCGAATGGATGATGTTGTTCTTCAATTCATCACTAAAGCGAAGGATGTGAGTCCTTGCGAGGATCGCTTGGTTTTTGTCCACCTTCACGGAGAGATCATCCACCTTGTTGCTTACGATCTCGATCTCCTTCATGATATCCTCGTTGGATTTCTTCCTTCTGTCGTACCTGTCGATAAGGAAGGAGACAAACTGCCAGATGGATGTTGATCCGATGATCGCCAACAGGATCGCTATTGCTACATCGCTCATGTCTGTGCCTCCTCTCCCTGCTTGATCTCATAGATAACCTGCATCGTCTCCGTAACTGTCTTCTGCACAGGATTGTCCAATCTGAATGCCGATGCTTGGTACATCTTGTTGAGCATGCATCCTCTCGCTCCCTTAAATCCGATTGGTGCTCCTCCAGTGTATGTCAAATACTGGATGGGACTGTCGATAGACTGCCTCGCACAGTATGCCCTTGAAGAAGAGCCATAATGGATAAAAATGTTTGTATCATCGTAGAGGATGTCCTGTGCCTCATACTGCCCAGAGGCATTCTTCCAAGCCATACACTGCGGATTGCAGAAACGATCATTTCCGAGATCTATCTGTACTTGATTTCTCTGGTTGCTTCCAGACTCATACTGATAGAAATTCTCTATCAGATCGAATACTGAATTGTTGGAAAGACTCACCTTCAATGAACAGTTTGTAGATCCTCTGGAGAATTGGTCATGTACCCAACAAAGAGGAAGATATATGCATCCGTCCTCGATAACAACCTGTTTCAAGCAGTTGGGATCTTGAATTGTTCGGATATAAACATCAAATTCTGCCACAGTCCATGGTACAGGTGTACCATCCTGTTGCTTAACTCTTGCCTTTACTGCTTCGTTGCGGAAAAGGTACTCTGCGGCATTGTAATACTTTTCTGTTACATTTCCTGTCAGAAGATCAAGGCACTTTATTCTGAAGTAGTATTCTGTGTCTAATGTGTTATCGGGTACAAAGATATACACCTTCTTATTTTCATGGTCATATGCAATATAATTGCTCTTGTCTGTGCCTGCCACTATGTCATAGGTCTGATCTTCTGTAACATCGCCAACACTATTCCAGAGCCATATCCCCTTGCCTGTGAATTTGGCAAGATGTATGCGGATTGTGCCTGCAGAAATGTACTCTGCAGAGACTATTGTGTTCGTATCATCATAGAAGCCAAGAGGAATGCTCTTCTGGTTGGTGATGTGCGGATATTCGACATCATATCTCTGATACTCATACTCTGAAGGATCTATGATGCCATTATCTATCCTCTCGATAGGCGTGAAATAGTCTGCCATGAGATTGCCGCCTAACTCTTCATTCCAGAAAGAGCCTACATCGGTATGAACAAGAGCCAGATCTGTGATCTGACCGCATCCCTGTGTCTGCGACCAGTTATAGACGAAACGATAGCCGTTGCTTATAGGCTCGCTCTGTCCTGTGCCGAACATCGGTTGTCCGACCTTGCTATCAGACTGTGTATATGTCGCACTATATGTCTGCCCTGCATGAGCCACCAGATAGGCTTCTGTGGCTTTCGGAAGAAAAATCTTGGTAGAGTCAAGATTGCCATTGAAAAGGCATACACCACCCAATACACGGCTATACAGGGGCAATATCTTGGTATAATCCAATGTCCCTGCAAGATTTTCCGATAATATATGCGACAGAGCAGGAGTGATGTCGTTGGAATGCGACTCCTTAAACTTGATCCTGCCTGTCTTGGCATCTCTCAATATCAATGTTGCTTTACCATGTAATTTCATGTGATCACTCCTCTCAAATTGTAGGAAGTTGGATTGGCAACTGCGGAATGGACTCTTCCCAATATCCGACTGAATACACTTCTCCGTCTGTCCTTGTGTAAGCATCGCCATTGAACAGGACTCCCATGTTGTTCATTTCGCCACCACCCATAACAATATTTACGGACTTTTCCAATGCTCCGTCTATATAAAGCGAAATCTTGTCTGCCTCTACGAGCATAAAAAGTGTATGATCGTTGCCATCCAGAGCATAAACCGATGTTGAGTCGATTGTTGCCGTGGATGTGCCAAGAGCAAAATATCCGTTTTTATCAATGATTACGGCACAGTCTTTTTGAGTACCAGACAATTCCTGTCCGAGAACACAAGAACAAGAATACCAGTCATTGTTGTTGTTGGGAGTAAAGTTAGGATCTATTTTACAATGAATACCAAAGAGGAAATAACTTCCTGTGATCGGGAAATACATCTTCAGATTGTTGGTAGAATTAGAAACTACCTTTTCTCCTGCAGTGCCAGAGAAATTTCCTTGATAATTCATATTGGTACTGCCATCTGTGGCAACCCATCCAGAAGAGCCTATGCCAGACTCATCAAAAAATGTCTTTGGCGTAAAGGTAATGCTCGGTGATGTGCCGCCTCCTCCACCTTCGCCTGTGCATCTGAAATATGCCATTACCATACCCTCACTTTCACTGCTATATTTGTCTGTTGTGCTTCAAATGTCAATGTTACCGATCCTGTGGAAACGGAGACCGCAGTCGGATTGACTCCATAGGCATCGGTATAGAAATCAAGTGTAGAAGATGTGGTGATGGAAGCATCCTGCAGTGTAAGAGTGGTACTGCCTGCAGACAGTGTGCCTGTTACATCCGTGAAGGATGCTCCTCCACTGGCGAGATTTGCTATCGCCTGCGTAGTGATCTTCTTCGT
>JAEEGL011903513.1_pt1 | contig 11925 bp, 12 predicted proteins | sample 9134231 | NCBI WGS metagenome assembly JAEEGL01 (sample SAMN16246548, study PRJNA631951) | gut metagenome | biome: gut microbiome; feature: rumen; material: fiber-attached | host: Bos | place: Iran: Karaj | collected 2018-10 | reverse complement strand
ATTAAAAAATCCCCTTTATCATTTCTTCGCCGATTTTGTAATATGTTTCATAATTTTCAATCCAGTCTATTTCTACCGTTGTTGAAAACTTTAATTCTTTGAAATTCAAGTAATTCCACCAGTCTGCGGTCATGCCGCCGTATGTCTGTTGGTTGTCGGGAATCGGACGGAATTTTTTTGCAGATATTTTGCCGAAATATTCTTCCAAATTCCGACTTTTTCCTTTGTCGCCTTTCAAATCAAAATACGAAAAATCATCTGTTCCTATGCTGCCGCACGGAAACGTTCCGTGAACATCAAAAAACATATAATACTGATATTCTTTTGCCGTTTCAGCGATTTTGTTTTCAAGTATTTTTATGCGGTCCCGGATAGGGGAGTACCAGTCGCGGTTGTAGTCCCTCGGCTTTGACATTCTGCCCGAAAGTCCCGAAACTACATTTTCAACGTCGGTCATCGGAACAATTTTGAAAATGTAGCGTTTCAGCAGTTTTTTGTTGCAATCATCTGACAACAAGTATTTTAACATGCCTTCCATGACAAAATTCGCAACCGATTCAAAAGCGTGCTGACGGCAGATTATCCAGACGAGTTTCTTTTTTGGCGAATCTTTTTTTGAGGTTATAGTCAGCAGCGGAATGTAAAACTCTGACGCAGTGTCAAGATTTTCCGTCTTGACGAGGTTTTTGTGCGGGGTGTTTTCGTCAAGAAATTTTTTAAGGTTTTCGTAACTGTAAGGATAGCCCGTCGCAAAGAAAACCGTGTCTTTTTCCGGCTTCAAAACGGCTTCAAGATGTTTGTTTTTGTAACGGTTTCTTATCGGAAAAAACTCTTTGTTGTCATAACTGAAAACCAAGAAACTTGGATTGTAACTGCTTTCGTCAAAGACGCTTTTAACAGTCAAAACGGTGTCTTTTCTATACCCCGTCATGCCGAAACGAAACCATAAGGCACAAGTGTTGAGGGAATCTTTGTATGGCTTAAAACTGATTGTATTAGTCTTATAATCATAACTTTCGCTGCAAACGCTGAAATTTTCGCTATTTTTTAGGAATGTGGTTTGTGCGTTTAGTGTCAGCGTTGAAAAAAACAATATAAAAAATGTAGAGACGCGATTAATCGCGTCTCTACAAACCGTGTTTTTATGTGTTAAAAATTTTATTCGCATGCTACGCCTAAAATATGGTCGTCGGGCAAAAAGCCGAAATATCTTGAATCGTCTTTGCCTGAGCGGTTGTCGCCGAGAACAAAGTAATAATCTTTTGTAAAACGGTACGAATCTGCTTCGGCATCGTTGATGAAAATTTTGCCGTTTTTAACCTCAACTTTGTTGCCTTCGTATGCTTCTATGCAGCGGCGGTAAAGCGGAAGCGTGTTGGCAGAAAGTTTCAGGACTTTGCCTTTTTGCGGCACTACAACGGGGCCGAAATTGCTTTGATTCCAGTGTTTTGACTCCAAATACGGGAAAACTGTCGGTTCAAACAAATCCTTTGGAAGTACGATTTTTTCAACTTTGTTTATAGCCGAGAATTTTGAAAGTTTGTCAGCCGAATTTTCGTTAAGACTGTATATCGCGAGGTTAGAACTTGAAGCGATTTTGTTGCGGTAAAGTCCGATAAAGGTTTCTGCGTAATCCTCTTCGCTTGTCATATCCTCTTTTTTCAAACCCAAAGAGTCCAACATTGTTTTGCTCATAACCCTGTCGTTAGCCACGATGAATGGGTATTTTGCATTGTCAGGATCGGCTATTGCGGCGTGGTTTAAGTACACGATGTTGTTTTTTATTTCAACGAGCGTTCCCGGTGTTCCGTAAACCCTTGACAAATAAATCGGACGTTTTTTAAGTTTTTGATAAACGACTTCATTTTTTGAACACCAGTTAGGTCCGTACATTCTGCACATTTTGTAGTAATTTTTGTCATGAGCAGTAGGCACGACACTATCGGTTTCAGGGTGACGGAAAACCACAATGTCCAAGGTTGCGGGGGTTGAAAAACGGTTGAAAAATACTTTGCTGTTTTTGCCGATTGTCAACTCCATAGACGAGGACACGTTTTTTGCTCTGCCGAAAACTATCAGCAACACTATACCCGCTACTGCCAATACGCAACAAGCAATCAATATGGCTTTTACAGCCGTTTTAAGGCCAGACCACCAGCCGCCTTTTTTCTTTGTTTCCGTTTTCGTTGTGGTAACGGTGGTCGTCGTTACCGTGGTTGTTTCTACAATTTTTTCTTTCTCTGCCATTTTTTTAAGTTTAGTTAGAATTGGAAATATATAAATGGCTGCAAATCAGATGCTTTCACCTGATACAGCATAAAAACTACTCCGACGCAGATAAGGATTTTTACCCAAACGGAAGTGTTGATAAACCAATTTGTGTATTTTTCCTTATAATCCACTGAAAGCCAATGCACTATCATTCCGAAAAGAATTACCGCAAAAACTTTCTTATAACTCATCATCATCGTAGGAATCAGCGAAATGTCAGACCAGCCGTTGAGCAGTCTGTCAAGAATACCGCTGACCGTTTCGGTGTCGGGGGCTCTAAACCATATCCTCGTAAACGTTATAAAGTTGAACGTCAAGAAGATACCCCAAATGTACACGATGAATTTTTTCGGTTCTTTGATTTGTTTTTTTGTGATATAAAACAAATGCGCCGCCAGCAAAATCACCGCCGCAAACATCCAAATCAAATTCCACGTACCTGTATAGCCCCAGAAACAAAATCCCAAAGATACAATAAAATTTGTCCAAACAAAAATAGTCCACAAAAGATTTTTTTCTTTTTTGTCTCCGATGTAATTGTCAAAATTGTCGGCGATGTAAAACGTTACCGCAGCAAACACGGTGAGAATCAGCCATGAAGAGTATTTTATGTCGCTTTGCCAAAACCCTGTCAAAACCACTCCGCACAACGAAAAAAATGCAATTAAAATAAAGCCGAGAATATTTTTTAACACGGTTAAATCTTTTTGCGACCATTTTACCACCCAAACAAAATATGCGTAAAGGAAAACAAAGTCGAGCAAAGCCCAAAGAACAACGCCGTTTTGATTGTGCCAAATATTCTGATTATAAGTGATATATGCGGCAATGTTAAGAACCGTGAAAGTTATCCAGCGGATTATCTGCGTTTCTTTTTTCCAAAGTTTGTAGATAACAAGACCGATACCGTTATATGCGCCCCAAGTTACGAACATCCAACTTGAACCGTGCCAAAGGCCGCCGAGCCACATCGTGATAAAATTGTTCATCGAAGTTGTCAGCGTAAGTTTGAAATCCGGCTTGAAATACGCGATAATTGCTAAAATTGCCATAATTCCGAATAATATCGCGCCGACCAAAAGACTTGACGATAACATCGTGATTACAAGCAAGATAACAACCCAACAAATATAGCCGCCGGTAGAGCCGTTACGGTTTCCGCCTATTGGAATGTAGAGATAATCTTTCAGCCAAGTTGATAGCGAAATGTGCCAACGGTGCCAAAATTCTGCCGTTGATTTTGCTTTGTAAGGCGAGTTGAAGTTTATGCTCAGGCGGAATCCCATCAAAAGTGCAAGGCCGATTGCAATGTCAGTATAGCCGCTGAAATCCGTGTAAACCTGCAACGAATAGCCGTAAAGCGACATCAAAGTCTCAAAGCCTGAGTATTTTCCGGGCGAGTCAAAAACCCTGTCAATAAAGTTTATCGAAATATAATCAGAAATAAAAACTTTTTTAATTAAACCTTTCAAAATCATAAAAATAGCCATACCAAACTCTTGTTTTGAAAGTGAATACGGCTTATAAATTTGCGGCACAAATTCAGAGGCGCGGACAATAGGACCTGCCACCAACTGAGGGAAAAACGACACGTAAAAACCAAAATCCCAAACCGATTTTACGGGCTCGATTTGTCGTCTGTAAACGTCCACACAATAACTTATCGCTTGAAATGTGAAGAATGAGATTCCAACCGGCAAAATGATTTTGTCAGTAACAAAGTCCGTTCCGAAAATGCCATTAGCCGCAAGCGAAAAGTAGTTGACAACGTGGAAATTAGTTCCGCAAAAATCGTTTATAGAGTTTACGATAAACGCGGCGTATTTAAAATAAAACAGCACAAAAAGGTTTACCGTAACACCGAGAGAGAGAATGAGTTTTCGTTTCAGACCGTCTGGCGTTTTGTGTAGCCAATTTGTTATGTAATAGATGGTTAAAATCGTAAAAAACAGTAGAATAACAAAAATTCCGCCGGTTTTGTAATAGAAAAAGAAACTCACTGCCAAAAGGTAGAGGTTTCTCATTGCTATTTTTTTGTAAACGGTGGTGTATAAAGCCAAAACGATTACAAAAAATCCCCAAAAGTAAAACTGCGTAAACAGCAGCGGCCTTTGCGGATTATATGTAAATAGGCTTAAAAAATTCTCCAATGAAAATACTGAATCCATGCTTTCCAAAAATTCGGGTGCAAAGTTAATAAAAAATCATTTTGCGCTACTATTTTTTGTCCAAATAATTGCTGTAACTTTGCAAAAATGCGTTAAAGAACATATCGGCGCAAAACGTGTAACCTGTTGCCGTCATGTGTACTTTGTCGTAAGCCATCAGACCGTGTTTTACCCACGTCAGCGATGTGCCGTAACCGCCCATAACATCGTAAATGCTGAACATTGATTCGCCGTATTTTTCAACTAATTTTTTTACGACTTCTTCCTCTTTTTCCATTGCGGGGTTAGGACGGCGGCGGAAGAGGTAAAAATCATTCGGCACTACAAACGTCCAAACCGCATTCGGACAATACCTTTTGACCCTTTCGATAAAAGTTACGTAATTGTTGTAATAGAAATTTTCGTCGAAATGCGCAGTGTTGGCATCGTTGACACCCAAGAAAATCACGAACCAGTCGGGATTGAGTTTTTGAAGTTGTTTTTCAAAATGTGCGCAGCCGAGCCATGAAGAAAAACTTGCGCCGTTAATACCTAATGCTGAGTAAGTTACGCCCGGATTGTCGTTTTCCAAAGAAAAGCCGTAAAGCGTAAAATTCTTTTGGTTTTCGTCGGTTTTTTCAAAGTGAAATTTGGCGATTTCTTGATATTTTTCAAATTTTATGTCAATGTAGCCGAGACTGTCAATTTTTGAAACCGTGTAATTTCCCATTTCAACATCAGGGACTATTTCAAATTGTCCTAAATACGGTGCGGTAAAAATTTTGACCTCGTTGAAGTCGTATTTTACTTGGTTGTTAGGATTCATAGAGATTGATATTCTGGCGTTTACGTCGAGGGTTGTGGCAGATGCGCCTGAGATTCCGAGTTCGCAAGAGCGTTTCCATTCAACGTTTCGGCAGGTAGTCCAAAAGCCCGAATACGAGATAATGTAGTTTGACGGGTTGTTGGATTTGGTCATTCTGTACGGGAAAACAAAGCCTCTGGCTCCGACTAATCCGGGGTGAAAGGTTTGCAGTCTGACCCTCATGCGGTGCGAAAAAATGTCCGCCTGAGTGTGCGACGCCCCGATTTGAACGACAGTTAATTTTCCTTTACCGAATTTTATCAACGAATCGGTCTTTTGAAAAACTCTTTCAAATTTTGACGAGTCGTTTGAGAAAACCAATTTTCCGCCTTTGTAATTAACAAAGGGATAATAAGTTATATCAAAAGGATAATCCTGTGCTGATAATTTTCCTATACACAGAAACGCTAAAATCAATGTAACAAAATATTTTTTCATTTTCAATTATTTTTTTCAATTTCACCGGTTAGTTTGCCAGGTTCACGCCGCATATCCCAAAAAGCGGTTATGATGATTCTATTGCTGTCAATATAGTAAACCATTTTGTTGTACTGGGTTACGACAAAACTTCTGTACGTTTTTGAAAAACCGTCCAAAAGAGGTTCTATGCGTCCCATATTCGGATTAAACTGCAAAAGGTCAGCGATATGGTAAACTTCACGCAGAAATTTCGCCATAGATTTTTCTCCGAATTCCGACATGATATAATCAGCGGTCTGCTGCAATGTTCTGTCTGCGTTTTTGTTCCAGATTACTTTCATGTCGTTTCTAATTGCATATATTTTTCGTATTTGCGGAAAACCTCGTCTGTGGTATAATATTCACCTCTTTCTACCTGTTTTTCGCCTTCCTCTATCATCTGTCTGATTTCGTCTGTTGTGTAGGGCTTCAATTCCTGTTTTTTTTTGACATAGTTTTGAAGTTCAAAAGCCAGCCACAATATATTATCTTTCGACAAAGTTGCAAAAAGATAATCTCTAAGTCCGGTTAAAGTATCCTTGTTCATAACTTTTTATTTTTTTCTTAACCATTCATTATATCTTGAAATTATAGCGGTGTAAAGCATTCTTGCTATGATATTTGCACCGTTGGGCGTAAAATGCACGAAATCTTTTTCCGCTAACTGAGGCTCGTGATAAACCCAGTCCGGCATGGAATTTTCGCCGCCCATTGCCTCGTACATGTCCCAAAACGCACAATCGTTGCTAAGAGCAGCCGATTTTAATGCTTCAACTAAGGGCGGCAAAATTTCGTATGTTTTGTATTTGTCTTCAACCTTTGTACTCATGTCTGCTGGTCCGACAACGATGATTGACATTTTCGGGCAAAGCCTTTTTATATATCGAATTTGCGCAGCGAACATATTTTTAAAAGAGTTTAGGCGTTCGTCTGTCATATACGGCACGGCATTTCCTCCGAATTGGAGAATCACACATTTTACGTTAAGTTCGTTGTACATTTGCGCTAACATTGTGCCGTTGATTTTCGTGAAAATTGTTCCGCTGCAACCTCTAAGCGCGATATTGTCAACCGCCACACCGCTGTTACCGTCAAGGGCAAAACCGTAAATTTCAGGACTTTGCGGCGACGAAAATTCAATTTTTAAATCAGTCGGCGATTCAGAAAAATTGAAAAGTTTTGATGTATAAAATTCTGTGGGTTTTAGTTTTTCATCATACAAAACAGTTTCTCCGTCAAATACTTTAATGCCGCAAACTTCGCCGGTATTTCCGTAAAAAAGTCTGCATTTTTTTATCACTTTAAGATTTTGTCTCAGTGTTGACGGCGTAAAAGAAATTGTTCCTGTTAGCATTTCTTTTGTTTTTTCCACTTCTTCTGTTTTGGCGATAACTTGCGTAGAATCAGTAGTTTGTGTCGTATCGATTTCTGTTTTTTGGGTGTGTTCCGTTGTTACTTTTCTTAGCGGTCCAAAAGTACAGAATGCGCCTAAAACACCGTAATTAGAGTGTTTTACAGTGGTGTCAATTACGGGAAAAACAGTGTATCGTTTCCAATTTTCGGAATTGGTAACAGCGCACGGCGATTTGTAGTCGTAAGCGGTTTTTGCGGGGATAAGACCGGGCCCCGAGCCGCCGAATTGTTGCTGCAATTTATAACGCAAATAATTCGTAATTCTGTCCGTTTCTATCTGAGAATCACCGTAATGCATTATGCGGACAACGTGTTTTAACTCATCGGGGTCGATAAGTGCTGCAAAAAGGTTTTCCAAGCATTTTACGCCAGAGGCTGGCAAATCCAAAGGCTGTCTTAACGAATCTGTTGAAATAGCCCTCGGTTTAAATTCAAATACCGCAGAATCAATAACTTCTTCGTGTTCTACAAACTGAGCCGTATCTTGTTCAATAACAGCCAAATCGTTGTCGGCTATGAAAATTGCCTTTGTAGAATCCACAGAATCCTTTTGCGGCAAACTTTCCGTCATAAATTCCTTTAAATCAGGAAAATGTAAAGTTACATCATTTCCGATTTTTATGCCGTTTTTCGGGAAAATTACCGTCAAAAGTCCTAAAAAAATCAGAATGAAAACAAAAAAAATCAGTGTTCGTTCCGGTTTTACCATTTTTCAATATTTTTTTGAAACAGCAAAATTAGAGTTTTTTTGCCGGAAAAACAAAATTATTTTTATGTCAACACCAATTTATTCAAGCGTCTAAATGATTTTTTCACCTAATGTTTTCAGTTATTTTATATATGCTAAATTTGAGTTTAAATGTTTACAATTTTAAAATTTCTTCTTTGGTTAAGCAGGTGTTTTGAGCAATAAAGTCAATATTAAGACCGGCGGCTTTAAGGTTGCGAGCAATAGTAAGGGCTTTTTGTTTTTCGCCTTTTTCAATGCCGAGTTTTTCGCCCTCCGCACGACCTTGTTCGCGCCCCATTTCTTTTACCGTATTCTCTCTGTCAATATAAAGAGATTCCAAATCCCAGAAACTATCGTATGCACGGCGTTCTTCCTCTGTAAGGTCTTGACATATTTCAAGGGCTTCTTTGGTGTCGTCGTTTTCTAAAAGTTCATCAGAAATATGCGAATTTTCGCCGGCATTTATTGACGTCAAAAAACTCTGCCACAATTTTAACTTTAATTTAACACATATTTTTTGCGTGTTAAAATTATTTAATTTTACTTTGCGGTGTTAACAAAACATCTAACAACAGAAATGAAAGAAACTAACGTATACCAAACTTTACAAAATGTAAATCGGGGGGGGGGGTAAAAAGTACTTTACTTTTTACTTTCTCAAAAGATAATGCAATCCCTTGCGGACAGAAAACAAATTCTGTCCGCAAGGGATTTTTGTTTTTGTAAATAATTTTAAAATTTTTATAAATTATGACAGACAAAGTTAAAAATCAGCCGGTTATACTTCCGGCGCAGAAAGTAATTAAGAAAAAGTACGTCAAACCCGAATTTGAGGTTATCAACCTCGAAGACACGCCGAAACTTTTGGCGGCAAGCGGTCAGGTTGACGGCACTTTTGGAACAAGTTTCCGCACAATTACCCGTGATGAAAATAATTGGTAAAAAGGAGGATGAAAAAATGAAGAAAAGTTTTGTAAAAATTCTGCCCATTGCAACAGCGGTTTTGCTTTGGACTTCTTGCAGCAAAGACGAAAACAACGAACAGAAAAACGTTGAAAACAAAAACGGCGTGGTTGAATTGCCAGTATCTGTAAAAATTGCCAACGCCAACCAAAATTCGATTTCCAAGGTTACGTTTTCTAATGAAGGCAGTACAATTTCTTTCGACGCAGCCGATATTGAAACAGTCAAATTATCTGTAACTTGTGCAGACAATAACGACATAAGCGGCACATTGGATTTGGTAAATGAGGACGGTTACAGGTTTTCGGGTAAATTATCAGTTCCGGAAGAAAATGTTACCGATTTTGAAAACGGCAGCATTACTTTGCAAGGTGAATTTTCGCAGACCAAAGGCGACGGCAGAACCTCTGGTGATAATTTCGATGATTTGCTGAACAACTGCGCACACACGTATAAAACAAGTTTTGCTTCAAATGCGGAAGCACTTGAATTGGTTGACCAAAATTTCTACGTTTATGTAGAGAGAGCAAAAGAAATGACAATCGGAAATGTTTCAAGTTTTACGCAAGGCAATTATTATGTTTTCCCGATTTCTACAACAGTCGAAGGCAAAACCGTTGAGCCTTGCAAACTTTACACAATAGGCAAGGCGGTTCAATCCGTTACCATCAATGACGTACCTACTGAAACCAAAGTCTGGGGTAACGATGCTTTTGATGTTACCGTATCCATAACGCCCTCTGATGCTACCAATCAAACCGTTACTTGGAGTTGCACCAATGCAGAAGTATCCTACAACGGCAACGGCATTTATTCTGTTTTGATAACGGGAAATGAAGGCGGCAAGGCAACAATTTCTGCGACAGTAGACGGCGTATCATCACCGGCAGCGGAAATCACAGTTGATCCTGACTATGTTGACCTTGGTACGGGTTATGTTTATTGGAAGACCTCAGATGATGATCCTATGAGCGGATATTGGGCAGTACAAAAAAATGCTCCTCCCGATTATTATTTTAACCTTTTGTGGAATGCTAATTTAGTAGAACGTTCTGGTACTAAATTTACCAACAAGAACGGTTCTGGTGCGTCCATCACTTTACAAAGTGCTCATTATTGGACGAGTATGGTAAATTCCAGCACCAACGCCGGAGTGTACTTTATTGTCAACTCAGACGGTTACACATCACAGCAAGGTTCTCGGGACGCTGTGAAAAATGTTCGGGCTGTTCGTTCTCAGCAGTAGAAATTACTAATTCTGAAAAAAATTATAGCGGGCGGAATTTATTTTTTCGCCCGTTATTTGTTTGTAATTGCGAAAAAATATCCTAACTTTGCGGTTGAAACTTTTAATTCTTGCAAATTATGTCGAAATATCTTGACCCGAAAGCGGATTTAACGTTCAAAAAAGTCTTTGGCGAGCATCCAAACCTCGTTTTAAGCCTTTTGAACGCACTTTTGCCGTTACCTGAGGGCATGGAAATAAAAACGGTTGAATATCTTTCGCCGGAAAACGTTCCCGAAAATCCGGGCAAAAAATATTCAATCGTTGATGTGCTTTGTGTTGATAACTATAACCGCCATTTTATCGTTGAAATGCAGTCGATTTGGAATACTGAATTTTTTCAGCGCACGTTGTTTAACGCCGCGTCAATGTACACCAAACAATTAAATAAAGGTAAGGCATTTGGCGAGTTAAACGATGTATATGCTTTGTGTTTGGTAAACGATGAATCGGCTTTTCCAGAATATGGCGCAGAGTATATACAAGAGTATTACCTATCCAACAAAAACCACACCGACGACCGTCATACAGACCTTTCAATGGTGTTTATCGTTTTACCGAATTTTAAGCCTCAGAACCGTGCAGAAAAAACAATGCATGATCTTTGGCTGAAATTCCTGACCGAAATTGATGAAAAAACCGACGATGCCGACCCTGACTTGTTGTCAAACAAAGACACATCAGAGGCATTGGAAATTGTCAGGCGTTCTGCCTTTACGGATAGCGAGTTGCTTGCATACAATCTTTATTGGCTTAATGTCAGCACTGAAAAATCCTCTCTCGAAAGAGAACGAATGGAAGGCCGTGAAGAGGGTCGTGCCGAAGGCGAGAAAATAGGTATCGAAAAAGGCGAGAAACAAAAAGCCTTTGAAATGGCTGTTAAAATGAAACGCAAAGGTTATTCGGTTGAAGATATTTGTGAAATTTCCGGGCTTTCTCCCGAAGAAATTGAAACATTATAAAATAACATTAAAAATTTTACTGCTATGAAATTTTTTAAATCAGCGGTTTGTATAGCCGCAATGCTTTTTACGGGCTTGTGTGCTTCGGCGCAAAACAACCCTTACGCCGACGAAGATGACCCGGAAACCGCCGCATACGCTTTGACGGTAACTTTCAGCGGTCAAAAGCCCGGCATCAACGACTTTGTAAGAACGCTGCTTACTGAGCCGGAAGACGAACATTACGGCGCGTTGTCCGAAATGTGGGAACGTCATCAAAAAAACACCCCCGAAAAAAACGAAAAAGTAACCGTTGACTCGAAAAACGGATTCGTAAGTTTTGAAAGCAGTTACCCGAAAGACAATTCAAAATCAATCACGGAAATTTGTTATTGGAATTGTTCCGATACAAAACACAAAATTATCGGCGAAAGCGTAAAAATTTTTCAGGACGGAAAACCTGTTCAAACTGAATTTACGGGCATTTTTTTCTACGTGTACAACAATCAAACGCACAAAATGACTTACATTAATTGGCTCGATATGGGCGCGAATGTTGATGCGGGCGAAAACGTTGTAACATACTCACTTCCGCGCGTCGGAAAGGACATAACAGCCGTTATCCATGAAAAAACCGGCAAAACTAAAAACGTTGTCTTGAAATGGAACGGTTTGAGATTTGATGTGCAAAAGTAAAAAAATTTTTTTTCTTTGAAGATTTTTTTATAATTTTGCGCAAACAATTTTTTACGATGGAATTAACAGATTTGACAGCCGTTTCACCTGTTGACGGCCGCTATCGGGGTAAAACCGCCGAGTTAGCGGAATATTTTTCTGAATTCGGGCTTATT
>JAEEGL011810751.1_pt1 | contig 11925 bp, 11 predicted proteins | sample 9134231 | NCBI WGS metagenome assembly JAEEGL01 (sample SAMN16246548, study PRJNA631951) | gut metagenome | biome: gut microbiome; feature: rumen; material: fiber-attached | host: Bos | place: Iran: Karaj | collected 2018-10 | reverse complement strand
GCACCGTTCACCGGACGGTGCTCATCTCGGCCCCCAACTTCCAACTTCCCACTCCCAACTCATGATGAGTTTTGAGTTATGAGTTATGAGTTTTGAGTTATGAGTTATGAGTTTTGAGTTATGAGTTATGCAATCATAAAGGTTCTTGCTAAAGAATCGAGTAAATAAGGTACCAACTTCCAACTCCCAACTCCCAACTATATCCCGAATCCAAACAATTCGCCTCAGTTCGCAATGGGCCATTCACTTCGCCTCACGCACCTGCCGGTGCTCCGGCTCATGCCTGACCTTTGCTCACTGGACTCTGCGATTCGCACCGTTCACCGGACGGTGCTCATCTCGGCCCCCAACTCCCAACTCCCAACTAAGGACGAATGCTACAATTACAAAATTTGCTGCAAAAAAATATTGACATCCCGAACCAAGACGCGTAGAAGGCCGCCGTTCGATGCGTGATGCGTCGATGCGGGGCGTAGCGCAGCCTGGTAGCGCGTCTGCTTCGGGAGCAGAAGGCCGGAGGTTCAAATCCTCTCGTCCCGATTGAAAAGGCACGATAATTTTCGTGCCTTTTTTTGTATCCGGCCACAAACCATGTACACTGAGTACTGGCATTATGCCGTCTGACCGACAGTTAAAATGCGATTTAAAATGTCATTGGATATGGTATACAGCGTGTTTTAGTAATTTTACTATTTTCCAGAAAAAGAAAAATGACGGTCCCGGAAGAACTCAAACAAATACTCAACAACGACCCTGAAAACTTCAGGGCACTGTATTCGATGGCCCTGATTTTTCAGAATGAAAAAAATTATGCCGGGTGTTTTGCCATGGTAGAACGAGCCATCAGCAGTTACGAGAATGCCCCGGATTCGGACTATCAATCATTTTATTTTGAGCTCAAGCGTCTCCATACGCATCTTCTGCGCAATCACATGGAAGATATTCTCGGGCCGGCCTATCACCTGCTCGATCCGCACTGGGTTCCGGTCTTCAAGCTGGGACGTCCGAGAGAAATGGCATGGACCGTTACATCCAACAATATTTCTTATATTCAGAAAGCAATGAATGCGCCGCAGCTGCGCAAACTCCGCTATCTGAGCATTACGTTCAAGGAATCACCGGATGTTGCGCTCAATGAATTATTTCAGTGTCCGCTTTCCATTCTGCGCACGCTAAGCCTGAATTTCCGCGAATCCCCCAACTATGCAACGCTTCGGGCCGTTTTTTCGAATGCCCGTCCTACCATTGAGAATTTTTCAGGATTCAGCCTGAAAATGCCCAAAATAGATGATTCTGTCGCCATTCTCGTGCAATCCACATTTAAAACACTCGATTCACTGAGTCTGACATCAAACACACGAACGATCTCGAAGGCTTTTTGCGAAGTACTGGCCGATGATCCGCGTTCAAATCAGCTGACGCGTCTTGCACTTATCGGTTCCTCTATCGGCAATCAGGGACTTTTTACGCTGTTTGCAAGCGAAAACTTCGGTTCCCTGCAGGTCCTCGATCTGCGAGACGGCCTTTTGACGAATGCTGCCGCCCGCATCGTGCTTGCCGGCCAGTATCCGCCGCACCTGCGTACACTCGACGTTCGATACAATACGATCGATCCGGCCGGCATTGATATGCTTAACCGATCCGCGCTGGAATGCCTCTATGACGGACAACACGAACGTCCGCAAAGTGTTCGGCCCTGATGATAATGCATAATGCTTAATGCATAATGCTTAATGCTGAATGCTGAATGCTCAATGCTCAATGCGTAATAATGGTTGTAAGAGAAAGGACGCGAAACGTCTGTACAGATTATTATTGGGTTAATGCATAATTAAAATCAGGCACTCCCCAGAGGGGCGCTATATGAACAGCCGTGAGTGAAACCCACGGAAGTGTCGCGATAAAAAAAAGCCCTGGCGTATGGCCACCAGCCATAGCCAGGGCAAGCCGGACGTATCGCGCAGCGAAAGGCCGGCCCCCAAAACAAATCCCCTAATCGACGTGCAAATCCGTCACCGTCGGAAGTTCGCCCACATCCTTGAGTGCGACGCCGTCTTCGCGAAGCATGTTGACGTTGCAGTTCTTCCAGATGTTATCCTGAGCCGCAAGCAGCTGTTCGACCAGGGCATCCAGGCGCGGATGTTTTTTGACTCGCGGAGAAGACTCATCAAAAGCCTTCATGACATCGCGAAGGGCGATGGAGTCCATAGGGCGAGCGAATACGTATTCCGTAGCGAACTCGCTCTCGAGTCTCCGGATGATTCCCATACCTTCGAGACGTCCGAGGATTGCTTCGATGGCCGCAATCGGATAAATGCACTCGACGGCCAGCTCTTCGCTCTTCATCGGTCCTTTGCCCGCACAAAGATTTCTGGCCAAAGCCGCCAAAACTTCGAGCGCAGCGTAGGCTCCGATAAATACCCAGTCATCCCCTTTATCGGAACTGCGTTCGTAGCACTTGCGGAGCTTCAGACTGCGCATGTTCTGCATGCAGTAACCGGCCTCGACCCCGAACAGCACCATCATCCACGTCATGTACAACCACAAAAGCACTGCCGGGATGATACCCAGAGCGCCGTACAGAATGGTATTGGTTGCGCCGGATTTAAATGATAACGACAGGTAAATGCTGAAGCCAAATTTGGCGATCTCGATGGCGATAGCTGAAACCACAGCCGGAATCAGTGCATACTTAAGCTGCACGCGGGTATTGGGCAGGAATTTAAAGATGATGAAGCAGAATCCAGTCATGAAGAGCGTTTCCCAAAGAAAACGCAGAAATACGCCGCTCGTTAACTCTTCCGGGATGATGGATGCGGCCTGAAACATCGAAAACGAAATCAGCAAGGGCCCCAGCGTCACAATGGCATAGAAGAGCAGGATCCTCAGGTAGAATGCGCGGGGTTTGACGACGTGCCAGATATCGTTGAAGGCATCCTCGATGTGAACGAAGAGCATGACGCTGGTCACGAGAAGCGAAATCACACCGACTGGCCCGAGTCCAAGATCGAGTGTACGCGTCAGGCTTTCGGTCAGAAAACCGGCGATCGTATTACCGGCAACGGGAATGACGAACTCATTGATCCGCGTAATGAGTTCGGGGATATTTGCCTCCTTGTTGAAGGTAATGATCAGACTGCCGCCGACGATCATGAAGGGAATCAGGGCGAGCATGGTTGTGTAGGTACCGCTTGCAATCCGCGTAAAAAGGCGCAGATTGTTTACTTCCGTAATAAAAATATTGACGAAGCAAACGACGGTGTAGAATGCGCGCCGCGGCCATGGCTCGCCTTCCATCTCGCTCAGGTAGTAGCGGCGCAGCTCGTGTTTAATATGTTCAATAATGTCAGGTATTTTGACCATTCCAACAGCTCAGTACAGGCTGGGTGAAAGCAACATCAGATCGCCACTTGCCCAACAACACAAATTGCGATAAGGACAGGGCGACCGAGAATGTCAGTTCCCAGGGAGTCACGATGTCAGAAAAAGATGCAACAAAACAAGAACCGATGCAAGATCCGCAGACCGAAGAGCGCGTTAATGCCTTAGCCAGACATTACCGTCACATAGGATTCGCCATTTTTGGCGGTCTGGCAGCCATTATTTCCATGTTTCTGCTCTACACGGTTCTGACTGCTCTGGATAAAGGCGAAGTCTACGACCCGGTCTCTGGTGTAAAAGTCGCCCAGCCATAATAAAAATGCCCGTTGTTCCGGTCTGTTTCCTGCCGGCAGCGGGCATCATCATCAGAATGACATGGAGTTGACGGTTTCCTTGCACCAGCTTTCAGGCGACACATATTCATTCTCATCGCTGGTGCAGGTAATAATGTACGTCGTGTTTTTATGAAAGATGAGGGTCTGTTCGACTTTGATACCGCGATTTTTATGTCTGAAGCGGATATTGAATTCAAACGTTGCCCCTGAATCAGCATCACTGGCCTGATGATACTCTCTCAATGTCGATTCAGCCCCGAAATCCTGAGCATATGTAGCCGCACTGGAAATGGTTTCGAGCAAATGCTCGTTAAAGGCAACCACTCTTTCTGCGTTGACAGCCTCGGGAACATATTTCATTGCCAAAATTGAAATAGTCGGAGAAAAATTGGGGGGATCCGTCATATCGACGATGGGTTTCAAAGGGGTGGCACTGCTGTCTTCCGCCAGCATTTCCTTGTTTTTTTTCAGCCGCTCATCATCGGCGGCCATGGAAGTATCCGCATTGGAAAATTTCGGAAAAAAGATGACATCGAACCGTTCCAGGCCACTCATATTGATATTGAGCGGAACATGTCCCGTCATTGCACTTGCGGTTGCAGCATCCACGCGCTGCCAATCTTTGGGCGGATGAATGGTATATCCGAGATTGCTGGTATACTTTCCATCTTCCATGGAGCCTGCCCACGCTGTCGCAGGCAGCATGAGGGAAAGAACAATCACTGCCAGTTGTTTGAACATTCCAGACTCCTTTGCAATAAAAAAAAGACAACACCCACTGGGTGTTGTCTCACATTTTAAGCAAACTTTCAATGCTCAGAGGCATACAACCAAAGATTAAGCCTGAGTTGCATTGAAAAGGCGTGTCAGACGACCGATTTTACGGCTTGCACGCTTTGCAGGAATGATGCCCTTGCTGGCTGCTTTGCTCAGCATAGCAATGGTTTCATTCAGACAGGTGCTGAGACCTTCTGCATTGTCTGCTGCTGCTTCGCGGAATTTGCGAACTGAATGTTTAACACGGGAACGACCGGCACGATTGCGCTCTGTGCGTATTGCGGTCTGACGAATGCGTTTAAGGGCTGATTTATGATGAGCCAATTTTCTTTCTCCTCAAAGAAATCCGGTAAATTATTATGCCGATATGGCGTCTGATTGACCGGACGCCTACGCAACGGACGCGGGCCTATACCATTACTGAATTGCCGTGTCAAGGTTATTTATTTTTTAACTGCCACACCACAGACACACGCACTCATACCGGACGCATAACATGCGGCTGCGCCCGGTTTGCAGGCACTCGCATACCCCATTGCGATATTACGATTTATTGCTGTGATTGTTGTGAAGGGCTTCTGCCTCATCCTTATCAAAATAAATGATACGCTGGCAATTCTGGCAGCATTCGAGCGAATTCTGACGCTGCAGAACGATAAATGCCTGCGGCTGGAGCTTCATATGACAGCCCGTGCATGTACCGCCAGAAGCCGAAACCACCGCAGCACCAGGCCGTTTGCTGCGGATAAAACGATATCTGGCAAGCACCTGCGGCTTAATTCCCTTGGCAATTTCATTGGACTGGTCCTGAAGTGCCTTGACCCTGTCCTCGATCGAAGCCGCTGCTTCATCCACTTCCTTGCGGCTCTTCTCTATCTCGGCGAACAATGCTTCGTACTCTTCGCGATGCTTGGCATTCGTTTCATCACCAGCCGCAACCGCGCTTTGAAGCTGCTCAATCTCGCCTTCCACCTGCGTCACCATCTTCTTAAAATTCTCGACCTCACGCTCAAGCGCAGCGTAGTCGCGGGAATTCGTCACTGCATTGAGCTTGACATTGGCGTGTTCCTCACCCTTCTTCGCTTCCTCAAGTTCTATGCGTTTATTCTCAAGAAGTTTCTTCGTCTCATTGAGACTCGCCGTCTGACTGTCCAGAGTCTGTTCCAGCTCCTGAAGCAAATCGCTGTCTGCTTCGACTTTTTCACGACGTTTGTCGACATCCAGACGAAGGGCTTCCTGAGCAAGATCGATCTTCTGAAGTTCGATCAACATTTCAAGCTGCTTTTTCACTCTACCTCTCCAGGCAAATAAAAAGGCTCGTTGTCGATCTCTCAACAGCGAGCCTTTATTTAACTAAAGTTTTGATTCCCCCATGAACTCACCAGGAATTTGTGTGTTCACATGTCGCATCAAAATACTCCTAAAACGAATATGGACCCACAGGGACTTGAACCCCGAACCCGCTGATTATGAGTCAGCTGCTCTAACCGATTGAGCTATAGGTCCGTTTTCGATTGAATCATCATCTGAATCAATCACGTATCTGTATAATTTGAAAGCGCTCATGTGTAAAGAACTTTGTCAAAAAATGTATCATTATCCGACATAAACCTACATGCCATCTTTTTTTTATTTCATTTGGCGAGACTCGCTATGCGCAGCAGCCATGACCGCTGCGCATACGCGAGTCCTTTGGCGCTATGGCCGGCCAGACCGGCCATACGCGCCAAAATCCTCATTCAATTCTACGCACGACAATTCTACGCACGAAGGTCCCGCCCCGCCGGGGCGCGGCTGATTTTTTTTGCGCAATACCCCTATATAATTGTACGTGCGGACCGCACATCTCTATCCATTACGCATTGCGAATTACGCCCAAACATTATCCTCACAAATTCTGTGCGGCACGGTTTGCTAAAATCCACAAATATGTTAAAAGGCGCCCCCGCGTATGTTCCGCAAGGAACGCGAACTCTTTTATTTCTTTAGCCCTGAATGAATTATGCGACTTCAAATCGAAAAAACACTGGATACACTGCGTCCCATGCTCCAGGCCGACGGCGGAGATCTCGAATTCGTCGACTATTTCAACCGCATCGTCTTCGTCAAACTCACCGGTGCCTGCGAGGGCTGTCCTCACGCCAATCTCACCATTCAAAACGGAATCGAAGCAAAGCTTCTTGAACTCTATCCCGACGAAGTCACCGAAGTGCGCGATGTCACATTCGATGATGCCACTATCTAGGAGACGGCCATGGAAGACAAAGTCAGACATATTACCAATGCCATACTGTTCGATGAAGACATGCCTCTCCAGGGCGATCGTGAAGTCCGCGATATTGCTGTCAAAGACAACACTGTCACGGTGACGATAGCGGTTTCCAAAGTCAATGATTCGGCTGCGCGCTTTAATATGGAAGATACCATCCGCGACGCCATTCATGCCGAATTCAGCGATGCCGACGTCCGCATCGTTTCGCTCGCCATCGACGGCGTCGATGAACCGCGCGGCAACTGCGAATTCAGCGGATCGCATGCGTCAAAGAATATGCCCGAAAAGAAAGCCATTCCCGGCGTCAAACACGTCTGGTTAATCAGTTCCTGCAAGGGCGGCGTCGGCAAGAGCACCGTCGCACTCAACACTGCACTCGCGCTCAAGGCGCACGGCCGAAAAGTCGCACTGCTCGATTTGGATCTTTACGGACCGAGCATACCGGCGCTCGTCGGCACAGACCTGCCGCCCATCGTCGTCGGAAATCTCATTGTCCCCCCAGAAATCCATGGACTTTCCGTACTCAGCATCGGATTTATGATCGAAAAGGATCAGCCTCTGATGTGGCGCGGACCCATGGTCGCAGGCGTCATCAATCAGCTCCTCTGGGAAGTCGACTGGTCCGGAAATGACGACCTCGTCATCGACATGCCGCCGGGAACGGGTGACACCTATCTTTCGATACTCCAGAGTATCGAAGTCGATGCAGCACTGCTCGTCACGACACCGTCCGAACTCGCCCTGGCAGACGTCAAACGTGGTGTCGGCGTTTTCGAACCCTATCAGGTCAAGGTTGCCGGCGTTATCGAAAATATGGCTACCTATGACTGGGATGGTCGCGAAGGTGTGCTTTCTCTGCTCAACAGCATTCAGACAACAGATGAAGCATCATTAAAATCCATCGAAAGAATTCGAAAAATTCTCGAAACGACAAAATCCATCCGCATCTTTGGGAACAACACGCAGGCGATGTGTTACGAGATGAAACTGCCACTCGTGGCATCCATCCCCCTCGATATCGCATTGCAAAATGACAACGATTCAGGCACTCCCTATATGCTCAATCCCAAAAAGAAAGGAATTCAGGAAGCCTTTGATAAGATTGCAGATTTTATTCTCAAACTGGCTGATGAATCTCCCAATTCAGGGAATTAAGGTGCAGCAGCGGCAGTCATACTTGCAACAGACTGATTTATACCTTGATTATTATGCCGATTTTAGGCAGACTAACGACGGTGGTTTTCTGCAAAAGGAATTACGGATATGAGCGTCGGTGAAAACATTAAAACAATTCGTCAGCTTCGGGCAATTAGCATTGAAAGATTTTCCGCCCTGACCGGAATCAGTGTTGAAAATTGCAACATGATAGAGGCAGGTGCCCGTGCACTTAACTCATCTGAAGTCCAGATCATCTGCAGAGTGCTGGGCGTGAATTTCGATGCGCTTCTTGCTGCCCCCAAACAGGATGAACAGGAAGATAACGACGGATCCGTCCTCATGCCCGCTGAAGAACTCGAAAATCTGCTCGGCAAAATGCGCGACGAATAATTTCGGCTTTTTCCGATTCTAAAAGGCGTCAAATTCATTGACGCCTTTTTTTATTCTGGCATGAAATTTTCTTAAGCTTCGAATTAGGACTGTCGTTCATTCCAAACATTGTTAAAGGAGATATTATTATGAAAAAATCATTATTCATTGCACTCGCCGCTATTTCGTTGACCGGATTCGCTTGTTCCGATGATGACGGCCCAAAGGTCTGCAACCATAACAGCTCCGATTATCCCAGATGCGACGGCAACACCCTCATCGTCTGCAACGACGACAACCGTGTCGAAGAAAGAGAATGCAACGCATGTGTAGTCCAAAACGGTGTCCCCGCATGTAATGGCGGCGGCATCAACAATCCCGGCACCGGCAACAATCCCGGCACCGGCAACAATCCCGGTACCGGCAACAATCCCGGCACCGGCAACAATTCCGGTTCCGGCAACGTCAGCCGTCCTTCCGGCGGTGACCGTGGCAATAATAACAACGCGGATCCCGGATGTGGCGCAATTACTGCCGATGGTATCTGCGAAGGCAACGTTGCAGTCATCTGCAACAATGGCAAACTCTTGCGCAATGAATGCGCCGCAGACATGGTTTGCCAGCGAAAAGCAGCAGACGGCAAAGTCGATTGTCTCGCGAAGGCCAATAATGACAATACCCCCAAAGAGTACAAAACCGGCGATCCCTGCGGTAATGTTACAAATGAAGGTTTTTGTTCCACCGAAAAACAGGTCGTTTATTGCGAGAAAGACGAGAAAACCGGTACCGAAGCAATCAGAGTTGATGATTGTTACGAAGGTAAAGTCTGCTCCTATGACAACAGCCAAAACTATTATGGCTGCATTAAGCTCGACGACACCAAATATGTTGCGGGTGCAGCATGCGGCGATGTCACATATGACGGTATCTGCACCAATTACGGAGCAACCCTCGTTTATTGCGGCGCCGACAATAAACTCGTCGTCGAACACTGCGATGACAAATGTATCACTATTGATTCACCGGATCTGAAGAATCTCTTCTCATTGTGCAAAGTACCCTGTCCCGCGAACATCACTGACGTCGGTGTCTGCAGCGAGGATGGAAAATCCTACGACTACTGTGATACCGGTGACGGCGGCCTGGTTCACATTGATTGTGCAGCACCTTCTTCCTGTCAGATGTATGATGACAAAGAAAACAATGCCAAATACAACCGATGCTTAGTCAGCAGCGGTGATGCGAACAAACCGGGCGATGCAGACAAACCCGGCGACGGCAATAACCCCGGAAGCGGCGATGCTAACAAACCCGGCGACGGTGACAAACCCGGAAGCGGCGATGCCGACAAACCCGGCGACGGTGACAAACCCGGAAGCGGCGATGCAGACAAACCCGGCGACGGCGACAAACCCGGCGATGGCGATGCTGACAAACCCGGCGACGGCGATAAACCCGGCGATGGCGATGCTGACAAACCCGGCGACGGTGATAAACCCGCCGATGGCGATGCCGACAAACCCGGCGACGGTGATAAACCCGCCGACGGCGATGCCGACAAACCAGGCGATGGTGATAAACCCGCCGATGGCGATGCCGACAAACCCGGCGATGGCGATGGCGATAAAGGCGGCAATTAAGCCGATAAATCTCCCGGCAAATGCCAAACCAAGTTCTGATTAATTCCCTCACTTCAAACGGCGCCTGATGGCGCCGTTTGCTGTTTTTTGCACCCCGCATTCAGAACTGTTCACTCATGTTCGGCCATGTGTTCAATAATATCATTTAAAATATGGGTCAGCATAAACCGATAACAGGCATCAGCATCCCCCAGGTCCACGCAATTCAATAAATATGCTGCAGGTAAATGTTTGGGGTCGTCGATATCAGGCGCATGTTTGATGTTGATTCCGATGCCGTATCTGACTTGTGTGATTTGAGATCCCCGAACTCGCAGTTCTGTGAGAATTCCGGCCAATTTACGAGGCGACCGCTCATCATCGCGAATCACAATGATATCGTTGGGAACCTTGATTTCTGCGTGCATTCCCGAAAGCCACCGATTCTGCAGCACGCGAATGATGGTCTGTGCTGGCAGTACCTGAAGTTCTGCAGCTTTTGCCACATCCATTCTGATGGGAATTGCCATGGACAAATACAGATTTCCCGGACCGGTATGCCACACACGCCCGTTTTGTCCATGAAAACCGCTTCCATCGAGAGCCAATGCAAAAACTGGCATTCCCTGCCACAGTTTAAGGCGATCGAATTGAGAAGAATTCGCAAATTCCTCAATAATCCCCAATTCCCAGCCCGAATGCAGTTCTGAGTTCTGACACACAAATACCTGCGGTAATCCCGCACGATCATCCCAGCCATAACCTGAAAAATCGCTGAAATCAGAATCTGCGGAAGCAATCACCTGCCCCACCAGCCGTTCGATCAGTGATTCAGATGAAGCAAGGATACGCATATATCATATCTCCCGATTCTCTCATGTGTCATACCCACAAAAAAACTTGCCCGCATTATGGCCGTGTTTACTCTCGGTCTCTCGTTGAAATGAGCTAAAAGCCGTCAGTTCTGAAATTCTCCGGCGCATTTGGCTCACACCATTTTTCTATCATGAGTTGATTGACTGACAAAACCTCCATTGAGAATAAGGAACGATAAAATGGCACAGGAAAAATTTGAATTTCGGTCAGAAACAAAAGAACTTCTTCAATTGATGGCACATTCCCTGTACTCCAGCAAAGATGTCTTCCTGCGGGAACTGGTTTCGAATGCATCGGATGCTCTGGATCGACGCCGTTTTGAGGCTCTGACAGATCCCAGCAAACTCAGCGATGGTGAAAAGCTCGAAATTCGCATCCACGCCGACAAAGCCAAACATACACTGACGATTGAAGACAATGGCGATGGCATGACCAAAGAGGACATGATCAAAAACCTCGGAACCATTGCCCATTCCGGCACAAAAGCTTTTGTTGAACAGCTCAAAAAAGCCGAAAATCAGGAACAGGCGAATCACCTGATCGGTCAGTTTGGCGTCGGCTTTTATTCCGCATTCATCGTCGCCGACGATGTTACCGTAACCAGCAAACGCGCCGGTCAGGACAAAGCGTTCACATTCAGATCAACCGGCGATGGGGCCTATACCATTGAAGATGCTGAAAAAGACGGCGTCGGAACGACCATCGTTCTGAATCTGCGTCAATCCGATGAAGAAGATCAGCTCTCGGATTTTACCGACGACTACATGATCAAAAGCACCATCAAGAAATACAGTGATTTCGTGCAATACCCCATCATGGTGGAATGCGAGCATCAGCACCACCGCGAAGGCGTTGAAGAGGCCGAAGGCCACGATTCAAGCACCTGCAACGATCCGACCCACATGGTCACTGAAAAAGTCTGGGAACAGGCAAACTCAATGAAAGCCATCTGGCTCAAGAACGCAAGTGAAGTCACTGACGAGGAATACAACGAATTCTACAAACACATTACGTATGACTGGACAGATCCCCTGCTTCGTCTGAACGTCAAAGCAGAAGGAACGATGGAATATCGCGGACTTCTTTTTATTCCGTCACATGCCCCATACGACATGAATTACCGCGATGCCAAATACGG
>JAEEGL010802523.1_pt1 | contig 11925 bp, 11 predicted proteins | sample 9134231 | NCBI WGS metagenome assembly JAEEGL01 (sample SAMN16246548, study PRJNA631951) | gut metagenome | biome: gut microbiome; feature: rumen; material: fiber-attached | host: Bos | place: Iran: Karaj | collected 2018-10 | reverse complement strand
TGAACTTGCAAAAAAGTATTCAACAAGAATAATTAAAATACAAGATGGTAAGATAATAAATGATTCAAATCCATATAGGAATACAAAAGATATTAAAGATAGTATAAAAGATAAGAAAACATCAATGAGTTTATTAACAGCTTTTACTTTATCTTTAAATAATTTACTTACAAAAAAGGGAAGGACTATATTAACTGCTTTTGCAGGTAGTATAGGTATAATTGGAATTGCTTTAATACTATCTGTATCAACAGGTATGCAAAATTATATTGATAAGATTGAAGAAGATACTTTAACTAGTTATCCTTTAACAGTAAATAGGGAAACTTCTGATACAATGTCTATCTTACTTGGTAATAGAAATGAATCAAGTAATACTAATGGTGATAAAATAACAGAAGTTCAAAATTTTCAAAATATATTTTCTAAAATTGGCACTAATGATATGAAAACATTTAAAAAGAAAATTGAAGAAGATTATGATACTTTAAAAGATCACGTTTCATTAATTCAATATATTTATGATATATCACCGTTAATATATACTAAAGATATTAATAATAAATTATTGAAAGCTAATCCAAGTGATATATTTGCTAATATGTTTGGTTCAAGTACTATTATGAGAACTAGTATATTTGCAGAATTACCAGATAATATGGATATGGTTAATAGTGAATATAGAATAATTGAAGGAAGATATCCTAATAAATATGATGAAATAATGCTAATACTTCCAAATGAACATGAAATATCTGATTTACTTCTATATTCAATTGGATTAAAAGATCAAGACGAATTTACTGATATGTTTAAAAAGATAATGAATAATGAAAAAATAGATAATTCTAATAAACCTTTAGAGTTTACTATTGATGAATTAAAAAATATTGATTTAAGAGTTATTAAGAATCCTGATATTTATAAATATAATAGTAAATATAATATTTATGAAGATATGTCTTCAGATAATACTTATATGAATAAATTATATAATAATGCAATTAAATTAAAAGTAGTAGGAATTGCAACATTTAAAAGAGATAATATGTCTACTTTTGTATCAGGAGTTGGATATACATCTAGTTTAACTGAATATATTATAAAAGAATCAAAGAGTAGTGAAATAGTTAAGAAACAATTAAATAATAAAGATATAAATGTCTTTAATAATAAGAAATTTGATGATAAGAATAATTCATCTAACCTTGATTTCGATGATTTAATAACAGTAGATACTAAATTATTATCATCTGCATTTGGTATTAAATTAAGTGAAAAAGATATAAGTAATTTAACTAAAGGATATATGGATGAAATAAGTAGCAGTATTACAACAGATATAAGTAATGCTAAAAAGGATTATTTAGATACTTTAAATAATTTATTTAAGAATATATTTAATAGTTATATAGATGATAATAATAATATGAATATAGCTCAAATATCTATATATAATTTAGATAGTATAATAGATAAATATATGAGTAGTGATAATAATACAACGTTATTAAATAATTTAGAAAATAATTATGTAATACCTAGTGATGCTTTTAAATTAATTTATAAAGAAATAATTAAAGGTGTTATGAGCACTTATATTAATGCAACTGGAGGAGAAAGCAATAGCACTATTATAAATAAAGATATTATAAATGTATTATCTAGTAGTATTGTAAATAATAATGAACTTGATAAGAATGCTGAAGAAATGGCTCATAAAATGGTTGAGGCTAGTATGCAAAAAAGTATCCTATCTAAAGTTGGAGAATTAGTTGGTAAGTTAACTCAAGAAATAGCATCATCATTTAAAGTTGATGAAGAAAAGATAGCTAAAGCATTCAAATTTAATTTATCTGAAGATGAAATAAAAAGATTATTTAATGCTTCAAATACAAGTTCTATAGATAGTTTAGATAATAATTTAAAAAAACTAGGTTATCAAGATTTAGAAGATCCATCAAGTATTTATTTCTATTTTAAAGATTTTGCATCTAAAGAATACTTTATGAATTATATAGATAATTATAATGAAGGTAAAGATGAAGAAACTCAGATAAAGTATACAGATATAACTGGCGTATTAATATCAAGTGTTAAAGTAATTATTGATGCAATATCATATATTTTAATAGCATTTGTATCAATATCTTTAGTGGTATCATCAATAATGATAGGTATAATAACTTATATTAGTGTCTTAGAAAGAACAAAAGAAATAGGTATATTAAGAGCAATTGGAGCATCTAAAAGAAATATATCTAGTATATTTAATGCTGAAACATTTATAGTAGGTTTAATAGCGGGTATATTTGGTATATTATTAACATTATTATTACTAATACCAATTAATTTGATAATACATAGTTTAGTTGGTAATAATGATATAACAGCAGTATTACCAATAAGTGGGGCAATAATATTAGTAATAATAAGTATTATATTAACTTTAATTGGTGGATTAATACCATCAAGAAGTGCATCTAAAAAAGATCCTGTAATAGCCCTTAGAAGCGAATAAGATAAAAACAGCATTTAATTGCTGTTTTTTAATGTTTAAAAAAGGAAATTAGAAATATTTGTCTAATATATATAAGTGAAAGGAAGAAAATATATGAACTATTATAATGAAATAAAAGAAGAATTAATAAAAAGTGAAATATATGATAGAGTTAAAGATTATTCAAAAGATAGACATAAAGTTAAAGTGTATTTTGAAACTGGTAAACTTTTGTGTGAAGCAGGTAAAAAATATGGCAAAAACATAATTAAGCAATACTCTGAAAAGTTAATGGTTGAAGTTGGTAAAAAGTATAATGAAAGAAATCTTAGATATATGAGACAATTTTATGAGGTCTTTTCAAGTATAAAATGGAACCCAGTGGGTTCCAAATTGAACTGGAGTCATTATAGAGAATTATTATCAATTAAAAACATTGATGTAATTACATATTATATAGATATTTGTGAGAAGAACAATTTATCTAAAAGGCAATTGCATGAAAGAATTAAAAATCGTGAATATGATAGATTAAGTAATAAAACAAAAATTAAATTAATTAATCAAGAGCAATTAAAAATTAATGATTTAATACCCAATCCTATTATTATAAAAACAAATTTACTAAAAGAAAAAATAACAGAATATACTTTAAAGCAATTCATATTAAACGATTTGGATAATTTTATGAATCAATTAGGTATTGGATTTACTTATGTTGGTAATGAATATCAAATTAAATTTGATGATAGGTATAACTATATAGATATATTACTTTATAATATTAAATATAGATGCTATGTTGTTATTGAACTTAAAGTTACTGAATTAAAGAAAGAACATACAGGTCAAATTATGACATATATGAATTATATTGATAGAAATATTAAGTCTATTGATGATAATAAAACAGTAGGTATTATAATCTGCAAGCAAGATAATGAGTATGTAATTAAATATTGTAGTGATAAAAGTATTATTGCTAGAAAATATGAATTAGTTTAGCATTAAAAAAGCAGACATGTTGTCTGCTTTATATTTTGATTCTACTTGTTTAAAAATTTATGAGTTAATGCTGCAAGTGTTGCACCAACAAATGGAGATACAATAAATACCCATACTTGTTTTAGTGCTTCTCCACCCAAGAATATTGCTGGAGCTAAACTTCTTGCTGGGTTAACTGATGTACCAGTAAGGCCAATACCTAGTAAATGAACAAATACTAAAGTAAGGCCAATTACAATACCAGCAACTGAAGATTTGTTATCATCACTTGTAACACCTAAAATTGTATAGATGAAGATAAATGTTAATATAACTTCAGTAACAATTGCACCTAGTAATGTAATATTTGATGCAGATAAAGCACCATATCCATTAGCACCAAGAGCAGTAACTCCAATATCAGTATTATTTAGTATTAAATATAATAATCCTGTACCAGCAAGGGCACCAAGAACTTGGAATAATAAATAGAATAAGAAATCTTTTAATGTCATTTTCTTTTCTATTAACATAGCTAGTGATACAGCAGGATTTACATGACATCCTGATATATTACCAATAACATATGCTGATGCTACTATAGCAAGGCCAAATGCAAGTGAAGTAGCAACTAAAATGCCTCCTGATACTATAGCTATACCAGTACCAAATAATACTAATGTTAAAGTACCAATAAATTCACAAATATACTTTTTCAATATAGACTCCTTTCTAATTAAATTTTATCCATTAATAAATAGTATGTCAATAATATGTATTTTTTGTTATAATTTAAGTGGTGATTTTATGAATGTAATAGTTGTAGGTGGGGGAGCATCAGGAATGACTTCTGCTATAATATCTAAAAGATTAGGTAATAATGTTACAATTATAGAAAAGAATAATAATTTAGGTAAGAAATTGTTATTAACTGGTAATGGTAGATGTAATTATTATAATGATAATATGGATATAGATAATTTTTATAGTAGTAAAGATATATCTAGATTTATTAATGAAAATAATTTAAATAAAGTAAAAGATTTTTTTAATAGTTTAGGAATAATACCAAGAATTAATAATGGATATTATTATCCATATTCTAATACATCTACTGCTATTCATAATAGTTTAATGTGTGAAATAAAAAGCTTAGGAATAAATATAATAAATGAAGAAGTAACGGATATTATTAAAAAAGATAAATATACAATTATTACAAATGAAAGTAAATATGAATGTGATAAAGTAATACTTGCTACAGGTGGTATCACTTATCCAAAAACTGGTAGTAATGGATTTGGATATAATTTATTAAAAGAATTAGGACATAAAATAAATGTGCCTAGACCAGCACTTGTACCTTTAACAACAGTAGAAAACGTCACTGATTGGAAGGGTATTAGAATGGATTGTAAAGTCGAATTGTTTGTAAATGAAGAATTAATGGGTACAGAATATGGTGAAGCACAATTAACTAATTATGGAATAAGTGGTATATGTGTTATGAATTTATCTAGATTTGTTAATACTAATAATAAAAATACTTTAGTAATAGATTTCCTTCCTAAAACTAACAATTTAGAAGAACTCCTTAATGAAAGAAATAACAAGTTAAAGAATAGAACTATAATTGAATTGTTAGAAAGTTTAATTAATTATAAATTATTATATTTTATATTTAGTAAGATTAAAATTAATCCAAATATGAAGTGGAATGAATTAGATAATAGTAAAAGGGAATTATTAACTAAAAATATTAAAGAATATAAATTAAGTATTAATGGTACTTTAGATGAGAATTATGGAGAGACTACTACTGGGGGAGTAGATTTAGATGAGGTAAATGATTCATGCGAATCAAAGATATGCGATAATTTATTTATAACAGGTGAATTATTAGATATTGATGGTAGATGTGGTGGATATAATCTTACTATTGCATGGATTACCGGAATACTTGCGGGTGAAAAATGATTAGAGTAAGACAAGTTAAAATAAACATAAAAGATAATAATTTAAAAAAGAAAATAGCAAGTATTTTAAGAATAAGAGAAGGAGATATAATAGATTATAGTATTATTAAAGAATCAATTGATTCAAGATATAAACCAGATATTTATTATGTTTATGAATTAGATGTTAATATAAAAGATGAAAGTAAGATTAGATTTAATAAAGATATATTTATTAGTCCAAAAGAAGAATACAAATATGCTCCTAAAGGAGATAATAAATTAAACAATAGAATAGTAGTAGTGGGATCAGGTCCAGGTGGTTTATTCACTGCTTATATGCTTTCAATGTATGGGTACAAACCAATTATTATTGAAAGAGGAAAAAAAGTTGAAGAAAGATTAGATGAAGTAAATAAATTTTTAGAAACTGGTGTACTTAATACTGAATGTAATGTTCAATTTGGTGAAGGTGGAGCAGGAACATTCTCTGATGGTAAATTAAATACAATGATTAAAGATAAATATTATCGTGGTAAAAAAGTATTTGAAATATTTGTGGAATGTGGTGCTCCCAAAGAAATAATATATAAGAATAAACCTCATATTGGTACAGATTTATTATGTAACGTAATAAAAAATATGCGTAATAAAATTATTGGTATGGGTGGAGAATTTCTATATAATACTAAATTAACAGATTTAGTTATAAAAGATAATAAATTAGAAGAAATAATAGTAAATGATAACAAACATATAAAATGTAATGTCTTAGTACTTGCTATTGGACATTCGGCAAGAGATACATTTTATATGCTAAACAATTATCTAAAGATGGAATCTAAACCATTTGCAGTAGGTATAAGAATAGAACATAAACAAGAAATGATTAGTAAAAATCAATATGGAGATAATTATAAAGAATTAGAACCAGCATCATATAAACTTACATATACTACCAAAGAAGGAAGAGGAGTATATACATTTTGTATGTGTCCTGGAGGATATGTTATTAATTCATCGAGTGAAAAAGATATGTTATGTATAAATGGAATGAGTGAACATAAAAGAGATAGCGAAAATGCTAATTCAGCAGTTATTGTTACAGTAAGTAATAAAGATTATGGAAATAATACATTAGATGGAATAGAATATCAAAGAAATTTAGAAAAAGCAGCATATAAACTGGGAAATGGTAATATTCCTATCCAATTATATAAGGATTTTAAAGATAATAATAAAAGTAATAATATAGGTAATATTAACCCCCTATTTAAAGGTAATTATACTTTATCTAATTTAAGAGATATTTTACCAAATTATTTATCAAACTCATTAGTTGAAGGTATTGAAGCATTTGATAAAAAAATAAGGGGATTTGCATGTGATGATGCCATAATTGCGGGGATTGAATCAAGAACATCTTCACCAGTTAGAATAATAAGAGATGCAGAAGGTGTATCTAGTGTTTCTGGAATATATCCATGTGGTGAGGGTGCTGGTTATGCAGGTGGTATTACTTCATCAGCAATTGATGGAATTATAACTGCAGAAAATATAATGAATAAATATCATAAATAATATAACTTAAATGTTATATTATTTTTTTGATTGCATATTATTTTCTAGGAGATGATAATATGAATATTAAAATACCTTTTGAAAGTGAAATAGAGTTTAATACAAATATATCTGAGATAACTAAAATAAGCTTAGAACATGATTATAATGTTAATGATGGAGTAATATTAGGTAATTTCTATATAAGTGGGGAATACAAAACTCATCCAGTAAGTGTTAATACTGATCGATTTAATTATACTTTACCTTTCACTGTGGATATAAGTGAAGATATTAATAGAGATACTATTGAGTTTAATATTGAGGATTTTACTTATGATATAGTGGATGATAATAAATTAAAAGTAAATATTACTTATGGATTAAAGGGTGATAAAAAAGAAATAATAAATGATGTTACTTTTGAACCAGTTAATGAAAAAGAACTAGATAGTGAGTTAGAGTATATTGATTCATTTTTAGAAGATAGAAAGGGGGATAATATAAATGAAGAAGATAAAGAAAATGTGGGAGAATCTATTAAAGAAATTAGAGAAGAAGAAAAGACAATAATGGATACAGTTAAGGATAGTGATGATACATTTGTAACATATCATATTCATATAGTAGGTAATGATGATAATAAAGAAAGCATTTGTAAAAATTATAATGTTAGTTATAATACTTTAGAAGAATATAATACTAATATAGATGAATTAAATGTTGGAGATAAAATAATAATACCTGAAGTAGATGAATAAATTAGATAATATAAATAGGTTATATAAACCATATAGATATACAATAAAGGGTAAATGTACAATTATTGATTCTTCAACAGGTAGTTATGTTATTAAAAGCAAAGACAAGAATAAAGATTTAATTGGAATATTTAATTATTTAAAAAGTAGAGACTTTAATTACTTTCCAAATCCTATAAACGATAATAGAGATGAAATATATATATATCCTTATTTAGAAGAAGATAATATTTATAATCCTAAAAAAGGGGAAGATTTAATTAATTTGGTTGGTTTATTACACTCAAAAACCTCATATAATAAGGAAGTAAGTGAAGAAACACATAAAGAAATATATGAAAATATTAAGAATAATATAATGTATTTAAAAGATTATTATTTAAAACACTTTGATTTATTTATACATGATATTTATATGTCTCCATCTAGATATGAATTTACAAGAAATTATTCTAAAATAAATGATGCTTTAAATTTTTGTGAAAAAGAATTAGATGATTGGTACGAAATAGTAAAAGAAAAAAAAGAAGAGAGAATATCTCTTATTCATAATAATTTAAAATTAGAGCATCTAATTAAAAGCAATAATAAAGATTATTTAATAAGTTGGGATAACGCTAAATTCGACACACCAGTATTAGATTTATATACGTTATATAAGAATAATTTTTGGGAATTAGAGTTTTCATCTATATATAATAGATATTTAAGTATTAATAGTTTAAGTAAAGAAGAACAAAAATTATTCTTTATTCTAATTTCTTTAGTGCCAGAGATTAAATTTGATGGTGATGAATTTACATGTACAAAAAACATGCGCAAGAAATTGGATTATATATATAAAACAGAAGAGTTTTTAAAACCATATTATTCTACTGATACAAAGGAAGAATAATATAATTTCTATTGTTAATATAAATATATTATATCTAAATGGTAATATAAATGTTATTAATAATTGATATGTTATTAAGATAGATAAACTAATAGCAATAAAAACAAATATAGATGGGTTATGTTTAAAAGGCATACTATCACCTAGTAATAGTATATTCATGATATTTTATTAGTTGATTATAAAATGGGTAATATACCTATTTTATTTTTAAATAATATGATAAAATTATTATAGGTGATAGTTATGAAGTTTAATTTTAAACCAAAGAAAACAAATTTAATATTAATGATATTTATGATAATAGTATTATTAATTACTTGTGCAGTATGGTTTTATTTAAAAGAATATTTATATTTTGGTATATTCTTATTCTTATCTATAATTATTATTCATGTGTATTTTAATACTACATATATACTTAATAATAAATATTTTATAACTAAATTGGGTTTTATCAATATTAAGATAGATTATAAAAAGATTGCTAAAGTTGAAGAAGTCAATAATAAAATAAATATTAAATTAAAAAGTTTAACTCTAGATATATGTCCAGACAATAAAGAAAAATTTATTACTGAGATTAATAAAAAGGTGAAATAATGGAAATATATATAGTAATTGGATTATTAGTATTTGTTATCTTATTACTTATTATTTTAATACTTAAAAATAATAATAAGGATAGTAGAGATTTAGTAGAAAGAATTGGGAAGTTAGACACATCTTTAACAAAAGATATATCTGATTTTAAAATTAATTTTAGTAAAGATTTAAGAACAGATTTTGGAGTATTAGAAGATAAGATAGAGAATAGATTAAATATAATAAATGAAAGAGTTAATAAAGAATTAAATGATAACTTTGAAAAAAGTAATAAAACATTTATGAATGTTTTAGAAAGATTAAATAAAATAGATGAAGCCCAAAAGAAGATTGAAGGATTAAATAGTGAGATAGTATCTTTACAAAATGTTTTAACTGATAAAAAAACTAGAGGAACTTTTGGAGAAGTTAATTTAGAGTATATTCTAAATAATGCTTTTGGATCACCAAAGAGTGGAATATATGATGTTCAACATAAGATGAGTAATGGAGCAGTAGCGGATTCTCTTTTATATGCACCATCTCCACTTGGTACAATTGCCATAGATAGTAAGTTCCCTTTAGAGAATTATCAAAAGATGGTTGATAAAGCAAGAACTAAAGAAGAGAGAGTATTATTTGAAAGAAAATTTGAAGAAGATGTTAAAAAGCATGTTAATGATATAGCATCTAAATATATTGTTCCAGGTGAAACTGGTGATGAAGCTATTATGTTTTTACCAGCTGAAGCCATATTTGCAGAAATAAATGCTTATCATCCCGAATTAATTAATTATGCTTATAATAAAAAAGTATGGATAACTGGTCCAACTACTTTAATTAGTACATTATCAATTATTAGTATGATACTTAAAAATATGGAAAGAGATAAATATGCTAAAGTAATTCATAACGAATTAGAAAAACTAGGTGTAGAGTTTAATAGATATAGAGATAGATGGGATAAATTATCAAGAAGTGTTAAATCAGTTAATCAAAGTATTGATGAATTACATACTACAACAGAGAAGATATCTAGAAGATTTGAAAGTATTAAGAATGTTGATGTTGATAAATTAGAAAGCAAAGATGGTAATAATGAAGATTTACTTAGTTAGTAATAATTTATTATTAGATAATATTAGTTATGATAATAGTGCTAATTTAGATACTATTAGACTTACTAGACCATTAAGTATTAAAGGTAGTAATCTAGCTAAAGAATTAAGTAATAAAGATATATTTAATAATATAGAAAAAATATATTCTTCATATCATGCTAGTGCAATATCATCTAGTAAATATTTAGCAGATAAATTAAATATAGATATTATATTAAAAGAGAATCTTAATGACTGTAAAGTTGGATATTTAGGTAGTAAGAATATGAAGATGGTAAAGGGATTACAAGATCATGAATTTACCTATAAACTATCTAATGGCGAATCATTAAATGAAGTAGGAGATAGACTTAATCTTTTCTTATATTCTATTTATAAAGAAAATTGTAATATGGTATTATTTACTCATAAAAGGGCTATATTAGGTTTATTATTAAAGTATTCTACTGTTGGTTATAATTTAGATGATAATTTAATATTAGAGTATAATAATAATTTAATATATGATGATACAGAATCTAATATAGATATTTATGAACTTACTATTCATGATAATAAAATTAAAGATATAAAAAAAGTAGATTATGATTAAATCTACTTTTTATATTTCTCTCATTTTTTCTCTATTCTTAAATGGATTTTTCTTATCTATTTTATCAACAAATAAAATTCCATTTAAGTGATCTATTTCATGTTGAAATGCAACAGATATATCTTCACGTACTCTAATAGTATTAATATTACCATCTAAATCTTGATATTCAACTTTCATTCTAGCATATCTTGGTACTATACCAGGAACATCTCTATTAACAGACAAGCATCCTTCACCTTCTCCAACATAGATTAATTCTTCTGAATGACTAATAATTTTGGGATTTATAACTATATAGTTTCTAAACTCGTTCTCATCTAATTCTTCAACTATAACAAATATTCTTTTAGGAATACCAAGTTGGACTAAAGATAGTCCCATACCTGGTCTTAAATCATATTTCTCATAGTATTCTTTTATTTGACTCATTTTTAAATAATCCAAAGAATCTTTAATAACCTTTTTATCTTCTTTAGATAATGGAAAAGATACTTCTTTACTTATTGTATGTAATATCTTTTCTTTTTCATCTAATATTTTTAAATCAGGTAATTTCATCTATCTGCCACATCTCGTTTCTATTTCATTTTCTAGTCTTTCGACATGACTTTCATATGCTTCTTGTTGTTCCATTGTAACATCACCATCACTTAATAATCCCTTATAATATTCTAATTCTTCTCTTATTCTTGCTATTGTATCTAAATTGGTTTCATATCCATTCTTTTTTCTATTATCATTTATAGTAAACATTGCTAAATCTCTTAATCCAGTAAAATCTCTAGAATATTTTCTTACAAAATCTTCAACTAATTCTCTTGTATCATTATAGAAATATCCTTGTTCTATATAATGACGATATGCTGAATATATGCCGGGTAAATAGTGTAGAGGATGAATTTTAGGTAATTCATCTTTCTTAGCTTTATAAATACTGTAATATCTATTTACAAAATCTTTAAAGAAACT
>JAEEGL015988814.1_pt1 | contig 11926 bp, 9 predicted proteins | sample 9134231 | NCBI WGS metagenome assembly JAEEGL01 (sample SAMN16246548, study PRJNA631951) | gut metagenome | biome: gut microbiome; feature: rumen; material: fiber-attached | host: Bos | place: Iran: Karaj | collected 2018-10 | reverse complement strand
GCGACGCTGAGGACAGTTGTCCAGCGCGGGTGACTTAGACTTATCTACGATCACCTTTCTGCCTTTGCGAACCAATTGTGAAATTGTAGGCATAATTTTAATTTTTAATTTTGTTGTTTATTATATATATTATTGTATAAATTTCGCATACTACTATATCCCCACACTTCTGTAGGGACATTTCGGGCTGCAAAGGTACGCAATTTTCCGCAATCTACCTAATCTATATGGTCAGGAGATTGCGGAAAAAGAGCATAATTAACAAAATATAACGTTAGTAACGTTTTTTAAAAGCTTATTTTGCCTTTTATATCATTACTTGACGCACCGATGTAGGCCACGAACTTCGTGGGCTCGTATTTCCAGTTGTGGGTCTGATCGTCCCACGTCATGAGGTCTTCTTCTGTGATTCGGAAGGTGGCTGTCTTGGTCTCGCCAGCCTTCAACGACAGTTTGGTGAAGTTCTTTAATTCCTTGATGGGACGGTCTGCAGCTACTTTTGCCTGACCCACGTAGAGTTGTACGGTCTCCTTGCCTTCGCGTGCGCCTGTGTTGGTCACGTCGATAGTCAGTGTCCATCCCTCAGCATCTTTTGTAATAGCGGTTTTTCCGTATTTAAAGGTGGTGTAGCTCAGTCCGAAACCGAAGGGGAAGAGGGGCTTGGTCTTGTTCTTTTCAAAGCCACGATAGCCCACGAAGAGGTCTTCTTTATAATACACCTGACGGCGAGCCACTTCGCCGGCACTGTTTTTCGGTGTCTCAACGCCGGTGATACCAGGGTAGGCTTCTGGGCCGTATTTCACGTAGGGGTAGTCCTCGTAGTTCTTGGCAAAGGTAACAGGCAATTTGCCACTGGGATTCACCTTGCCAGTGAGCACGTTGGCTAATGCTGTGCCTGACTCGCTACCTAAGTACCAGCAATGCAGAAGTCCTTGTATCTTGTTGAGCCAAGGCATGTTGTAGGGGTTACCACCAAAGGTGACCACTATCATCGGTGCATTGAAGTCGGCCAATGCTGAGATGAGCTCATTCTGGCCGAATGAGAGGTCGTATGACTCGCGGTCGCCGTTTTCGCAGTCCTGTTTGTGATTTTTGTTGAGTCCACCTATATATATAATAAGGTCGGCATCTTTGGCTTTCTCCAGTGCTTCCTGCTTCAATTCCTCCTGTTTGGCAGGGTCAACCTTGTCTACATGGTCGTACATAGCACGGCCTGAGGTGTAGCCGGGGGCGTAGGAAAGTGAAGAGTGAGGAGTGAAGAGTGAAGAATTTGCTTCCGCCACTGATGTCTGTAGAGCTTCTAATGGTGATACGTCGCGGAGAGTCTTCAGTTCTGATGAGCCGCCACCTTGTGTCAAAGAACGGGTGGCATTTTCGCCGACGACAAGTATCTTCTTGTATTTACTGAGTTCAAGGGGTAACAATGAAGGCTCATTTTTCAGCAATACAATTCCTTCTTCTGCAATCTGACGGCATACGTCGTAATGCGCTTCACTGCACTGGTTGCCAATTACCTTGTTGGGATTCATGGCTGTGCGGAAAATGGTGCGAAGAACGCGGGCGGCTTTCTCGTCGAGTACAGACATAGGTACCTTGCCCTCGTTGACCAACTCTCTGAAAGGCTTTGCCAGGTAGTAGTCATCATAGCCAAAAGCACTCTCGCGCAGTTTGCCGTCTGTGTAAGTGCCCATCTCGATGTCCAGACCACCATAGATAGCCTGCATGGTGTTTGTTGTTCCGCCCCAGTCGCTGACCAGAGCGCCGTCCCATCCCCATTCTTTCTTCAGAATGCCGTTGAGCAATTCGTCATTGTGACAGCAGTGTACGTTCTGCCATAGATTGTAAGAACCCATGATGCTCCATACCTGAGCACGCTTTACTGCCTGTTCGAAGGGATATAGATAGATCTCACGTAAGGCACGTTCAGACACGTTGACATTTACGCCAAAGCGGTCAATCTCTTGATCGTTAAGAACAAAATGCTTTAAACAGCAGGCTACGCCATTTCTCTGTGCTGCCTGAATATAGGGAACTACTATTTCGCCTGCCAGATAGGGGTCTTCACCCATATACTCGAAAGCGCGACCGTTCATAGGCGTACGCTGGATGTTGACACCAGGACCAAGCAGCATGTCCTTGCCGCGAAAAGCAAATTCCTCGCTGATAGCGTTGCCGTAGGCATCAGAAAGGTCACGATTCCACGTGGCAGCCAGACAGGTGAGTGAAGGGAAGGCCACGATATAATCGTTGGTCCATCCAGCAGCTTTCCACGTGTTCCATTCCAGTTCTTCGCGTACACCATGAGGACCATCGTCCATATTCAGCTGGCGGATGCCTAAGCGAGGCACACCAGCGCTGGTGAACTTACTCTGTGCGTGGAGAATCTTTATTTTCTCCTCGATGGTCATGTGTTTTAGCGCATCTTTTACGCGCTCCTCAAGGGGAGCTTTAGGGTCCAGATACGTTTGTGCTTTTATTACAGTGGAAATCAGTGCTAATGAAGCAAGGATTAAAAATTTTTTCATTACTTTGTTTGGTTCAGTATAATGTGTTGTTAAAAGAATATCATGGATAGGGCATAAGCCACAATGGTTGATACAAACACACAGATAAGTCCAGGCATCATGAATGAGTGGTTGAGTAAGTACTTACCGATAATCGTGGTGCCACTTCGGTCGAAGTTCACGGTGGCAATATCTGAGGGATAGTTGGGGATGAAGAAATAGCCATAGACACTTGGCAGTACACCCAACAGAATTGGTCCCTCGATACCAAGAGAATAGGCCAGTGGCAACATGGATACTACCACGGCACCCTGCGAATTGATGAGCACTGATACCAGGAAGAACACAATGGCAATAGACCATGGGTGTGACTTCACGATATTTTCGAGCATAGCCTGAATCTCTGGCATATAGTTGGAAAAATAGGTGTCGGCCATCCAGGCGATACCGTATATAGCTACTACTGCCACCATTCCACTTTGCCAAACAGGTCCTGCCACAGCTTTCTTGGGCTGTGCCCTACAGAAGATAATCATCAGGGCGGCTGCAGAGATCATCACAATCTGGATGACGAGATTCATCTTCAGTGGCTTGCCTTCCCATGAAGGTAATATGTTGATTTCAAATATCTGTAACACGGATAGCATGACGATGACACCCAGAGCCAGCATGAAAACATAGACGGCACGCTTAGCTTCGGGGGCAATCTTTTTGTCAAGTGTGGTGGCGCTGTTGCCGTAAATGTAATTATATTGCTCGGGATCTTTCAGTCGTGCCTGGAATTGTGGGTCCTTATCCAAATCCAAACCGCGGTTATAGGAAGCTGCAGCTGCTGCCATCAGACCACATAAGCAGGCTGGGATAGAGACAAGCACAATCTGAATGTTGTTCACCTCAAAGCCGTTTTCCGCAGATATGGCCGAGAAAGCCACTACGGCAGCTGCAATGGGGGAACAGGTGATACCCACCTGTGAGGCTATAGAGGCAACACCACAGGGACGTTCGGGACGAATGCCTTTCTTTAGGGCAATATCGCAGATGATGGGCATCAAAGTATAAACTACATGACCGGTGCCTACAAAGACGGTGAGGAAGAATGTGCAGAGGGGAGCGAGGAACGTAATCCATTTGGGATGGTTACGCAGTAGCTTCTCGGCTATCTGTATCATCCAGTCCATGCCGCCTGACGCTTGTAGCATACCAGCACAGGTCACGGCTGCAATGATGATGTAGATAACATCGGTTGGTGGGTTACCTGGTTTCATACCAAAACCGAAAACGAGAATGGCCAAGCCAATACCTGAGATAGCGCCCAGCGCCAGACTACCATAACGTGAACCGACGTACAACGCAAGGAGTACGACTATCAGTTCTACAATCATCAAAATACTCATAGGATATAGTTTTTTAGTTATAAGAATACGCAAAGATAGGGATTATTTCCTAGATAGAAGGTATCCGAATGGTGTAAAAAACGAGAAATTAAGATTTTTTAAGTATAGGATTCTGATATTATTGTGTATCTTTGCAATCTGTAATATCAAAAACGATAAGCTCATGAAGAAGTCCTTATTTCTTTTTTTTATAATAATCGTTGGTCTGTCAATGACGATACCTTTACTTGCGCAGAAGCGTGGAAAATATGAGTTTAAGCGTAACCTGCCAGTTTATGCTGACTCATTGATCAAGGACCTGACTTATCCTTTGGCATGGGGAAATAGTGATATCAAGGATTTTGATGCGTGGCGAAAAGTGGCCCGTCAGAAGGTGTTCGACTGTATGCTGACACCCCCGCCAGCACCATCTGATGGCTATGAACTAAAGGTGCTGGCAGAGGAACAGCGTGATGGTTATAAAGCACGTAAGATAGAGATTCGCTTGTCGCGTTACTACACGGTGCCTGCCTATCTGTTGGTACCCGACGGGAAGGGACCTTTCCCTGCTGTCAATGCCCTGCACGATCATGGGGCGCATCTCTTCATTGGAAAGGAAAAGATGATTCGTCCGCTGGTTTTTGAGGACTCACTTGTCAGAGTTGATGCCCAACAATGGGCTGATCAGCTCTATGAGGGACAGTTTGTAGGTGATTATTTGGCTCGTCATGGTTATGTGGTTTTCTCTGCCGATGCGCCGATGTGGGGTGAGCGTGGACAGCAAGAAGGGCCGAAGCGCGATCGCTATGATATGATTGCTGGTAACATGATGATGTATGGCATTGACCTCTCGGCTTATATGACCTATGATGATATTGCTGGTACAGAGTTCTTGGCGTCGTTACCAGAAGTGGATGCCACTCGTATTGGTTGTATGGGCTGTTCGATGGGTGCCTATCGGGCCTGGATGTTGTCGGCTTTGAGCGACCGTATAAAGGCAGGTGCTGCTGTTTGTTGGATGGTTACAACCGATGAACAGATGTCGTTTAACTATAGTCGTACGGAGAATGGTGGTTTTGCAAACTGTTTTCCAGGCTTACGTCGTTGGCTTGACTATCCTCATGTGGCAAGTATGGCTTGTCCGAAGGCAATGTTGTTTATCAATGGCTCTCAGGATAAACTCTTTCCTGTGCCTGGTGTGGAGAAAGCTTTCAGGGTGATGCACGACACCTGGAAGAGTCAGGGGGCTAATGAAAAACTGGAGACGGAACTTTGGGATATTCCCCACAGTTGTCCTGTGAGGGCCCAAGAACGCGTACTCCAGTTCTTCCGGAAAAATCTGTGATGTTCTTCTTATGCCTCGCCCTTACCTGAGCCGAAGGGAGCAATGGTGCGTGGTCCTTGTTGATCCTCTGGCATCTTTATCTTTCCGAATTGATGCTCATAGCGCATGATGTTCTCCTGAAGAGCGCCCAACAGACGTTTGGCGTGCTCTGGAGCCAAGATGACGCGACTGCGTACCTGAGCCTTGGGAAGACCTGGCATCATTCGTGCGAAATCCACGATAAATTCAGATGATGAATGGGTGATGATAGCAAAATTGGCATATTCACCCTGCGCCTTGTCTGGCGTCAGTTCTAATTGCAGTCCTTGCTGCTTCTGTTCGTTTTCGTTCATTATATTTTTCTTTTATTTTTACATTTTTCTTATAGCCGCTACGCTTTGTAAAAGCGCTAAAGCGAGTCCTTTTTTACCTTTTTACTTTTTTATTGCGCCTCGCGTCCCAGAGCTAAGGCCTTGATGTTGGCCTCTACGACGGCTTCACCCTTGCGACCGAAGACGCGACGGATGGCATCTTCCAGCTTCTCGTACTCAATGCCGAGGGCTTTCTGGGCAGCACCCAGCAGGATGACATTGGCCGAACGGGGCACACCATTATCCTTAGCCATTTGTTCGATATTGATACTGATGACATGAGGCAGTTTCTTGAGGTCGGCCTCGATGATAGCCATATCGGGATAGTTGGGGATATTCACGAAAGGCGTGGCTGAGGTGATAATCCAACCATCTTTCTTCAGATAGGGCAGGTAACGTAAAGCCTCCATGGGTTCCATCGAGATAATTACGTCAGCTCCTCCCTTAGGAATCAGGTCACTATGGATGGGGGTGCTGGAGATGCGCAGGTTTGACTGCACATCACCGCCACGCTGACTCATACCGTGTACTTCGGCCTGTTTGATATATAGGTTCTCGTTCATGGCGGCCTCGCCAATGATGGTGGCGATAGAGAGAATACCCTGTCCTCCTACACCGCACAATATAATGTCTGTCTTCATGTTAAAGTAATGTCTTAACTTCTTAATTCCTTAACTTCTTAACTCCTTACTTTTTCTCTGCGGCCTTCTTCTGCTTCAGATGACGTTGCAGAGTCTGCATACACTCACGACGTGGAATGATGACAGAGGTGCCCTTGTAGTTAATCTCATCGCGAATCATCTGCGTAATCTCTGGCATATTTTTGGGCAGGGGAACAACGACCTTCAGGTGCTCGTCGCTCAGGCCGAGTCCACGACAGATAGCTTCAAACTTATTCGTACCTGCTGAATCCTGACCACCAGTCATACCTGTGGTAAGGTTGTCTGAGATAATCACGGTGATGTTGGCATTCTCGTTGATGGCATCCAACAGACCGGTCATGCCAGAGTGGGTGAAGGTGGAGTCGCCAATAACGGCAACGGCAGGCCATTGTCCTGCATCTGCAGCACCCTTGGCCATCGTGATAGATGCACCCATATCTACGCAGGAGTGAATGGCACGGAAAGGAGGCAGGAAGCCCAAGGTGTAGCAACCGATATCACCGAATACACGGGGATTCTCGTATTCTTTCAGGACTTCGTTCAATGCGGCATAGACGTCACGGTGTCCACAACCCTGACAGAGTGCAGGTGGACGTGGGGCAACATCTGAGCAGGGGTCAAAGCATTCTCCAATCTCCATACCCAATGCTTTTTTTACGATATCGGGTGTCAGTTCGCCAGTACGGGGCAGGGTGCCGTCGAGTTTACCTTTAACATTCAGACTCTCGCTGACGCCACGAACAATATCCTCGATGAATGGTTGACCTTCCTCGACGATGAGCACCTGTTTGCATTCGCTCATCATGCGGCGCACCAGTTTCTTGGGCAACGGATACTGTGAAATCTTCAGGATGGGGTAGGGACTTCCATCAGGGAAACACTCGTTCACATAGTTGAAACCGATACCGCTGGCGATGATGCCCAGTGACTTATCCTGACCTTCTATATATATATTATAAGGTGAATTGGCAGCATCTTCCTCCAAGGAGGCCTGTTGAGCCGTCACGATATCATTGCGCTTGCGGGCATTGGCAGGCAGCAGTACCCAGTTTTTTGCCTCGGCGTTGTAGTTCAACTCATTCTGTTGACGGGGAACGTCAACACTCTCTACCACGGCGCGGCTATGGGCCATACGGGTGGTGACACGCATCAATACGGGCAGACACTGTTTCTCAGAATAGTCGAAGGCAGCAGCCATCATATTGTAAGCCTCCTGCTGATTGCTGGGCTCAAAAATGGGCACCATGGCAAACTTGCCATAGAAACGAGAGTCTTGTTCGTCCTGAGAGGAGTGCATCGAGGGATCGTCGGCCACGAGGACTACCACACCACCGTTCACACCTGTCATACCACTATTGACAAATGGGTCGGCACAGACGTTCATACCTACGTGTTTCATACATACCAGTGCACGCTTGCCCATGAACGACATGCCCAGTGCAGCCTCCATGGCTGTCTTCTCGTTGGTTGACCAACGGCTGTGTACGCCGCGTTCCTTAGCAAGGGCGTTACCCTGGATAAACTCCGTGATTTCTGTCGACGGGGTGCCGGGATAGGCATACACACCTGATAATCCGGCGTGCAGTGCTCCTAGCGCAATGGCTTCGTCGCCAAGTAATAGTTGTTTCTTCATATTTACTGTTTTTTTAATGTAAAATCATCAGCATCCTGTAAAACAGGAAATTTCTCTCTGAACCGTAGCAGTTTTGCCATGTTGAATTCGCCTATAGCGATACCCTCTTCATAATCGTTGCACTTCGCCATCGTCTTTCCGTAGGCGTCTATGATGGCGGAACCACCAGAGTATGTGCAGGCAGGGTCTGTCCCTATGCGATTGACACCAATTACGAAACACTGGTTCTCCAGTGCGCGAGCTTTTAATAAGGTCTGCCATACCTCAATGCGCGATGCAGGCCAGTTGGCTACATAGATGGCAGCATCGTAGTCCTGCCGATTGCGACTGAACACAGGGAAACGTAGATCGTAGCATACCTGCAGGAGGAATCTGACCCCTCGCCACTCCACAATGACACGTTCCTGTCCGGCTACATAAGCATCTGTCTCACCTGCATAACTGAAGAGATGACGTTTGTCGTAGTCGTCGAAGGTGCCATCAGGACGTACAAAGAAAAGGCGGTTGCGCAAACTGCCTTTCTCGTCTTTCGTGGCGATACTCGCTACAAAGGCGGCATCCTTCTCTTTTGCCTGCTGCTGTAGCCACGTCAGACCGTAGGAAGTGTCTAAACTTTCGTTCCCTTTAGCCATGAATCCTGTGGTGAATGTCTCTGCCAATACGTATAAGTCAGCTCCCGATTGTAGGTCGAGAAGTTGGCTAAGGTGGCGGATGTTTTCCGTCGGCTGTGCCCATACGATATCGTGCTGTACGATGGCTACGTTCATGCTTAGGTTACTATTTGAGTTTGCAAATTTACAATGTTTTTACGGGATTGCCAAAGTTTTTGTGATTAAAAATTATAATAAATAAGGTAAAACGTACGTTATTGATAACGTGTTAAGGCGAAATCTGTTGATATTGGCCCTACTACTGATGGCCTTGCAGGGCGTGCAGGCACAGTATGATCCGTCGTTCAGTCACTACTGGACGATGGAGACGGCGTATAATCCTGCCGCTGCTGGTAAACAGAATAAAGTGAATGTGGTGGTGGATTATAACATGTCGTTAGTGGGTTTTGAACATAATCCAAAGACGATGTTTCTTTCAGCTGACCTGCCTTTTCAGTTTCTAGGTATGTATCATGGTGTAGGTGCACAGATTGTGAACGATGACATCGGCGTGTTCTCGCATAAGAAATTCTCAGTGATGTATGCGCCTAAGATAAAACTATTGGGTGGCGTACTGAGCTTGGGCGTACAGCCTGCGATGCTGAGTGAGACGTTGAAGGGTTCGGAACTGGAATTTATTGATTCTGGTGATGATGCGCTGCCAACGTCGAATGTTGACGGAACGGCCTTTGATCTCAATGCTGGACTATATTATCAGCAGAAGTCTTGGTATGTAGGTGCATCGGTTCAACACCTGCTTACACCTGAGGTGGAGATAGGTGAAACGAACCAGTTAGATATAGCTATGTCATATTATTTTATGGCTGGATGCAATATTCGCCTTAAAAATCCGTTCTTATCAATACAACCATCTATGATGGGACGATCGGACGGGGTGAGCTATCGTGCTGATTTTACTACACGTCTGACCTACGTTCATGAGCAGAAAGTGATGTATGTGGGCTTAGGTTATAGTCCAGGAACGTCGATAACAGCTTATGTTGGCGGAAAGTTCCACGGTGTGATGCTGGGCTATAGTTATGAATACTATACCACGGCATTGAGCTTCGGCAATGGCGGACACGAACTGTTCGTGGGCTATCAGACGGATATCAACTTCTCGAAGAAGGGACGCAACCGTCATCAGAGTGTGAGACTATTATAATTAATGAATAAAGATAAAAGACGAAATATGAAACAAAGTGTTTTTTGCCTTCTAATCGTAGCACTTGTTCTGACAAGTTGTTTCGGTGGAAAGGAGACAACATCTGCAGGAGGTGAACTGACAGGATCCAATGGACATGCCTTCACGGAACCCGCTCCTTATGGAATGGTGCTTGTGAAGCGTGGCCATCTGCGTATGGGACTGGAGACCACAGACTCACTGTGGGGAAAACAGACGCCCGTAAGAGACATCTCTGTAGAGGGTTTCTGGATGGATGATACGGAGATTACAAATTCCGAGTATCGTCAGTTTGTGAATTATGTACGCGACTCTATCATTCGCGAACGCCTGGCTGATCCTAACTATGGCGGCGATGAGAGTTATAAGATTGAGGAAGAGGAAGATAAGGACGGAAATCTTATCAAACCCCATCTGAATTGGAAGAAATCATTGCCTCGAAAACCAAATGAGGATGAACGTCGTGCTATGGAGAGCGTTTATGTAACGAATCCTGTTACGGGCGAAAAAATGCTGGATGCCAGTCAGATGAACTATCGCTATGAGGTTTACGACTATGTTGAGGCTGCAAAGCGTCAGAATCGTTTGAATCCACAGGAGCGCAATCTGAACACGGATGTGGCTGTTAATCCTCAGGAGGAGGTGTGGATATCTAAGGATACTGCTTATATTGATGAGGAGGGAAAGATTATCCGTCAGACCATCAACCGTCAGTTGAGTGGTCCTTGGGACTTCCTCAATACCTATCTTATTAATATCTATCCGGATACAACATGCTGGGTGAACGATTTCCCCAATGCAGATAACGAGGTGTATATGCGCAACTATTTCTCAAGTGCTGCCTATAATGACTATCCTGTGGTGGGCGTTACTTGGGAACAGGCTAATGCTTTCTGTGCATGGCGTACGGAGTTCCTGCTGAAGGGACTTGGTCCTGCTGCCCGTCAGGTACAACGTTATCGTCTGCCAACGGAGGCAGAGTGGGAGTATGCAGCTCGTGGCAAGGAGCAGAATGAATTCCCCTGGGCTAACGAGGATGTGGCAAGTGGTAAGGGTTGCTTCTATGCTAACTTCAAGCCAGAAAATGGTAACTATACTAAGGATGGTAACTTGATTACGTCGAAGGTGGGTATCTATAGTGCTAACAGCAACGGCCTCTTTGATATGGCTGGTAATGTGGCTGAGTGGACTTCTACTATTTACACCGAGGCAGGTGTGGATGCTATGAATGATATCAACCCACAACTGAAGTATAATGCAGCCCTTGAGGATCCTTATCGCTTGAAGAAGAAGAGCGTGCGTGGCGGTTCTTGGAAAGATCCCGAGAACTATATCCGCTCTGCATGGCGTAGTAGCGAATACCAGAACCAGCCTCGCTCGTACATCGGTTTCCGTTGCGTGCGCTCGCTGGCAAATACTACAAGTGAGAAAGTGAAGCCCGCCAAGGCGTCAGCTAAGAAATCAAGGAAGTAAAATAAGTCGTTATATCGTCATAACGTCATAATGAAATATCACAATGACAACGTATAGTAAATTCAATATCATCTACCGCTTACAGAAGTGGCTGGATAGTGTACCAGGGCAGACGTTCATGAACTATGCCTATAGTTGGGGTGCATCAATCGTTATTCTGGGTACGCTTTTTAAGTTGACTCACCTGCCAGGAGCTAACCTGATGTTGTTCATCGGTATGGGTACCGAGGTGTTCGTATTCTTTATCGCAGCCTTCGACCGTCCATTTGATAAGACGGCTGACGGAATGGAACTGCCTACGCATGTTGATGAGAAAGGTGTGGAGATGGCTGCTGGTGTATCTGGAGTCTCAGGAATATCTGGCGTATCTGGAGGTACCGTGATTATCGGTGGCGGCGCTGTGAGTGGCGACTCAGTCGCCGCAAACGGAACGGCAGGAGATAATGTCGTTACAAGTGGCGTCGCCGGTGGCGGCGTTGTTGGTGGCGGCGTTGTTGGTGGTGTCATTGGTGGTAGCGTCATTGGTGGTGTCGTTGAGCAGCCGGAATTGCCCGATATTGATGCTGAGGAGATGGAAGAGGCCACGGCAGGTTATGTGGAGCAGTTGAAGAAACTCACAGAAACCCTGCAGAAGGTTTCTGAACAGAGTGAGCGTCTGACACGTGACTCAGAGGAGATGGAGAACCTGAATCGTACGCTTACTGGTATCTGTAAAGTTTATGAAATGCAGCTTAAGGGCGCATCGCAGCAGAT
>JAEEGL015630165.1_pt1 | contig 11926 bp, 8 predicted proteins | sample 9134231 | NCBI WGS metagenome assembly JAEEGL01 (sample SAMN16246548, study PRJNA631951) | gut metagenome | biome: gut microbiome; feature: rumen; material: fiber-attached | host: Bos | place: Iran: Karaj | collected 2018-10 | reverse complement strand
TCCTCAGATCCTGAAGTCGTAAAAACCGTTAAAAACGCCGGTAAGAGCAACGGTGAAAAATGGAATATCATCCCGCTTAAACCGGGGAGCGTTACCGTAACCGCCTATGGCGATAAAGATAAGACCGTAAGTGCCACCCTTAAGGTTACTGTTACGGATCATGAACATATATTTACCCTCAATCCCGATACGATTACCGGTAATAAAAAAGACGGTATATGTTATCTGAGAGAGATCTCTGATACGAATGAATGTTCGAATGTTTTTATTCCCGGACAATTTTTGGATTATGATTCAAATGAGGATGCATACAGACATCTTGAAGTAAGGCTGGGGTCTGAGGAAACCTCGCTTGATGCTCCCAATGCAAGTGTGGATAATGCTTATCTGAAGAATCTGATCTGCGCCGACGGGATAAAGGCCGGAAAGAACATGAGTGGTGTCTTTTCCGGCTGTGGTACCCTTGAGAGCGTGGACCTCTCCGGCGTTGACTTTTCATCTACACAGAACATGAGCAACATGTTCGCGGATTCCGCAGCGCTTAAGTCCGTGGATTTCGGCACAGAGACCATTTCGGGCGTGACCGACATGAGCAGGATGTTTGCCGGCTGTCAGAGCCTTGAGAGCATCGACCTTTCCTGCTTTAAGACAGGGAAGCTTTCCGATATGTCCTCCATGTTCAATGGCTGTACTCTGCTTTCCACCATACTGGCTGCTGCCGGCTTTGATGCATCGGGAGTGAGCAGCGGTGATGATGTCTTTGAAGGGTGCACTGCACTTAAGGGCGGAAGAGGAACGGCGTATGACAGTAAAAATACAGGCTATGGATACGCCCGTATCGACAAAGGCCTTGCTTCTCCCGGATATTTTACCGGAAAAAGCAACAGCGCTGTCCGTGTAAAGGAGCTTTCCTACAGCTTTGAAAACAGCTATTCGGGCATGAAGAACAGGCCGGGATATAAGATTCCTTTGCAGAGGTATACTTCGCTTTATAAGAACCGCGGCCGTATGTTCTATCAGATGTGCGGCGGCGAGTGGGGCGGAAACTGCTACGGCGCCGCTACCACCAGCTCACTGCTGGACTGTGCGAATAATGATATAAGCGTATCCGACTATCAGGAAAACGCAAGTGCCATCGGGGATCTCATAATGAATGAAGCGGATGCAGATCCTTCGGATGATAAGCGCAGCGAGCTCTTTAAGGACCTTCGTAAATTCATGGAGGCTATGCAGATATCCCAGTTCGATGACCGTATCCAGTACTGTTTTTCCAATAATTCCGGGATAGATAAGGTGTGTGACGCCTTAAGGGATGAGCAGGATAAGCATCCCATGGTCATAGGCATCATAGGGCCTGAAGGGGGACATGCGGTGCTGGCCTATGAGCTGGAGGAAGTATCTGCGACGGCAGCCGCAAACGTAAATGACGCCCTGATCCATGTATATGACAGCAACCATCCCAATGAGGACTGTGTGATAACCGTTAAGAAAAACGACGGTAAATACACCGACTGGATGTACTATGTGGGTGAGATGAGCGACCATACCCAGATACGCTGGGGAACGGTGGATGAAACCGGAGCCCCCAATCCTAAGGCGGGAGAGTGCGATATCTTCTATGTGCCCTATTATATCTACAGGGCCCCGCTGTATGACGGAGGGGATTATGACGAAGAAGACTGGTTCACCGAGGACGGTCTGGGGGAATGGACCGATGAGGATGAGGCCGCTTATCAGCTGAGCAAGGATGACTGGTCGGTGGAGGATGAGCGTGTATACAGGCTCTATCCCTGGTCGGATAAGGAAGAGGCGGACTATAAGAACTGGGATGTGGCAGATGATAACGACAACACCCAGACAGAGTGGACGGCCGGAGAGGAAGAAGCCTATCAGAAGGCCGTGGAACAGGGGGGAGAATGGGATCCGTCATCAGAGACCAGGGAACAGTATGATTCCTGGGGGGCTGATGATGAAGAGGCTTATCAGGATTGGGTAAGATCAGGATATGATCAGGCCAACTTCAGGATGCGCTTCAGGATGCGCTTCAGGATGCGTTTCAGGATGCGATTCAGGATGCGCTTCAGGATGCGCTTCAGAATGCGTTTCAGGATGCGTTTCAGGATGCGTTTCAGGATGCGCTTCAGGATGCGCTTCAGGATGCGTACCATGCTGGTGGATTCGAACAGCTATACAGTGACCGATGACAGGGGACAGGATGTGGCAGTGGTAAGGAACGGTGAAGTCACTCCGGGCCCCGGATATGATGACGACCGGGTATACGGCTTTAAGGACATGAGCATCTCCACCGGGGAGGGCATAGAAAAAGACGCCGGGTATAAGCCTGTCTTCGTACCTATAGGCGACCAGACCATAACCAACAATGACGCCGATAAGAACCTCTCCTTAAACCTGATGGACCAGGACCGTGGTGTCAGCATAAAGACGGATGCGGACATGGCGAAGGTGGGCTTTGATGAGGACGGCGCGGCCAGGTTCGAGATTCCCCTTAAGGATGGGGAGGCCTTCGAGATACAGCTTTGCCGTGGCCTTGACTCTGAGGATGGTGAGGATGTCGAGGAGATAAAGATAAGCGGAACAGGTATAGGCAAGGATGCAGTCATAAGCGTGGATCCCGAGGGCAACATCACTACGGAGAATACAAAGGATTATGAGAAGGAAGAGCCTGAGAAGAAGGAAAAGGATAAGATAACCCTTGATAAAGAGAACATCACGCTAAAGCCCGGCAGCACTTATCAGCTGAAGCTTTCGGGTGCGGATGAAAAGATTTTGGCCTCGGCACAGTGGTCAAGCAGTGATGAGACCGTGGCCACGGTGGATGACAAGGGCCTTGTAAAGGCACAGTATAAGGCAGGATAGGCAGTGATAAAGGCGTCGGTAAAGGATGTGGGGGAAGTGACCTGTAAGGTGACGGTTACTGATCCTGCAGGTCCCGATAAGGCGGACTTAAGCAGATATACCGCACCCCAGGGGACTTTGGCTGCCAGATCCGTAAACCTTAAAAAGCAGTATTTTAAGGGTGTCAAGGGCATAAAGAATTTCAGGCTCTCCCAGGGCGCTATATCGACTGTCAACAAGAAGGGTGTGCTGGAGATAAAGGCCACGGAAAGCTTTACGGTGGAGGCTCTGGATAAGAGCGGCAATCCCGTAGGTGAGAAGAAGACCGTATCCGTGTGCAAGGCAGATGTGAAGGTGAAAGAACTCACCATAGACTATATGGGAAGGGCGGACCTTAACGAATATGTGGATTCCACTGTGAAACCCTCGCTCTGGAAATCTTCCGGCAAGGCGGTGGCCGAGCTGAGTCCCGACGGACTGCTGAGCGTCAAAAAGCCCGGCAAGGTGAAGGTGACGGTGACCTTTGGAGAGAAGGGCCAGAAGGTTGATAAGCACGTGATAAATGTGCTGATCAAGTGCCCCTGCTTTAAGAAAAAGTCCTATAAGCTTAAAGTGGGCGAGACCCTGGAACTTAAGGATATCCTGCTTGATATCCCGGAGAACGCCGGCGTGGCATACTTCACGGAGGATGACGGCAAGGTCCTGGGCGTGGATCCCGTCACCGGAAAGGTTACAGGTGTCGGCAGCGGAAGCGCAAAGGTAACGGCCATGGTAAACGGCGTGGTATATACAACTACGATAAAGGTTAAATAAAATGGAAAAACTGGTATGGAGTTCTCCGACCATAGATATGCTTAAAGATTTTTCATCGCTCCCCTACAGGGGGAGCGATACGTCTGTGGTGAACATTTTTTTGCTGCGGCGAAAATACAAGCTGGAAGTGGCGGTGCATGAAGGCGTATTATATCGGTATTATCATGGAAAAAGCCGTAACCGGCAGGGCTACGGTTTTCCTTTGTCCGTGAAAAAACCGGACTATGAAAAGGTTTTTGAAATATTGCGGGATGATGCGAAGGAAAGAGGCGGCATAAGCTTCTGCCTTTGTGATGAGGATCAGAGGGCTGTCCTGTCGGAGCATTTTGACATAGACTGGCATAGTGAGAGAGGGGACTGTGATTATGTTTATGAGTCCGATAAATGGCTTACGTTTTCCGGGAAAAAATATTACCGACTCAGAAACCGCATGAATATGTTCAACCGTCTTTATCCCGAAACGGAGTATTATCCCATAGACAGTGACAAACGGCTTCAGGATGCACTTTATGTATCGCATATCTGGCAGGAGGAACATGAAGACAAGGATATGCCGGATGAGGACCTTGACGAGGAGCAGAAGTGCATCAATGATGCGGCAAAATACTGGAAGGAACTTGGTATGACAGGAGGAGTGCTGTATGTTGACGGCGCCCCCATCGCCGCCACCATGGCTTCTTTTTTGTCCACGGATCTGGTAGACTTTCATTTTGATAAAGCGGTGGGACGGTTCGCTGCAGCCGGTGCTACCGTTGCGGCCCGCCGTCATTTTGTTGAAGCCGGTATAGCGCAGGGCCGGCAGTTTTTTAATCTGGAAGAGGATATGAATATACCGGGCCTGAGGCAGTCCAAGGAAACCTACAGGCCGGTGTATCTGCTCTCAAAATACTATGGAGGTGAGTCGTAATGCTGAAAGATGTTCTTACTCCTGAGGATTGTGCCGCCTGCGGCTTTTGCTGTTCCTTTCGCCGTCAGAGCCTGAATCTGACTCCGTATTTTGCAAAGGAGACTGTGGGACAGATAAGCCGACTTTATCCCGGGGCATGTTTTAAGACTTTGCCGAACGGCGCGGTCACCATCGATATTGATGACAAATACCACACGGATGACAGCAGTGAAGAAGCACTTTGTCCTTTCAATGAGGTGGGCTGCATATTGCCGGAGGATCTCAAACCCTTTGACTGCAAGCTCTGGCCTTTCCGGCTGATGAAAAGCGGTGACGGCCTGGCACTGGCGCTGGTGCCCACCTGCCCTGCGATATTGAAGGCGGATCCTGAAAAGCTTAAAGAGGTGGCGCAGTCAGTTGCAAAAGAAGCTGCAGAATATGCAAAGACACATCCCGAGATAGTGATAGAGTACAGGGATGATTATCAGATTATGTTTTCCGACTGGGCATGATATTAAAATGGTGGGGGTTAGTATAAAGTGACAAAAGTTTTCACATGAGAAGGCCGCTACGATAACTACCCGTAGCGGCCTTCTACTCTGATGTTCCCATCGGTCCTTACCTCCAATTCTCCGGTCTGCTGATCTTCCCCGTCCTCCTCATCTGCAACTTCGATCTCTCATGACTCTCATCCGGCTTTTTCGATGCCCTCTCTTTTTTATAAAGAATGTCACGGTTTCATCTTACGACGATAGAAGCGGGTGCTCTTAACTTTTCTTCGGACCGTACCTCCTTGGTATATATTTCAAACAACCGGAGCCTTTTCTCTTCGACTCTCTGTAGTTGATATGTGAATGATATCATTCTTTAACGCCTGAAACAAGACGTAATAATGGCCAAATCGCAGGCGCGAATATCGGCATTTTTCTGACTTGTAAAGACCGGCTGATCTATAGTAAAATTATATTGTTGCGGGTCAAAACGGCACCATCTGTCCGGTGGTGCTTTTCCTATGCTTTGATGGCGTAGCGTAATACATGAAAAAGATCCTTCGGCTGAAGCCTCAGGATGACAGCCGGTGTAGTCATTCTGAATGCATTTTGTCTTCATTCTGAATGCATTTTGTCTGTTGTCATTCTGAATGCATTTTGTCTGTTGTCATTCTGAGCGAAGCGAAGAATCTTGAGGGAGGATGAATATGAAGATCGAGATCAAATATTTTACCGAGGGAATAGAGCCCCTGACCTATGTGGACGGGAAGTCGGACTGGATAGATCTGAGGGCGGCTGAGGATATCAGTATGAAGCAGGGAGAGTTTAAGCTGATCCCCCTGGGCGTGGGCATGAAGCTGCCGGAGGGCTATGAGGCCCATGTGGTGCCCCGGAGTTCCACGTTCAAAAATTTCGGTATCATCCAGACCAATCACTGCGGAGTGATAGACGAGACCTATTGCGGTGACAATGACCAGTGGTTTTTCCCGGCTTATGCCATGAGGAATACGGAGATAAAAAAGAACGACAGGATATGTCAGTTCCGCATCATGGAACATCAGCCGGCCCTTGATTTTGTCACTGTACAAAAGCTGGGAGATGTGGACAGGGGCGGACACGGATCCACCGGAAAGAACTGATATGGCTGTTTGCAAGGTGTGTTTCAGACATTGCGATATAGATGAGGGCGGGTTCGGATACTGCGGCGTGCGCTCATGCCGCGAAGGCAGGGTGGTGGCTGACAATTACGGCAGGATCACTTCCCTGGCGCTGGATCCCATAGAGAAAAAGCCCCTCAACAATTTTTATCCCCAAAGCAGGATACTGTCGGTGGGCAGCTATGGCTGCAATCTTCGCTGCCCCTTTTGCCAGAATCATGAGATCTCCTGGTCGGAGCGGGCTTTTGAATTCAGAAAAGAGGCGGAATATGTCTCGCCCAAAGAACTGGTGGAACTGGCTGTAGAAAACATCCCCCGGGGGAATATCGGAATTGCCTTTACCTATAACGAGCCGCTGGTGGGGTACGAATTCGTACGGGATACCGCGAGGCTTTCCCATGAGGCGAGCCTTAAGAATGTGCTGGTGACAAACGGCTGCGCATCCCCTGAGGTGCTAAGTGAGCTTGCACCCTGGATCGACGCCATGAACATAGACCTTAAGGGCTTTTCGGATGAATATTATTCAAAGCTGCTGGGGGGTGACCGGCGGATGGTCCTTGATTTTATCACCGGGGCGGTAAGACACTGCCATGTGGAGCTTACCACGCTGATCATACCGGGAGAAAATGACAGCGAAGGGGAGATGAGGGATATCTGCAGCTTCATAAAGAGACTGGAGCTTGAAAATGATAAGGATATACCATTGCATATCTCCAGGTTCTTCCCCCGCTTCCATATGACGGACAGACCGGCCACGGATGTGGGGCTCATATACAGGCTGGCGGGGATCGCCGGGGAATATCTTAAGTATGTTTATACAGGAAATTGCTGAAACAGGGGATCTTCCCCTGTTTTTTAAGTTGTCTATTGATTAACAACCTTAAGTGTGCTAATATAATCTGCGGTTTTTGTATTATTTGGTTCATTAAAGGAGGTAGTAAAAAATGAAATCAAGAACGTTCAAGGCAAGACTTGCCTGTGTGCTTGCTGTTTCCATGCTTTTTGGAACAAACACGGCACAGCTTTTTGCGGCAGAGCCTGAGACAGAGGAGGTCATATTTGAGACCGAGGCTGAGATCGAGGACACCGCAGAGACAGAGGAAGTGACTGAAGTTGCCGGGACAGAGGAGGAGACTGTAGCCGCACAGGAGACTGAGGCTGCAAATGATGAGCTTACAGAGGAGATCCCCGGAACGGATGCAGAAGCAGAGGAAGAGGTTCTGGGTGCTGGTGCTGAAGAGATAAATATCGAGATCAACCAGGGCTTTTCGCTTCATGAAAAGAGAGATATGACAACAGGTGATTCCCTCACCTATATGAGCAACTTTGTTGCAGGAAAGACTACAGCAGTCATGTTCTCTGTCGAGGCTGACAGTGAAAAGGCAGCCGAGGAAAAAGTAAAGAACTGGACACTGAAGGAGTGCCCCGACGGTAAGGAGGACAGCCCTTCGACCACCTGGACCGCTAAAGATTTTGCCTTCAAGCAGTATTATGATAAGAATTCAAATACCGTCAGCGGAAATTACATGGTTGTTACACATTTTAATGCCACAAAGGGTAAATATGTGTACATCCTGACCGATGAGAACGGCAAGCAGATAGCAAAGCAGGACAATATCGACTACTATGAGACCAGACCCCTTAATATTCTGGCAGTGCCTGTAATCGCATATTACAGCAAGTCAGCCAATCCCGAGGGCGGCGGATGCCCTGCAGGTTTGGAGGGAAAGCGTCTCCCCTGTGGCGAGAACTGGAACGGTACCGTTGAGAAGGTAAAGAAATACCTTAACGATGTATATCCCGTAGCAGAGATAAATATCGATGAGGGACATGAACTGGATGCAGGTACCGCAGAGTATGATATGTGTACCGATGACGGCCAGAGAAAGCTGTGGGATGAGGCCTGCAAGCTTCAGAGCAAGAATAAGGAAACAGGAAAAGACAAGTATGACATTATCCTTGCCTTTGTAATGTATCGTCAGGACGCCAACGGCTGCGGACAGGGTTACACCTATGGCAAGCCCGCAAACATCATCACACTGATGGATAAGGATATGCTTCCCACAGTGGCACATGAGATAGCACACTGCTATGAGGTGGGTGACGAGTATGACGGCGGAAGCTACAACTACAGAGTAAACAACGTGCCTCTTAAGTATACTTCTACCGGCCGTGACAAGGTGACCGGTGAGGCTGTAAATGATACCACTGCATACACCATGAACAATGCAAAGGCCTATGGCGGTGATGAGAGCAAGTATTACTGGCTGTCAGGCGGACAGTATAAGGAAAGCCTCGGCGGTGCTACAGTTATGGATGGCAAGAGTGATATAGCCGACAACGGAAGCGGCGGAGTGGTATATCCTTCACTTCATCCCTATATACTGAGTGATCAGGAGTTCGTGCATTTTGCTGTCGACAGTAAAAATATAGCTTATCCTACACTGAGCTACATGGGCTCCGGTTATTCGGGAGAGAAGAACTATTACTTTACCACCAGCGTTATCTGGGATCATCTCTTCAACGAGTTCCTTGTAAAGTCAAAGAAGGATGACAACCAGGAACAGCAGCAGGGCGGTAACGATGATAAAACGACCGTCAGCGATGATGATCTGGATCTGTACTATGATGAAGAGTACCGCGACGGCTCTTCCAGGATGGTAGAGGTATCCGGATGTGTAAACTATGATTCCGTAAGTGATAATGCAAAGGTTAAGAACTGTGAAGTAGAGCCTATGTTCTCCTATGAGGGTGACCTTTCCTATATCGAGTATTTTGACGATGATGACAAGGATGTACCTGAGAATGACCGTTTTATCTTTGCCGCTGTCGGCAAGGACGGCAAGGTGATCAAGTCCCCCGTGGATGGAGAGGAGTCCATCGTGGAATTCTACGGCGGTAACTTTAACTCAGCTATGCCTGCACCTACTCCCACTGAGATCAAGTATGCTAAAGATCACAATATCGACGTTAAGTCTCTTGACAAGAGATATCAGGATTTCTGTGAGTTTGAATTTGATGCAGAGTATCCCAAGGGAACAGAGATGTTCGTAGTTGTGAAGAAGTCCGATTATGATGCAAAGAAGACCTATAAGAAGGACAATGTTCTCTGGTACAGGGAGACCCCCGACAAGGAGATCGACGGTGAGCTTCTGGACGTTGAGGCAGGTGAGAAGGAGTTCAGCTTTGAGTGGGTTGCAGCAGCCTTTGATGATAAGGATCAGGCTACCACAAAGGATCTTTACACCATGATCTATTATGCACCTCAGGGTGATGACGGTGATGTGTACTTTATAGAGGATGGCGACTATGAGAATGATTTCGGTGCAGGTAAGTACGGTTCCGCATATTTCAGCTTCGATCCTTCCAAGTACACTACCAACATAACCGACAAGGCTTATGTATGGATCAAGGTTTCGGATGGCGTTAACGGACTGGATCTTTATACCGATGAGTTCTCACCCCTCGGCGTGAGCGAGAAGGAAGCCGTAAAGACTACCGAGGCCATGATCGCCGCACTCAGTGCAGACAAGAAGAGCGCTGATTTCAAGAACGGAAAGAACGTAAACGTATGGCAGGCAAAGGGCGATACCATAAGCGCCAATCTGTTCATCCAGAAGAATAAGGTAAAGACCATTACTCTGAATTACAAGAAGGGCGTATCCGAAAATTATGCTACCCTGAACGCAAAGATTAAGCTTACCGGCTTCCAGGGCTTCTCCGTAAGTCTGGACAAGATAAAGACCACTCCCGGAGCACCTGAAAAGGTTACCTCCAAGGTGGCAAAGAATGCGGACAAGGCAGCTGCAAAGATCAACAAGACCCTCATTAAGAAGAACGTGTTCGTCCTTCCTTTGATAAAGGGCGTTGATACCTATGAGCTGGTACTTAAGAACGCTGCGGACAACACGGTTGTAACCGTCAAGGTAGTAAATACTTCCTTCAATAAGAATGAGCTCAAGAATGTCACTCTTCCCATGACTGCAGGCGTATCTGCCAATATGGTGAGCGCAAACTGCCTGCCCGCTGCAACGGACAAGTGTGCAAGTCAGAATGGTAATATCGTGACCCTTGGCACACTGCCCGCAGACAGCAGATTTGTCGGAGGATACTGGATGGTAGGCAAGGATGTGATGGACAAGATCGGCGTGACCAAGTCCGTAAAGAGCGGCAGCGTTGTTGCAAATGCGGTTGTTAATCTTGACGGAACCATTACCTTTGCCCTTGACAGCGCAAATGCCAAGAAGGGAAGCATTAAACTTACCTATATGCTGAACGGCAAGAAATACAAGGCAGCAGTCAAGATCACAAAGTAAGACAGTACCGCTGTATTACCGCATATTTTGTTTGCATGATTCAAAATGATGTGGTATAATGTGTGCTGATCGGTTTTCCGATGACAAATTATAATTTTTAAAAGTTATAGGAGGTTTAGTCATGTTATTGAAAAAGAGCGGTTTTAACAGAGCTATAATCGCAGCTACAACCGGACTTATGGTGCTTTCCACCACAGTTACCGCTACGGTTCCCGTTTGTGCTAAGGCTAAGACCGAGGCTGAGATCAAGGCCGAGAAGGAAAAGCAGGAAGCAGAACTGAGACTTAAGAAGGAAGCTGAGGAGAAGGCAGCAAAGGAAGCTGCAGCTAAGAAGGAGCTCGAGGAGAAGAAGGCAGCCGAGAAGGCAGCTCTCCAGAAGGCAGCTGAGGAGAAGAAGGCAGCTGAGAAGGCACTTGCAGAGGCACAGGCAGCCAAGAAGGCAGCTCTGAATGCTCAGATCAAGGCAGATGCCGAGGCTAAGAAGAAGGCCGAAGAGCAGAAGAAGAAGGAAATGGAAGCAGCCGCAGCAGCAGCTGAGAAGGCTAAGCTTGAGGCAGAGAAGAAGGCTGAGAAGGAAAGAATAGCAGCTCTTCAGGCAGCTCAGGCAGCAGCTAAGAAGGCAGCAAAGGATGCAGTTCTTGCAGAGACAGCAGCTAAGAGAGAGGCTTCTCTTCAGGCAGCAGCCGCAGCAGCTCTTCAGAAGAAGTATGAAGTAGCTTGCGCAGAGGCAGCTAATGCAGCTAAGGCAGCAGTCGCAGCAGCAGACAAGGCTAACAAGGCTAATGCAGTTTATCTTGAGGCTAAGAAGGATCTTCTGAGCGTTGATCAGAAGGACGCAGCTAAGGTTGCAGCAGCAGCTAAGGCAGCTAATGAGGCTCAGGTTAAGGCAGCTAAGGCAGCAGCAGACGCTAAGAATGCAGCTGACATCGCAGCAGTTAAGGCTAAGATCGCAGCTTCTATCCTTAAGTAATCGATCATCTTAAGATAATGATCTTCGGACACCGGCGGATTTATTCCGCCGGTGTTTTTTTGCAGTTGGCATTTTATTATAGTTTTTTGCAAAAAATAGGTGTTTTTTTGTGAATAATGTGTTATAATTTCGTCAGTTGTGTAGGCTAGGGGGTATTTATAGCCTATAACTAATACATTTGAGAGGTATGAATATGGATACAAACATCTTATTGGAAAACGGCACGAATGAGTTGGAGATCCTGGAGTTTAAGGTGTGCGATAACTACTACGGGATCAATGTGGCAAAGATCAGTGAGATAATCCCTTATCAGGCGGTTACTCCTGTGCCTAATTCCCATCCCAGTATCGAGGGCATCTTCATGCCGCGTGATGTTATGATCACAGCCATCAGCCTGAAGAATTGTCTGGGCAGAGGAGAGTCGGAAGCAGGCGGTC
>JAEEGL014414691.1_pt1 | contig 11926 bp, 9 predicted proteins | sample 9134231 | NCBI WGS metagenome assembly JAEEGL01 (sample SAMN16246548, study PRJNA631951) | gut metagenome | biome: gut microbiome; feature: rumen; material: fiber-attached | host: Bos | place: Iran: Karaj | collected 2018-10 | reverse complement strand
AGCGTCGGGGAGCTCTGCGCCATGGACGGCATCGGCGCGAGCGCCACGGTACTCACATCGCTTTTCAATCCCGTCTACAGCCGCGCAGAGATATCCCGCGCCGACGCGGCGGAAACGGTCCGCGGCGTGGTTTCCGCGGGCGCGCTGCTCGGGCGGTATTACATCGGAGTGCGCGACGAGACCGTCTACGCCATGGCGCTCGACGCGCATATGCACGTCCTGCGCATAAAGCAGCTTTTCCGCGGCACCTTCAACACCGCGCAGATAAACGTGCAGAAGGTTCTGGAGCTGGCCATATCGACCGGCGCCGCGGCGATGATAATAGCCCACAACCATCCGGGCGGCTTCGCCCTGCCCTCGGACGAGGATCTCGAGACCACACATAAGCTGGAGGCCGCGCTCGATGCCGTCGGCGTAAGTCTGATAGACCATCTCATTTTCGCGGACGACGGCGATTTCGTCTCCCTTGCCGACAGCAACGCCCTCGACACTCTGAAAAGACAGGATTAATCAAATGGATCGATTCAAGGTCATAAGCGAATACACTCCCGCGGGCGACCAGCCCCAGGCCATAGACGCGCTCGCCGCCGGCATAGAAAACGGGCTCAACGAGCAGACGCTCCTCGGCGTCACCGGCTCCGGCAAGACCTATACCATGGCGAAGGTCATAGAGCGCGTGAACCGGCCCACGCTCGTCCTCGCGCACAACAAGACTCTCGCGGCGCAGCTCTGCTCGGAATTCAGGGAGTTTTTCCCCGAAAACGCCGTCGAATACTTCGTTTCTTATTACGACTACTATCAGCCCGAGGCCTATATCCCGCACACCGACACCTACATCGAAAAGGACTGCGCGATAAACGACGAAATAGAGCGCCTGCGCCACTCGGCCACGTCCTCTCTTTTCGAGCGGCGGGACGTCATAGTCGTCTCCTCCGTTTCGTGCATTTACGGCCTCGGCGACCCGCTGGACTACTCCAACATGGTGGTCTCCGTGCGCGAGGGCCAGCGGCGCGACCGCGACGAGATACTCAAAAAGCTCGTCGCCATACGCTACGAGCGCAACGACCTTTCCTTTGAGCGCAACAAGTTCCGCGTCCGCGGCGACACCATAGAGATCTTCCCCGTCTACTCGCGCGACACCGCCATAAGGATAGAATTCTTCGGCGACGAGATAGACAGGATAAGCGAAATAAACGTGGTCACCGGCACTCCCACGCGCCGCGTGGCTCACGCCGCGATATACCCCGCATCGCACTACGTGACGACTCCGGAGAAGATGGAGCGCGCCATAGTGAACATAAAAAAAGAGCTCCTCGAGCGGCTGGAATACTTCGAGGCGAACAATATGCTCGTCGAAGCCCAGCGCCTGAGGCAGCGCACGGAATACGATATAGAGATGATGCGCGAGCTCGGCTACTGCACCGGCATAGAGAACTATTCCCGCGTCATCAGCGGCCGCGCCCCGGGCTCCGCGCCGATGACGCTGCTCGACTATTTCCCGAAGGATTTTCTGCTCTTCGTCGACGAATCGCACGTCACCCTCCCGCAGGTGCGCGCCATGTACGCCGGAGACCGCGCGAGGAAGGAATCTCTCGTGCGCTACGGCTTCCGCCTGCCGAGCGCGTTCGACAACCGCCCGCTCAATTTCGACGAATTCTTAAATCGCCTGAACCAGGTCGTTTACGTAAGCGCGACGCCGAGCGAATTCGAGTATTCGCGCTCCGGCCAGGTCGTGGAGCAGATAATCCGCCCGACCGGCCTTCTCGACCCGAAGATAAGCGTGCGCCCCGTGGAGGGACAGATAGACGACCTCATCGGCGAAATAAACGCTCGCGCCGAAAGGCACGAGCGCGTGCTCGTCACCACGCTGACGATAAAAATGGCCGAGTCGCTCACCTCGTATCTGCTCAACGCCGGCATCCGCGTGAGATACATGCACCACGACATAGGCGCCATAGAGCGGATGGAGATAATCCGCGACCTGCGCCTGGGCGAATTCGACGTGCTCGTCGGCATAAACCTTCTGCGCGAGGGGCTCGATCTGCCGGAGGTCTCGCTCGTGGCGATACTCGACGCCGACAAGCAGGGCTTTCTGCGCAGCACCGTTTCGCTCATCCAGACCATCGGCCGCGCCGCGAGAAACGCCGAGGGCTGCGTGATAATGTACGCCGACAGCATAACCCCCTCCATGCGCAGCGCCATAGACGAGACCGAGCGCCGCCGCGCGAAGCAGGAGGCCTTCAACGAGGCCAACGGCATCGTCCCGAAGACGGTAGTAAAGAGCGTGCGCGACCTCATAGAGATATCCCGCAGCGAAAGCGAAACCAAGCGCCAGGGCGTGCGCATGACGGAAAGAGAAAAGGAGCAGACAATCCGCCAGCTCAAGAAAGAGATGGAGCAGGCCGCCAAGATGCTGGAGTTCGAATACGCCGCGATACTCCGCGACAGGATAGTAAAGCTCAGCGGCAGAGACAAGCTGTAATTTTTGTTACCGTTTGTTGTTGTCAAAAGCGCGACGGGTATATATTATATGCGTAACGAGGTGTTAGAATGAAGAGGATCGTTACGATACTTATCGCTCTTATCGTCGGCATAGCGATAGGCTTTGCCGCTTATATGCTGGTTTTCGGAGATCTTATTAAAAAGCCGGCCGCCGCTCCCCCGCAGCCTCCCGCTTCGAATACTGCGGCCGTGCAGCCGCTTGAGGAAGACAGCTTTCTCGGCCTTGCCACGAACGTTCTCTCCTGCATAGAGGCAAGAGACTGGGCCGCGCTCTCCGGCTACGTGCATCCGGAATACGGAGTGGTCTTCGTGCCTTACTCCACCATAAACCTCAGCGCCAACAAGTGCTTCACGGCGTCGGACGTAAAGAGCTTCGGCAGCTCGACCGACGTATACGTCTGGGGAGTTTACGACGGCACGGGCGAGCCCATAAGCCTTACCGTGGCCGATTATTTCACAAAGTTCGTATATGACCGCGATTATCTCGCCGCGCCGATAATGAGCATCGACCATATACTCCAGACGGGCAACTCTCTGGAGAATATATCAGAGGTCTTCCCCAACTGCCGCTACGTGGAATTCCACTTCCCGGGCACCGAGGAACTCGACGGGATCGACTGGAGCACTCTGCGCCTCGTCTTCGAGGAATACGGCGGCAAGATGATGCTCACAGCCGTTATCCATTCCCAGTGGACGATCTGAAAAGCTTGCGATAAAAGAAAAAAGCTCCCGCTTCATTCGAAGCGGGAGCTTTGCTTTTTATCTTATTTGGAATTGAAGAACTTGAAGATGTCGCCGTCGTCTATCTCAAACTCGCTCTTCGCGGGCTTGGGAGCTTCCGGGGCCGCCGCGGGGGCTGCCGGCTTCGGCGCGTCCATCTTGTTGAAGAGGCCGGCAAAGGGATTATCCTGCTTTTCTTCCGCCTTCTTGGCCTTCATTTTTTCCTCAAAGCCGGTGGCGATGACGGTAACTCTCATCTCGTCGTCCATCGTGTCGTCGAACGCAGCGCCGAAGATGATGTTCGCATCGGGATGCGCGGAGGCCTGGATGATGCCTGCCGCGGTCTCGACTTCCTCGAGGCCCATGTTCGCGTCGCCCGTGATGTTTACGAGCACGCCCCTGGCGCCGTCGATAGAGGTCTCCATGAGCGGGCTGGCGATGGCGGCCTTTGCCGCGTCCTCCGCCTTGCCCTTGCCGGCCGCGTGGCCGACGCCCATGTGGGCATAGCCGGCGTTCTGCATGATGGTGGTCACGTCGGCAAAGTCGAGGTTGATGAAGCCTGTATTCTTAATGAGGTCTGAAATGCTCGTAACGGCCTGGCGAAGAACGTCGTCGGCTATTTCGAACGCGTTTGCGAAGGTTACCTTCTGGTCGGTGGCGTATTTGAGGCGGTCGTTCGGGATAATGAGGAGCGAATCGACCTTGCCGAGCAGAGTCTCGATGCCGAGATTGGCCTGCTCCATGCGCTTTTTGCCCTCAAAGCTGAAGGGCCTTGTAACTACGCCGACCGTAAGTATGCCCGTTTCGCGGGCGATATCGGCCACTATCGGAGCCGCGCCCGTGCCCGTGCCGCCGCCCATACCGGCGGTGATGAAGACCATATCCGCGTCTTCAAAGGACTTGGCGATGCTGTTGCGGCTCTCTTCCGCAGAGCGCTTGCCTATCTCGGGATCGGAGCCCGCGCCCTGGCCGTGAGTGAGCTTTTCGCCTATCTGTATTTTCTGGGTAGCATTGGATACCGAAAGCGCCTGCTTATCCGTATTGATGGCGATGAACTCAACGCCCTTCGTTCCGGACTGCACCATTCTGTTGACTACGTTGTTTCCTGCTCCGCCGACTCCGACGACTTTGATTGTGACCACATTATCCGGCCCAGTATCAAGCGTAAACATGCTCAGACCTCCACACAATTTATTGTTAATACTTCAACACGGACGCCGGGGAAAAGACGCCGTGAAAAGATATTCCGGGGATGGATATATATTATCCTTTTTTTGTGTTTCGGTCAATAGCTTTTTGTTTTTTATTTGTCATTTTTCTTTAATCATTTTCTGTGCATTTTGCCATATGATCTGTCAATACGGGATGAAGTGCGCCTCGGCGGGATTGGAGAGATCGATCGTCCCCTCGGCGTTGGGAGCGAGATTGCGGACCACCTCTCCGAGCATTATGAGCTTGTCCTCGAGCTGCGCGTTTCCGCCGAGCGAAACGACGAAGCGGCCGAGGTAATCCAGCTGCACGTTGGTATGGTAGAGCATGTCTATATACGTGACTCCGCCGGCCATATCCTTCTCCTTGAGAAGCGTGAGCAGCGAGCGCAGATACGGCACCTTGAGCGAGCTGTCTTCGACGAAGGCGGCCGTATCGCCCGCGACGGGCTGCAGCAGGTCTATGCCCAGAACGTTTATCAGCCCCTCCGCGCCGCCTGCGTCGACAGTCTGGAGCAGCTTGCAGTTTTCGTCCATTATCCATAACCCGCGCGATGAGTTCGCGCAGGCTACGGGCAGGCACTCTGTGACCTTTATTACCACCGTGTTCGGTATGTCGCGCTTGATGTTTATCTCCCTTACCCAGGGAAAGGCGTCGAATATCTTTCTCGAAATCGAGCTTTTATTTACGGCGAGGATGTTTTCTCCCTTCTGTATGTCTGCCGTGGCCTCTATGGCGGCGGGATCGCACATGACGCAGCCCTCGACCTTGACGTCCGACACTCTGAAAAACAGAGTCACGCTGAGTATTATGGCCGCTATTATCACAAGGACCGTCACGACGGTATATACCGTGCGGCCCGTTTTGGAGCGTTTTCTTCTTTTTCTCTGTCTCTCTTCCGGCATCTTCCCGCCTCCCTGTCAATCATCTTCCGCAGCCTGCCTGCACACGTCGGCTCCCAGGGCGGAAAGCTCTCCCGCCATGTCCTCGTAGCCGCGGTCTATATGCCGCAGACCGGAAACGGAGCTTGCTCCCTCCGCGCCGAGCGCGGCAACGGCCAGCGCGGCCCCGCCGCGCAGATCCGTGGCCTCCAGGGCGCAGCCGTGGAGCCTCTTTACTCCGCTCACTATCGCCACCTTGCCCTCCGTTTTTATATCAGCGCCCATCCTTCTGAGCTCCCCGGCGTGGCGGTAGCGGTTTTCAAAAATGTTTTCAACGAATACGCTCGTGCCCTCGGCGCGGAGAAGCGCTCCCATGAGCGGGGGCTGAGCGTCGGTCGGAAAGCCGGGATACGGCCTCGTCACCACAGTGGGAGCCGCCCTGAGCGGCTTTGAGGAAATGACGCGGATCGAATCCTTTCCTTCCTTTATCTCGCAGCCGGCGGCAGCGAGGACGTCCGATACTCTCCTCACGTGCTCCGGCACTATGCTCCTGAGTTCTATATCGCCGCCGGCCGAGGCCGCGGCGCTCATATAGGTCGCGGCGGCTATCCTGTCGGGCAATACGGTGTGCTCGGCGCCGCGGCGCACTATCGGGCCCTCGACCGTTATCACCGGGGTCCCCGCGCCCGTTATCCTCGCTCCGAGGGAGACGAGATAATCCTGCAGGTCGGTTATCTCCGGCTCGCAGGCGGCGTTGCTGACGACGGTAACGCCCTGACAGCAGCATGCGGCGAGCATGGCGTTCTCCGTTGCGCCGACGCTCGGAAAGACGAGATTTATTCTCGCGCCGGAAAGCTTTTTCCTCGCCCGGCAAAAAATGCTGCCGTCGCGCTCGCTTATCTCCGCGCCCATCGCGCGCAGAGCGGCAATATGCATATCTATGGGTCTCGGCCCCAGCTCGCAGCCGCCGGGATACGAAAGCTGCGCCTCGCCGCAGCGGCCGAGTATCGCCCCGAGAAATATAACGGAAGAGCGCATCTCCCGCATCAGCTGATCCGGTATGCAGCATCTGTTCATACCGGAGGAATCCACAATCACGCTTTCTCCCTCCCGGCGCACGCTGCAGCCGAGACAGCGCAGTATGCGCGCGGCGGCATCCACGTCGCTCAGGCGCGGACAGTTATGTATAACGCTCTCGCCGTCGGCGAGAATGGAGGCGGCGAGTATCGGAAGCGCGCTGTTTTTCGCGCCCTGTATCCTGAGCGAGCCCGAAAGCCGCCTGCCGCCTTTTATTTTCAATACTTCCATTTCCTCTCCTCCGCAAGGCATAAGGGCCTTATTTCAGCCCATACTATGCGGCGGGAGAATGAATGTTTCAGCGTTTTTTATCCTGTGCCAGGCGCAGCACCTCGCCCGCGATGGTATCCGCGGCGTTCATGCTGCCGTTTTCCAGCATCGCGGCGCACATATCCGAAAGTCGTTTTTCGTCGGAAAAGAGGTCCTTGAGCGTTTCGAAAAGGCCCTTCCCGGTCGCCTCCGCCTCGCGCACCATGACGGCGCCGCCGGCGTCGCGCATCAAAACGGCGTTTTTCTCCTGGTGGTTGTTCGTAACGTAGGGCGACGGCACGAGCACGGCCGCGTGTCCCGTGGCCGTGAGCTCCGCGAGAGTGGAGGCCCCGGCGCGGCACATTATGACGTCCGCGGCCGCCATGACGCGCGGCATATCGTAAATATAGGCGCGCAGATCCGTCTGCGAGAAGCTCTCTTTTCCCGCCTTTTCAAGAGCGTTTTCGCGCATTTTCCGCGCGTATTCCTCCCCGCTGCCTGAGGCATGGATATGCCTGAAGGCGGGGGCTTTTTCGTTTTCGGCTATCAGGTCTTCGGTCACTGCGTTCATATTAGAGGCGCCGAGCGAGCCCCAGAAGGAGACGAGCAGCTTTTCGCTCTGCCCTATTCCGAGCTCTTCCCTGGCCTTTTCGCGCGAATATCTCGCGAAATCGCCGCGCACGGGAGTGCCGGTCACTATTACCTTTTCCTGCCTCTTATAGGCCTTCACGCAGCCCTCGAAGCCGACCATTATCACGTCCACGCTGTTTTCAAGCGCCCGGCTCGTGAGGCCGGGCACGGCGTTGGATTCATGGATGAGCGTCGGCACGCCCATTTTCGCCGCCGCTTTCAGCACGGGATAGCATACGTATCCCCCCGTGCCGATGACGGCGTCGGGCCTGAATTCCCTTATCATCTTCTTCGCCTGCGCGCGGGAGCGCACAATGTTCCGAAGCGTTTTGAGGTTATGCGCCATATCCTTCGGCGCTATGCTCCTGTGTATGCTCGTAATGTCGACAGTGCGTATCTCGTAGCCCTCGCGGGGGACGAGCTCCATCTCTATGCCGTCGCTTGTGCCGGCAAAGAGGAATTCGGAGTCCGGCAGCAGCTCGTGCAGCCGCCCGGCAACGGCGAGAGCGGGATTTATATGTCCCGCGGAGGCGCCGCAGGCAAAAAGAAATCTCATGATCCCATCTCCTTAGCCCGCTTTTTTAACGGGTATTTCCCGGGAAATGCTGAGTATTATCCCCGTTTCAGCCAGCTGCAGCCACAGGGCCGTGCCGCCGTAGCTGAAAAACGGAAGCGAGATGCCCGTGCAGGGCACGAGGTTCGTTATTACGGCCACGTTGAGGAACACCTGCAGCGCGAGCAGAGTGGTTATCCCCGTGGCGACGAGAGACCCGAATTTGTTTTTCGCGTTCATCGCTATCCAGTAGCCGCGGATTATGAGCATGGCGAAAAGCGCCAGGATCAGTATGGCGCCGACAAAGCCGAGCTCCTCGCAGACGACCGAGAAGATAAAATCGTTGTGCTCCTCGGGCAGATACAGGTACTTCTGCCTGCTCTGGCCGAGCCCTACTCCCAGAAGCCCGCCCGAGCCGACCGAGTAGAGCGACTGAACGGTCTGCCAGCCGTCGCCCCTGAGATCGGAGAACGGGTCCTTCCAGGAGGCGATGCGCGCGGCGGCGTAGTCCATATTCTTTACTATGACCAGGCCAGCCAGCAATATCACTATCGCCGCTATGCCGAAATATCTCAGTTTCGTGCCTCCGGCGAACATCATCGCCGCGCCGAGCGCGAGGATTATTATGGACGCAGAAAGGTGCGGCTCGAGAAGCAGCAGGCCGACTATCACGAGCATCACTATGCCGAAGGGCAAAACGCCGTACTTGAAGGTCTTCATCTTGTCGCCAAAGCGGCAGATCATCGCCGCGAACAGCAGTATGAGGGCTATTTTGGCTATCTCCGAGGGCTGGAAGGTGGTAAAGCCGAGGCTTATCCATCTCTTCGCGCCGTTCACCCTCGTTCCGACTACGGGCACGGCGCAGAGAAAGACCAGCGCGATCACCATCAGCAGCACGGAAAAGCGCCTGAAGGTATTTACCTTGAAGCGCGAGACGAGCAGCATTATCATGATCCCGCTCACGGCAAAAAGGCTTTGGCGCACGAAGTAATACGTAGCGTTGCCGCCCGTAATATGCTCAATGTCGTAATACGCTCTGGCAAAGCTGGAGGAAAGCACCATGACTACGCCCACCGCCAGCAATATGACCGTTATGAGCAGGTACGGCAGATCAACGGAACCGCGCCGGCTGCGCGTTTCCTCCCGGTAGTCGTTGAGCTGCGTGCCTCTGTAGCTGCGCTCGGCTCCGGAGACGTTTACGCTCTCCACTTCGTTGTTTTCCATTGTCCGCCTCGCCTCCCCTTTTTCAGAAGCTCCTGCCGGAGACCCCGAAGAAATACGTCACGACGGCCATTATCAGCGATACGGCCGTAAAGATGCAGACTATTTTGTTCTCGCTCCAGCCGCCCATTTCAAAGTGATGGTGCAGCGGCGCCATGCGGAAAAGCCGCTTGCCGTGAGTGAGCTTGAAATATATGACCTGCAGTATATCGGAAAGAGTTTCGACCACGTAAACGAGTCCGACCGGTATGAGCACCAGCGGCATATCGCAGGCGAAGGCCATGCCGCACACGGCGCCGCCCAGGAAGAGCGAGCCCGTGTCGCCCATGAATACCTTTGCCGGATGCGCGTTGAAGATGAGAAAGCCCGCGAGCCCGCCGAAGAGCGCCGCCGCGAAGATCCCCGTTCCGCTGAAATCCCAGAGCAGCGATACCGCCGCAAAAAACAGCGCCACCGGCATCGTCACGCTCGTGGCGAGGCCGTCCACGCCGTCGGTTATGTTCACGGCGTTGACGCAGCCGACCATGACGAGCGCCGCGAAAACGAGATAGACTATCTCAGGTATTTTCACCGTAACGTTGAAAAACGGTATGTACAGATGCGGGTGCAGATGCCCCATGAACTTGAGGATCATTACGAAAGCTATCGCGGCGGCTGCCTGCAGCACCAGCTTCTGAATGGCCGTCAGGCCGAGGTTCTGCTTCTTTTTGAGCTTCTGGTAATCGTCCAGAAAGCCTATGAGCGCGAAGATGAACGCCAGCGCGAATATAAGGGCGTGGCGCCAGTCGCCGGTGGCGATACCGCGCCATATGCCTATGGCAAGTATCGCGGCAGCTATGCCCGCTATGAATATAATGCCGCCCATGGTCGGCGTGCCCTGCTTCGACATGTGCCATACCGGCCCGTCTCCGCGTATGCTCTGGCCGGCCTTTTTCGCCCTGAGGTACGGGATCAGAAAGCGCGCCGTAACGCACGCGACTGCCATGGAAACTGCAAAAGCGGCGATCATATAAACAAGCATCTGTATTTCCCCTTACTGCATTTATCTTTTGAAGTAATCGGCTACGATCTCTCTTTCGTCCATGTGGTGCTTCTCTTTGCCGATTATCTGATAGGTCTCGTGGCCTTTGCCGGCGAGGATTATCACGTCCCCCGGCTGCGCGTTTTCGAGCGCGTACCAGATGGCCTCCCGCCTGTTTTCGATAACGGTATAGGGCGTTTTGGTGTCCTTCATGCCCTCGAGTATGTCTTTGATTATCTCACCCGGCTGCTCTGTGCGCGGATTGTCGGAGGTGACGATCACAAAGTCCGCCAGCTCCGCGGCTATGGCGCCCATTTTCGGGCGTTTCGTCCTGTCTCTGTCGCCGCCGCAGCCGAAAAGCGCCACGACTCTGCCCGCCGCGAATCCCCTGGCCGTATTGAGGATATTCTCAAGCGCGTCCGGAGTATGCGCGTAGTCTATAAGCACGGTGTAGCCCTCGCCCGCGGGGACCACCTCCGCCCTGCCCTTTACTCCCGCGCAGTCGGCAAGCGCCTCCGCCGCGTCCGAGAGCTTTATGCCGGCGCCGAGTGCGAAGCCCAGCGCGGAAAGCGCGTTGTATACCGAGAAGGCCCCGGGGATGCCGAGCGTTATGCGCTCGACCTCGCCCATGGTCACCGCCAGGAATTCCACTCTGTCGGCAGCGAGCTTCACGTTCTTCGCCACGAGGCCTGCCTCGTTCTTTCCCACCGACACGGAAAGCACCGGGCATTTGGCGCTCTCGGCCATGAAGGGGCCGTATTCGTCGTCGATATTTATAACGGCGCGCTCGCAGTTGGCGAAAAGTATCGCCTTCGCCTCGGCGTAGGCCTGCATCGTTTTGTGGAAATCGAGGTGATCCTGAGTGAGGTTGGTGAAAACTCCCGTGTGGAAGCGTATGCCCTCCACCCTGCCGAGGTACAGCGAATGCGAGGAGACCTCCATTACCGCCCATTTGCAGCCCTTTTCGACCATCTTCGCGAAAAGCTCCTGCAGATCGGCGGATTCCGGCGTGGTGCGCTCGGTAGGCAGCTCCTCGTCGCCTATCATGTTGCGGTTGGTGCCGATGAGCCCGGCCTTTTCGCCGGTGCATCTTTCTATTATTTCCTTTATGAGTGTGGTGGAGGTCGTCTTGCCGTTGGTCCCGGTAACTCCCACTACGTTGAGCTTCTCGGCGGGATAGCCGTAAAACGCCGCGGATACGAGCGCGAGCGCGCGGCGCGTGTCGGCAACGCGGACGTAGGGCATATCGAGCCCCTCCGGCACGTACTGGCAAAGCAGCACCTCCGCGCCCTTTTCCTTCGCCGAGGCGGCGTATTTATGGCCGTCGGTCTCATAGCCGCATACGGCGACGAACAGAGCGCCCTTCACAGCGCTTCTCGAATCGTAGCAGACGGCCGTTATCTCCGTCTCCGGCGAGGCCGTGGCTTCAAGTATGTCAAGCCTTTCAAGCAGTTTCCCGAGTTTCAACGTTTCTTCTCCCCCTCTTGCTGTTTATCTGTGTTCCATAATGGAAGTGTTGCTTTCAACGAACGTGACCTCTATCACGCTTCCGGATTCGACGGCCGTTTCCGCCGCGACCGACTGGCGCGAGGCCTTTACCGTGGAGGAATCCTCCGTGACGCCCTTCGTGCTCATATAGAGCCCGGCGCTCTCGAGCTTCGCTCTCGCCTGGGCGATCGTGAGACCCGTGACGTTCGGGACTATGACCTCGGCGGTCTCCTTCGTTCCTCCCGCGAAGAGCACCACCGTGCTGCCCGCGGCGACCGTGGCGTTGGCCATGGGCAGCTGGTCGGTAACGATCTCGCCGTCGCCGCTGACCTTTACCTCAAAGCCGAGCTCGGCGAGCTCAGCCGCCGCGACGTT
>JAEEGL014167810.1_pt1 | contig 11926 bp, 3 predicted proteins | sample 9134231 | NCBI WGS metagenome assembly JAEEGL01 (sample SAMN16246548, study PRJNA631951) | gut metagenome | biome: gut microbiome; feature: rumen; material: fiber-attached | host: Bos | place: Iran: Karaj | collected 2018-10 | reverse complement strand
GTGGGCTACGACTGCATCGGATTCTCCTTCTATCCCTGGTCTCACGGCACGCTGATGGACCTGCGGGACAATCTCTACTACGTGATCGAGAAGTACCGCAAGCCCTGCTACGTGATCGAGACCGGCTTCTACAGCGTCCCGTCCCAGTATTTCGAGCGCAAGGGCATCCGTGCGCCGTATCCCGAGACCCCCGAGGGCCAGAAGCAGTGGTTCCAGGCCGTCAACGAGATCGTGATGGCCGCTCCGTACAACCTCGGACGCGGCGTGTTCTGGTGGGAGCCGATGCAGCGCGGCCGCGGCAGCTTCGACGACCAGTCCCACGTGGCCAAGCCCATCGTGGAAGCCTTCGAGAAATACGCCTACCCGCTGGAGCGCACGGACGGCAATCCGCGCATCTGGGATTTCGAACCGGGTGAGCGTCCCCGCTAGCATGCTTCCCTGAGATGACCCGCTCTCCCCTCCGCAGACTCGCGGCCTTCCTGCTCGCCGCACTGCTGCCAGCCGCGGCCGCCCGGGCCGATGCCGGACAGTACCTGTTCCGGCACTACACCACGGATGACGGGCTGGCCGGCAACAGCATCCTGTGCATGACCCAGGACAAGCTGGGCATCCTGTGGGCCGGCACCCGCAACGGCGTGTGCTGGTTCGACGGCGAGCGCTTCAACGCGCCGGTGGTCCAGGATGCGGACGGGCTTCTCAGCGGAGCCATCAATTCCATCTGCATCGCCGCCGACGGACAGGTGTGGATGTCCACGGCGCGGGGGATCTGCAGCTATGATCCCGTCACCGGCAGCCTCCGCACCCTCGGAGCGGAATACGGCGGCGCCCGGGACCTGCACTGCGACGCCGGGGGCAGGCTCTGGTGCATCCTGGACGGGGAAATCCGGATGATCGAGCCGGAGAGCGGCAAGGAGCACCGCTATGCCAGCCAGGACAGCTTCTACCCCTACCGCTGCTGTCCGGACGGCAAGGGGCAGATGTGGTTCTCCTCGCGCGACGGCCAGCTGTACCGCTATCTGCCGGAGAGCGACAGCTTCGAGCAGTACCGGATCCTGCCCCGCCAGACCCTCGCCGAGGGGATCTACCCCCGGATGTTCATCCCGCTCTCCGACGGGAATTTCCTGATTGCCACCAGCAACAACGAAGTCTGGGAGTCCAATCCCGCCCGCGGATCGGCCGAGCGGCTGATGACCGCCGACCGGCTGGAGGACGAAGCCGCCATCATCTGCCTGCTCGAGAACCGCAGCGGCGAATACCTGGTCGGCAGCAACAAAGGCCTGTACCTGCTGGACAGCGGGACGCGCACCGTCAGCGAGATCGGCAGCGACCCAGCCGACCGGCTGTCCCTGTCCACCGACAACATCCGCACGCTCTTCAAGGACCGGGACGGCCAGGTCTGGATCGGCACCTTCTACAGCGGCATCAATCTTTGGCAGCAGTCCGAGATATCCTTCTACCGCAATTTCTCCGATTCCTCCCCCCTGTCCATCCGGGGCAACACCGTCCGCAGCATCTGCCAGGACGATGCGGACCACATCTGGATCGGCACGGAGGACGGTTTCATCAACCGGATCGGCCCGGACGGGACCGTGCTGCCCGTCGGGACGGAACACGGTCTCCCGCCGATGGCGAATTACCATTCCCTGCTGCTGCACGGCGGCCAGCTGATCATCGCCTCGTATGACAACGGGCTCTTCCTGTTCGACCCCGAGCGGCTCCGGGTCACGGCGCACTACGGGATCCCGGGCGAGAATTTCATCTGCCTGCTGCAGACGCGCGACGGGCAGGTGCTGACCGGTACCGGCTCCGGAGTCTATTCCTTCAGCCCGGAGTCCGGCCAGTTCGAGCGGCTCGAGGGGCTCGGTTCCTATTTCGTGCACACCCTGTGCGAAGACCGCCGGGGCAGGATCTGGATAGGCACCCTGGGGGGCGGCCCCTGGATCTTCGACCGGGAGGCCGGCACTTGCGCCCCGATGGCCACCACCCCGGGCGGCGTCCCCCTTGACAGGACGCGCATCACGCATCTGGCCGAAGACCGCAACGGCGTCATCTGGATGGCGACCGAAGGGGACGGCCTGTGCCGGGCTCAGGCCGATCCCGTGGACCCGAACCGATTCGCCACCGCCCAGTTCACGCTCGCCGACGAGCTGCCGAGCAACGTCACCTGCGCCATCGTCCAGGGACGCGAGGGGCTCCTCTGGGTCTCCACGGACAAGGGGCTCTTCTCCTTCGACCCGGAACGCAACCGGCTGACGGATTCCTACTACGACAAGAACGGCACGGTCGGCAACTATTTCCGCTACGGGTCCGTGATGACGGACCAGACCGGCAAGGTCTACCTGGGCACGACGCTCGGGATGATGGCCTTCCGGCCCAGCGTGCTGCGTGAACGCCGGGAGCCGCTCCTGCTGCTGACCGACATCCTCGCCGGAAGCGCCAACCAAACCCTCCGTCTCCACGAACCGGGGCACTCCGCCCTGACTTCCTCCCGGATCACGGTCCGCCGGCGGGATGCCGCCTACCTGACTTTCCGTTTCGCCAACATCGCCAGCGACGACTGGCACCACCAGCGGTACCGCTACAGCTTCACGCGCCGCCACAACACGGTCGAATCCGTCACGGAAGAGAATTCCGTGACCTTCGCGGGCATCCGCACCGGGCGGTATACATTCCGTGTCTCCGTAGACGGAGCCGATTCCCCCCAGGCGCAGCGGGAGCTCACCATCCGCGTCCGGCCGCCGCTCACGGCTTCCCTGCCTGCGCGGATCATCTACCTGCTTGCACTCCTGGCGGGAGGCGGCTGGGTAGTACACAATTATGGCCGGCGGAAAAAACTCGAGCGCGAGCAGTACTTGCAGCGCCTCGAGGACGAGAAGCAGCACGAGATCTATGATGCCAAGATCAACTTCTTCACCAACATCGCGCACGAGATCCGCACCCCGCTGACGCTGATCAAGATGCCCGTGGACAAGATCCTCGAGGAACGCCGCTTCTCCGAAGAAGACCGGGAGGACCTGGCCACCGTCAAGGCCAACACGGACCGGCTGCTGTCCCTGACGAACCAGCTGCTGGACTTCCGCAAGATCGAGAGCAAGCAGATGAAGCTCAACTTCCTGCCGGAGGACCTCTGCGCGCTGACCCGCCGGGTCTGCGGGTATTTCACCCACGCGGCGCAGGAGCACCACATCGACTTCTCGACACAGATTCCGGAGGGAGAGATCCCCGTGATGTGCGCCGCCGCCAGCGTGGAGAAGATCATCAGCAACCTGATTTCCAACGGCTTGAAGTATTGCCAGACACAGGTCGTCCTCTCCCTCGCGGAGACAGCGGACGGCAAGGGCGCGGTCCTGCGCGTGACCAGCGACGGACAGGCGATCTCCGCGGCCGACCGGGAGCGGATCTTCGAGCCTTTCTATCAGGAGCGGATGACCCAGATCAAGATCATCGGCAGCAAGGGGACGGGGCTTGGGCTTCCTTTCGCCCGGATGCTCACGCAACTGCACAACGGCCGCCTGTACCTCGACGACGCCGGCGGACCGGGCAACTGTTTCGTGCTGGAGCTGCCCAAGGAGCAGGACCAGCCGGTCGGCCTGATCCGCCAGCAGGCGGAGGCGCCGGAGCCCGAGCAGGCGGTGGAAGAGACGGTGGAGCAGGCTCCCTCCGGACGCCACACCGTGCTGATCGCCGAAGACGACGTGGAACTCAACAACTACCTGAAGAAGGAGCTCAGCACCGACTACAACGTCCTGCAGGCGTTCAACGGCGACGAAGCGCTGGAGACGGTCAAGACCCAGAAGGTGGACATCCTGGTCAGCGACATCATGATGCCCGGGCTCGACGGCTGCGCGCTCTGCAACATCATCAAGACCAACCTGGAGTACAGCCACATCCCGGTCCTGCTGCTGACCGCGGCCGTGGGGATGGAACGCCACATCGAGACCCTGCAGGTCGGTGCAGACGGCTACCTGGAGAAGCCCTTCCCGATCTCCCTGCTCAAGGCCAACATCCAGAACCTGTTCGACAACAGGGAGTTGACCTTCAAGCAGTTCACCAGTTCCCCGCTCTCCCACTTCAACGGGCTGAAGGTCGGCAATATGGACGACGACTACATGAACCGCCTCCACAAGGAGGTGATGAAGCGCCTGTCGGATCCCGACCTGAGTATCGACGAGCTGGTCTCCACGCTCGGCACCAGCAAATCCACGCTGTTCCGCAAGGTCAAGGCGAACACCGGCCTCAACATCGCCGAATACATCAAGCTCTGCCGCCTCAAGAAAGCGGCGGAACTCCTGGCCGGACAGAAGTACAAGATCGGCGAGGTTGTCTACATGGTCGGGTTCTCTTCCGCCTCCTATTTCACCGCCAGTTTCAAGAAGCAATTCAACGTCTCTCCCTCGGATTTCGTCCGCCAGGTCCGTGAAGGACACAAGAGCGGAGGAACGCGGTTGCAGACTTGATTATTGACAAAAATTGGTCTATAGTTTTTATTAACAAGATCTCTTTTCTTATACTTTTGCAAAGAAGAGAGATCTTGTTTTAATTATTTTCATTATGCAAAAACCAGTTGTTTTCCTACTTTCTTGTCTGGCAGCCCTCGGTCTGCCGACAGGTCTGTCCGCCCAGGTCAAGGTGAGCGAGACCCAGACCACCATCCCGACCTACCTGGTCGGAGATCCTGAGACGGATCCCTATTTCTTCACCGGCCGGACCTACCAGGGCGCAGCAGGCCATATATATCCCTACCCGATCTACGACATCCTCACCGACGACCGTGTGGACCGGGACTACAAGTACCTCAAACTGGAGAACGAGTACACGGAAATCGGGGTGCTCCCCGAGATCGGCGGCCGCATCTTCTCCGCCAGCGACAAGCAGACGGGCTACAATTTCTTCTACCGCCAGCACGTCATCCGTCCGGCCCTGATCGGTATGATCGGCTCCTGGATCTCGGGCGGCGTGGAGTGGAACATCCCGCACCACCACCGCGCCTCTTCCACGCTGAACGCCGGCTATGAGGTGGTCGAGAACGAGGATGGCAGCAAGACCATCTGGATCGGCGAGACCGAACTCCGCCAGCGGCTCAAATGGTCGATCGGCCTGACGATGTTCCCCGGCAAGTCCTATGTCGAGGCCACCTTCAAGATCCAGAACCGCACCCCGATGATGCAGTCCTTCCTGTACTGGGCCAACGTGTCCGTCCACGCCAACGAGAACTACCAGGTGCAGTTCCCGCCACAGACCGTCTTCGGGACCACGCACAGCAAGACCAACTACTCCGACTGGCCGTTCACGGCCGCCGCGGGCAGCCGCGAAGCCTGGGACACCAGCTGGTGGAAGAACTGGAAGGGCTCCAACTCCACTTTCGCCGTCAACTACGACCAGAACTACCTGGTCGGCTATGACTTCGGCCAGGATGCCGGCACGGCCCACTGGGCCAACCACCACCTCGTCCCCGGCAAGAAATTCTTCCTGTGGGGCACGGACAGCGTCTGGAACGAGATGCTGACCGAAGAGGACGGTGCCTACCTCGAGCTGATGGTCGGCACCTACTCCGACAACCAGCCCGACTACAGCTGGATCGGTCCCAACGAGGTGCGCGTCACCAAGCAGTACTGGTATCCCGTCAAGAAGATCGGCGGAGCCAAGAACGTCACCCTCGAGGGTGCCGTCAACGTGGTCCGCAAGGACCCCCGCACCGTGATGGTGGGATTCAACGCCACGGCCGCCTACCCGGGCGCCAAGGTGCTCGTCAAGGCCGGTGACAAGGTCCTGCTTGAGCGCACGCTCAACATCGACCCCAACACCCCCTTCCTGCAGGACATCGCCGTGGACCCTTCCGTCCAGGATCCGGACATCTTCGCCGGCCTGTATGACCGCGACGGCCGGGAGCTCGTCAGCTACTCGCCCGTGGTCAAGGACAAGCTCGAGCGGCCGCATCCCGCCGACCGTCCCCTCGAACCCGCCCAGTACGAGAGCGTGGAGGAACTCCTGCTCGCCGCCCAGCGTCTCGAGGAGTTCCACAATGCCCGCGTCGACCCGCTCCCTTATTATGAAGAGGCGCTCCGCCGCGACTCGCTCGACTCCCGCGTCAACGTCAACCTGGGCATCTACTACGCCCGCCACGCCCGTTACGCCGAGGCCGAGAAACACCTCCAGCGCGCCTACAAGCGCCTGACCGGCCTGCACTTCATGCCGGAGATCGACAAGACCGGCGCCATCTACCAGACCAACCCCAAGGACGGCGAGATGCTCTACTACCTCGGCGTCGTCTCCCAGGCCCTCGGCAAGGAAAAGGAAGCCGAGACCTATTACTGGAAGTCCACCTGGTATCCCGGCTTCCAGTCCCCGTCCTACCTCTATCTCGCTGAGATGTACTGGAAACAGGGCCGCAAGGCCGAGGCCCTCGACGCCATCGACCGCAGCCTTGACCTGAGCGGCTCCAGCACGCAGGGCAAGTTCGTCAAGGCCTTCTTCCTCGCCGAGACCGGCAAGCCCGCCGATGCCCGCAAGCTCCTGCGCGAGAACCTCGCCTTCGATCCCATCGACTGGCTCAGCCAGGTCGAGCTGGCCCGCCTGGACCGCAACGACAGGGGTGTGGACCACGTGCTCGCCCATATGGGCATTCCCCTGCAGGAGGCCCTCGAGATCTCCACTTTCTATGGTGCGCTCGGCGCCTATCCCCAGGCCGTCGCCTTCCTCGACTACGTGATGGCACACGGCACGCCGTTCGCCTCCACGCCGATGCAGAAGAATGCCGTGGAGCCCTTCACGGCCTCCCCGCTGCTGAACTACATGGCCGGCTGGTACTCCTCCCTGGCCGGCGACAAGGACAAGGCCCTGGCCTACTACCGCAAGGCCGCCGGGATGTCCCCCGACTACTGCTTCCCGTTCCGCGTGGAGGAGAAGCAGATGCTCGAAGACGTGATCGCGGCCAACCCCGCCGACGGCAAGGCCCCGTACTACCTGGGCAACCTGCTGTACTACTATGACCAGAAGGATCTCGCCATCGACGCCTGGAAGAAGGCCATCGCGATCGATCCCGCCTACGGGATGAGCTACCGCAACCTGGGCTTCGCCACCGACAAGTACCTGGGCGACCAGCAGGCCGCCGCGGAGATCTACCGCCAGGCCATCGCCGCCGACGCCTCCGATCCCAAGTTCTTCACCGAGCTGGACATCCTCGAAGAGGCCCTCCAGGTCCCGTCCGCCCAGCGTCTCGCCCGGATGGAGAAGAACAAGAAGTCCGTCTTCAAGTCCGACGACGCCACCTCCCGCTACGTCTATCTGCTCGTCGACAACGGCAAGTACCAGCAGGCGCTCGACATCCTGGGCACGCGCCACTTCCGTGTGTGGGAAGGCGGCCAGACGGTCTACACCCAGTTCGTGGACGCCCACCTGCTCAACGGCCTGAACCTCCTGAAGAAGCGCCAGAACAAGAAGGCCCTCGACGACTTCCTGGCCGCCGGCACCTTCCCGCGCAACCTGGAGACCAACGAACTCTCCACCGGCCCCACCGTGGCCAAGGTCGCCTACCACCAGGGTCTCGCCTACCAGGCGCTCGGACAGAAGGCCGAGGCCGAGGCCGCCTTCCGCAAGTGCATCGAGACCGCCACGGGCGGCAACGAGTTCTCCCGCCGCCGCGGCGGCAACGCCGACGAGAGCGGCTACTTCGTGGCGATGTCCCAGAAAGCGCTCGGCGACGAGGCTGCCGCCAAGGCCACGCTCGACCAGATGCAGCGCACCCTGGACCAGCAGAGCGCCAACACCGGTACGGTCGTGGACATCTACTCCAAGTTCGGCGAAGACGGCACCAACAACACCATCCGCGCCCGCGGCCTTTACGCCCAGGGCCTGGTGTACCTCGCACGCGGCGACAAAGCCACCGCGAAAGAATGCTTCACCCGCTCGCTGGCGATCACCCCGTCCAACGTCTGGGCCAAGTACTTCCTGAGCACCTGCAAGTAACCTTTACCACCAAATTCCAACAAATTCCGCTATGAGAAAGTTCCTGTTCTCATTCGTGGCTCTGGCCCTGCTCTTTTCCTGCGAAAAGGGCGGGCCGGTAAGTCACACCTTCGACTCCACCCAGAGCATCGACTACCACGAGTTCAGCCTCGCCGAACTCGGCCTCAAGGGCGTGGACAACTGGGAGGACTACACCTATATGGTCCTCGAGATCAAGTCCAGCACCGCCCAGCGTTTCCTGCTCGGCATCCACACCGACAACGGCATCCACGAGAAGCGCACCCACGTCCTTCCCAAGGCCTGGGTCCGCCTCTGCATCCCCCTCGAGTACTACCGGGAGAAGCCCAAGCCCGCCGGCGACCTGGCCGCCACGGTCAACAAACCGCAGAACGGCGTGGGATTCCAGCACATCGAGGGTGGCACCGTGGGCCCGCTCACCGGCGTACAGGGCCTCGGCATCCGCTACTACACCCCGCTGGACAACCCCACCGTGGAGATCCGCTCCTTCAAGCTGACCAACGAACCCGTCACGCCCACCTACCTCGGTGACGAGCCTTATGTCGACGAGTTCGGCCAGTGGGCCCTCGCCGACTTCCCCGGCAAGGCGCACAGCCTCGAAGAGCTCCAGGCCATCTGGAAGCAGGAAGAAGAGACCCTCCAGGCCAACGCCCTCCCCCGCTCCAAGTACGGCGGGTTCCTGGACAAGCGCGTCAAGGCCACGGGCTACTTCCGCGTCCAGAAGATCGACGACCGCTGGTGGTTCGTCGATCCCGACGGCTACCTCTTCCTGTCCATCAGCGGCGGCGGCCCGACCGCCGGCGGTGGCGGCGAAGCCTCCAAGGCTCCCGGCCTGGAGGGGATGTTCGCCGCCTTCCCGCCCGAGGTCACGGGTCCGGCCATCCCCGGATTCGGTGGCGGGAACCAGCCGCGGATGATGAGCTTCGGCGAGTGGAACCTGCACCGCCGCTTCGGCTTCGACGAGGGCTGGCGCGACCGCTGGGCCGACCTCACCGTCAAGCGGATGCAGGCCTGGGGCCTCAACACCGGCTCCCCGCGCCCGGGCTCCTTCCCCTACCTGGGCCACCTGCGCACGCGCACCGAGACCATCTACGGCATCCAGGACGTCTATGCGCCGGGCTACGCCAGCAACCTCGAGGCCTCCGTCAAGGACCAGGTCCAGGCCAATGCCAAGGACCGCTACCTGATTGGCTACTTCCTGCAGAACGAGCCTTCCTGGCTCGAGACCGAGCCGCGCGTCTGCCAGCTCCTGCTCGATGACGAGACGGACCGGCCCATCAAGCGCGTCCTCCAGGAGTACCTCGCCAAGAACGGCGACACCGACGAGACCCGCACCCGCTTCATCCACGAGACCTTCCGCAAGCACATCGCCACCCTTGCGGGCGCCGTGCGCAAGTACGACAAGAACCACCTGCTGCTCGGCATCCGCTTCGGACACTCCTCCGTCCCGCACCCTGCCATCCTGCAGATCGTGAAGGACTACTCCGACGTCTTCGCCTTCAACACCTACCGCCTCGCCCCCAACAAGGCCTATCTCGACGCCGTCTATGAGGCACTCGACATGCCGATGATCGACGGCGAGTTCCACTTCGGCACGATCGACCGCGGGATGGCTCCCGGCCTCGTCCAGGTGGGCAGCCAGGAGGAGCGCGCCACGGCCTTCCGCTACTTCGCCGAGAACGGCTTCGCACACCCCGCCCTCGTGGGCATCGCTTGGTTCCAGTACACCGACCAGGGTCTGATGGGCCGCCGCGACGGCGAGCGCTACAACATCGGCCTGATCGACGTCACCGACCAGCCCTACCCCATCACCAAGGGCATCCGGGCGGCCTCGGAGAACCTCTATCTCGTCCATTCCGGCAAACAGGCGCCCTTCTCCACCATCCCTGCAGGCCTGCAGGGCAACGAAGATGACCTGACCTCCAAGAGCAACCAGTAAACACAACCAATATTCCTCTTACTTTATGCGAAAACTATTAACCATCCTGATGCTGTTCTGCGCGGCCTCCGTCTTTGCGCAGAACGTGACTGTGTCCGGTACTGTCTCTGACAAGTTCGGACCCATCATCGGAGCATCCGTCTTCGTCGTCGAGAACAACACCATCGGCGTGATCACCGACGAGAACGGACGCTATTCCCTCACGGTACCGAGCGCAGAGAACTCCCTCGTCTTCTCCTTCATCGGCTATGACTCCGTCACGGAGAAAGTCGGTGCCCGCCGGACGATCAATGTCGTATTCTCCGAGTCCGCCACCCGCCTCGAGGACGTCGTCGTCATCGGCTACGGCAGCACGACGGTCAAGAACCTGACCAGCTCCGTGTCGAGCGTCAAGACCGAAGACATCGACAACACCGCCATCGCCAGCGTGGACAACATGCTGCTCGGGCGTGTCGCCGGCCTCAACATGACGTCCAACTCCGCCCAGCCGGGCGCCTCGGTCGACGTCAACATCCGTGGCTCCATCTCGCCCAACGGCAACAACGAGCCGCTCTACGTCATCGACGGCGTGCCGATGACCTCCAACACCGCCAACATCGCGGGCACAACCGGCAACGGCGCCGCCTCCCTGGCGACCGGCCTCAACCAGTCCCCGCTCAACACCATCAACCCCTCCGACATCGTCTCCATCGACGTGCTCAAGGATGCCTCCGCGGCGGCCATCTACGGATCCGCTTCCGCCAACGGCGTCATCATCATCACCACCCGGCGCGGCCAGGAAGGCCGGCCGCGCGTGACTTATAACGGCACCTACACCTTCCAGGTCCCGAAGCCCTACAAGGAGAAGCTGATGGACTCCAAGACCTTCATGGAGACCCACAACTTCTGGGTCCACGAGCGCGTGGCCCACACGGCGAACACCTATCCCTACGGCCAAGTCGACTACAACGGGGACGGCGTGGTGGACGTCAATGACTACAACGCCGCCTTCAACTCCGTCTCCGACATGTTCTCGCCGGCCGAGATCGCCGCTGCCTCCAACACGGACTGGCTCGACTACGTGACCGACAACGCCTACATCACCGAGCACAACGTCTCGATGAGCGGCGGCACCGGCGGCACCCGCTATTTCGCCTCCTACAACTACTACCTCAACGACGGTATCCTCAAGGGGTCCAGGATGGCCCGTAACTCCGTGCGCGTCAACCTCGACCAGAAGATCGGCGAGCGCATCAACCTCGGGCTCAACATCAACTACACCAACATCAACACCAACAACCAGTCCTCCGGCACCAGCGCCGTCATCGGTATCGGCACGGCCTCGTTGATGCAGAACGCCTACGGTTTCCCGCCTTTCGGCTCCACGACGATCGACCCCGAGCTCGGCTTCTATCCGCACGCCATCGACGGCCAGCAGACCAACCCGGCCGGCCAGCTGCAGATCACGGACAAGAACAAGAACAACCGTATCTTCATCAACCCGACCCTGACCATCGACATCACCCGCGACCTCAACTTCAAGCTGGTCGGCGGTTATGACACCCAGACCAGCCGGCGCGACTACTACATCCCGCGGATCACGGGCAACTACCTCGCCCCCAACGGTATGGCGACGGTAGCCGGCCAGGAGTCCGTCAACAAGTCCCTCGAAGGCTACTTCACCTACAACAAGGTCTTCGGCGACCATCGCCTCGACGCCGTGCTCGGCTTCGGTGCCTACGGGACCGACTTCCGTTCCTACATCCTCCAGTCCTCCAACTTCTGGACGGATTCCTTCGTCACCGACAACATGGCCATCGGCTCCGACAACGACCAGCGCTACACCGGCACCTCCCGTTCGGAGATCCGCAAGTACTCCCAGTTCGGCCGTATCAACTACACCTTCAAGGAGCGCTACATCTTCTCCGTGACCGGCCGCCGCGACGGTTCGTCCGTGTTCGCCGCCAACAAGAAGTGGGGCTTCTTCCCGTCCGTCTCCGCCGCCTGGCGCATCTCGGACGAGCC
>JAEEGL012641514.1_pt1 | contig 11926 bp, 12 predicted proteins | sample 9134231 | NCBI WGS metagenome assembly JAEEGL01 (sample SAMN16246548, study PRJNA631951) | gut metagenome | biome: gut microbiome; feature: rumen; material: fiber-attached | host: Bos | place: Iran: Karaj | collected 2018-10 | reverse complement strand
TTCTATGGCCCATGTGCGGCTGATGGAAATCGCTGAGCAGATGGGTATTTCGAAAGCCAAACGGCTTGACGCTCAGGAACTGGTATATAAGATTCTCGACCATCAGGCCACACATCCCGATGTGGTGCCGGAAGGCGGTGCGCGTAAATCGGAGAGCGCCAACGGTCAGGAAAACAATGCTGCGAACGGCAAACATGGTCGCCGTCAGCATATGAAACCCCGCCTGCTTGCCGAATCGGCGATGAACAATCCCGAAGTGCATCTCCGCAACGACAAGAAGAACAATAACGAGCGTAAACCTGAACCTAAGGAGACGACGATAGAGAAGGTTGACCCGAAGAACGACCTGTTCGACATAAGCAATTTTGTGATGCCTGTAGTGCCTACCGTACCCGAAGTGCTCTCCCCGTCGGGTAAGCTCATAATGAGCATTCCGCAACCCGAAATAGTGGAGCAGAAGTCGGAATCGGCAGAAAGCCCGGCTGAGCCTGAGGCAGCGCCCGCGAAACGTAAACGCGGCCGTCCGCGCAAGAGCACTAAGGACTCCGAAGCCGTTGAAGACAAACCAAAAGAAGAGAATAAAGAACCTGAGGTCGAGAAGGCTCCGGTTGAGGAGAAGAAACCTCAAGAGGAAAAGCCGGTAGCAAAAGAGGTTAAGCAAACCACGACGGCGCCCCAAACGAACGCTCCTGTAGAACGGAAACCGGAGAATGCGGGTGCTCCTCAGCAGCGCCAGCAGTTTGCTTTCGAGCGCGAAGGTGTGATTGAGGCCGAAGGTGTGCTCGAAATGGTTCCCGACGGATATGGATTCCTGCGTTCGAGCGACTACAACTACCTTTCGTCGCCCGACGACATATATATTTCACCACAGCAAATCCGCAACTATGGCTTGAAGACCGGCGACACCATTCGTGGTCGCGTGCGTCCGCCGCGCGAGGGGGATAAATTCTTCCCGATGGTGAAACTGCTCGACATCAACGGCCTTCCGCCTGAGAAGATACGCGACAGAGTGCCGTTCGAGAGCCTCACTCCGCTTTTCCCCAACGAGAAATTCAAACTGACGGGACATCCGCAGGAGACCATCTCGACCCGTATCATCGACCTTTTCACCCCCATCGGAAAAGGACAGCGCGGCCTTATTGTGGCTCAGCCCAAGACCGGTAAGACCACGTTGCTGAAAGAGATAGCCAATGCTATCGCATTCAACCATCCCGAAGTGTACCTGATGGTTCTGCTCATCGACGAGCGTCCCGAAGAGGTTACCGATATGCAGCGCTCGGTGAAGGCCGAAGTGATTGCATCGACGTTCGACGAACCTGCCGACCGCCACGTGCGTATTGCAAACATTGTGCTCGAGAAAGCAAAGCGCCTGACCGAATGCGGCCACGATGTGATGATTGTGCTCGACTCCATTACCCGACTCGCGCGTGCATATAATACTGTGCAGCCCGCCAGCGGCAAAGTGCTCAGCGGCGGTGTGGAAGCCAACGCATTGCAGAAACCCAAGCGCTTCTTTGGTGCCGCCCGTAAGATTGAAGGCGGCGGAAGCCTCACCATTATCGCTACTGCCCTTACCGAAACGGGCTCGAAGATGGACGATGTTATCTTCGAGGAGTTCAAGGGAACCGGCAATATGGAACTGCAGCTTGACCGCCGTTTGTCGAACAAGCGCATCTATCCCGCTATCGACCTCACCGCTTCGAGCACCCGTAGGGACGACCTGCTGGTGAAGCCCGACATTTTGGCACGCAGCGTGGTGTTGCGCAACCACCTGACCGACCTTACGCCGATTGAGGCTATGGAGTTTTTGCAGAAGACAATCTGCAACACCAAGGACAATCAGGAGTATCTATACACGATGGACAAATGAAACGGGGATTTGGAAGTGATAACCATTCGGGGATAAGCCCCGAGATTTTGAAAGCCATCGCCGATGCCAATAAGGAGCACGCTCTTGCTTATGGCGACGACGAATGGTGTCAGCGTACGGAAGAACTTTTCCGTCGCCATTTCGGCGAACAGGCAAAAGTGTATTTCGTTTTTAACGGTACCGGAGCCAATGTGCTGAGTATCGACCTTATGTGCCGCTCACACGAAGCAGTTGTATGCGCCGAAACGGCACATATTAATGTAGATGAATGTGGTGCTCCGCAACGTGTGGTAGGATGCCGCCTGCTGACGGTGGATACACCCGATGGCAAGTTGACACCCGAACTGGTGAAGACCCGTCTGCACGGTTTCGGCTTCGAACATCATTCCCAGCCCAAAGCCATTAGCATAACCCAAAGCACCGAATTGGGAACGCTCTATACCCTCGACGAAGTACGCGCATTGGCTGATTTGGCGCACAGCCACAATATGTACCTCCACATGGATGGCGCACGACTGGCCAATGCAGCTGTAGCTCTGGGATGCACGTTCCGCGAGATGACTACCGACTGCGGTGTGGATATACTCTCGTTCGGAGGTACGAAGAACGGAATGCTGATGGGGGAGAGCGTTGTGGTACTGAATCCCGCGTTGGATGTTGATGCAAAATATCGCCGTAAGCAGATGACCCAGCTGGCTAGCAAGATGCGTTTCATTGCTGCTCAGTTTGAGGCATATCTTGAAACCGGCCTTTGGCGTCGCAATGCTGAGCATAGTAACGCGATGGCCCGTCGATTGGAAGCCGAAGTGAAGAAGATACCAGGTGTGGAGGTGATTTATCCCGTGCAAGTGAACGGTGTGTTTGCCCACTTGCCGCGTAAAGCTTGGCAGCAACTGCAGCAGGAGTTCTTCTTCTATGATTGGGACTTAGACCGCGACCAGGTGCGCTGGATGTGCTCGTTCGATACAACTGAAGAGGATATCAACGCTTTTGCAGAAGCATTAAAGAATGTAATGATAAATAATTAGATACTACCATGGAACTTGGATATCAGAAGATAGACAAATACGACGAGCAGTGCGTCAGCGAGATGGCTGAGCACTATAAGGCCATATTGAAACTGCTGGGTGAAGACCCCGAGAGAGAGGGTTTGCTGAAAAGTCCGGAGCGTATCGCAAAGGCTATGCTTTTCTTTACCAATGGATATGACCTCAACCCTGAAGACATCCTGCGTTCGGCTATGTTCCATGAGGACTACAAGCAGATGGTTGTGGTGAAGGATATCGAGCTCTACTCGCTTTGCGAACACCACATGGTGCCTTTCGTGGGCAAAGCCCATGTGGCATATATTCCCAACGGCACCATTGTTGGATTGAGCAAGATACCGCGTGTGGTTGATGCCTATGCCCGTCGTTTGCAGGTTCAGGAACGCCTTACCAAACAAATCAAGGACTGCATACAAAACACTTTGAATCCGCTTGGCGTTGCCGTCGTGATTGAAGCGCAGCACATGTGCATGAGCATGCGTGGTGTGCAGAAGCAGAACTCGGTTACCACAACCAGCGACTTTACAGGCGCTTTCATGAAAGACCCGAAGACCCGCGAGGAATTTATGAATATCATTGGTGTTTCGCTGCATTGATTTGTAATAATTTGTACGTAACGCGTACTAAATTATAAAATGAAAGAAAAATGAAGAAACTGTTTTTATTCCTGATGCTCATGCCGATGTGCTTTGTTCAAGCACAGATAACACACGCTTCGCAAGGCCGTCTGGACGAGAATGCTACCGCTGCACTAAAGAAAGCATCGGACCGTTTCAACCAGAACGTCAGCTTCACGGTAACGCTCTCAACCTACGACAGCCAGCACAAGAAAACCGGCAGCAATTCGGCTAATGTGCGCTACAATAAGGGCAAATACCGTCTAACGTTCCAAGATCAGGAGTTGATTAGCGACGGAACTACTGTGTGGCATTGGAATAAAACTGCTAACGAGGTTACGGTCAATACCCTTGGTTTAGACGATATCGACCTGATGAATCCCGGTCGCTTGCTGGCGAACTATAACCAAAGCTTCAAGGCAAAGTATATTCGTACCGATGACGACGGGACAGCGGTAATTGATATGCAACCCCGTTCGGCACGCAGCTACCACAAGATACGTCTTTATATTGATGAAGAAAGTGGCCTGCTGAAGCGTATGGAGGTTCAGAAATACGATTCAAGCCGCGAGATTTACGACATCTCGGCCTTCAAGCGTACTGCCAATGCTGCCTCGCAGTTCACTTTCGACCCCGCTCAGCATCAGGGAGTGGAAATTATCGACATGAGATGAGAACGCTGTTGATAGAAACTGCAACACAGGTTTGCTCCGTTGCCATCGCGGAAGATGGTCATATTGTGGCCCATCGTGAGAGCGACGAACCTAATGCCCATTCGTCCCATCTGGTTCCGTTTGTCGACTCTATGATGAAGGAATTGGGCATCACCACGAAAGACATTGATGCTGTTGGCGTGTCATCGGGTCCTGGAAGTTATACTGGGTTGCGTATTGGTGTAAGTAGCGCTAAAGGCTTCTGCTATGCACAGAACAAGCCGTTGGTGGCTATACCAACTCTTCGAAGTATGGCGGAACTATACTACCTTCAGCATCCAGATTATCAAGGTATGGTGTGTCCGATGATTGACGCGCGCCGTATGGAATGTTACACCGCGTTTTTCAATCGTGACGGTATACTACGTGATGTGCAGGCAGATGTGATCACAGAGGGATTGTATGACGAATACTTGAATAGGGGAGAGGTTACCTTTATTGGCGACGGTGCTTCAAAGTGCAAAGAAACGCTTGGCAAACACCAGAATGCACGTTTCGATGAGACATTCCGCCCGTCGGCTGAAGGTATGGCTAGCGCGGTTGAAAAGAAGGTAAAAAAAGGAGAAGTGGAGGATGTGGCCTATTTTGAGCCATTCTATCTTAAGGATTTTGTTGCAAAGAAAAGCGTGGTTCACGGATTGAGATGATAAGATTCATTGGGAAACGGATGATGTATGGACTCCTGGTGTTGCTAGGAGTTGTTACTTTGGTATTCTTCCTCTTTAACATCCTTCCCGGCGACCCTGCTCGTATGATGCTCGGTCAGCGTGCCGATCAGGAGAGTATCGATATTATCAATCACGACCTGGGGCGCGACAAACCAGTTGCTGTGCAGTATCTAAATTACCTTAACGATCTGCTGCCTATCTCATTCCATAACAACAATGATTCCGAGAACTTTTTTTTCCTTTCGCCTGAGAAATATTCACCATATACCACATTGCTGAAGCTAGGAAGTACTTCGGTAGTGCTTAAAGCGCCATATCTACGCCGCTCCTACCAGAGTCAGCGTAAAGTATCAGAGGTTATATCTACAGCCTTTCCGCAGACGGCAATACTTGCCATTGTGGCAATGCTTTTTGCACTAGCACTTGGTATTACCATGGGAGTTATCGCAGCATTGCACAAAGATACTTGGATTGACCGGCTAACGTTGGTGCTGTCTACCCTTGGTATGTCTTTGCCATCATTCTTTGCCGCAATACTTATCGCTTGGCTGTTTGCCTATGTTTTGGCCGACTGGACCCACTTAAACATGTTCGGTAACCTCTACACGGTTGATGACTATGGATGTGGAGAATATCTCGACCTAAAGAATCTTATCCTGCCGGCACTCACGCTCGGGATACGTCCGCTTGCAACGCTTACTCAACTAACCAAGAATTCGATGCTTGAGGCTTTGTCGCAGGATTATATCCGTACTGCAAGGGCGAAAGGGCTTTCGCATCGTAGGGTGGTGATTCACCATGCACTTCGCAACGCTTTGAACCCTGTGGTAACTTCGGCCAGCGGGTGGTTGGCGTCGTTACTTGCAGGTGCTGTATTCGTGGAATATGTGTTCGACTGGAAGGGTATGGGTGTAGTTATTGTCGACGGTTTGGAAAAGTATGACTTCCCTGTTGTGATGGGTACCATACTCTTTATATGCCTGCTTCTGGTGGCGATAAACATTATTACCGACATACTTTATGGAGTGCTCGACCCGCGTGTACGGGTTGAATGATGATCAAACAAAAAAGCAGAACCGATTGGTTCTGCTTTTTTGTTTTAAGTGACTCCTGCAGGATTCAAACCTGCAACCTTCTGATCCGTAGTCAGATGCTCTATTCAGTTGAGCTAAGGAGCCATCTCTGTTTTAGAGTCATTCTCTCTCGAAAACGGGTGCAAAAATACTACTTTTTTTAATACTGACCAAATTTTTTTTGAAAAAACTTAGTGCATCTCATACAATATTCTGATTTACAAACTATACTTAGAATATTTTTTTGACGCATCATGCTTCTACGCCATATACATTCTTGTATAGAATGGCGCGAATTTCCTCAAATTCATCGTCATCCAATTCGTATTTCGACATTATTATCATAGGAACCGTGCGAGAGTCCTGATGATAAGATGGTTGCACATATTCCTGAGGGTTCTGGAAGAACCCCATCGATGCATAAAACTCGACGCGATGGTCGGCCTCTTCGGTATTGGGGAGCTCCACCTCAAGCACCACTTGCTCTTGTTGTTGTGAGAGGAAGTTGAGGAACACAGCTTTGCCGAGTCCTTGGTTGCGAAGTTCTTCGGCGATAGCGAAATGCTCGATATACACCAGGTCGTCGAATGTCCAGTAGGTTAGGATACCCACAGGATCGTCGCCGTTTTCGGCCACGAGGAAATGGAATTTGCCGGCGTTAGAATCGGAATCGGACTTCTCTGCCGACTCCATCCTATGCCGGATGGTACTGAAGGGCGGGCGTTCCTGTTCCGGGAACGCCTCTTCGAACAATTCTTGTGCAAAGTGCGAATGGTCGCTTTCTGCTAGGTTGGTAAATGTAATCATCTATCGTTTAATATTGTTTTAATTTCCAAATACGTTGAAGTTGTTTATCTCGAACCGCACACCAAGTAGGTGGTTGAGTGTACCGCCGCTGTAGTTTTGCAGGCTTATTCTCGAATGGTAGATGGTGTAGCCCACACGGATGGCGCCCACACCGTTTATCTGATATCCCAATAGGGCGCTCGCGAAGATATTCCAGCCGATACCACCTTGGTTGATATATTCATACTGACCCACGCCGGCATCGGGCGTTTGCCCATCCCATACGTCGAGTATCGAATATTTCGCCCCTCCAATCTCCATCAGGTTCTCACGCACTTTGGTATTGTTTATGCCGCCACCGATGTCAATCTCGAGATCCCAAACATCGCTCAACGGCATAGTGCAAGTAACCGCGACGTCGATATTTATGCGGTCCTCCTGTCCAAGTATCCCGCAGCGCACATATTCGTCGGTGCCGAGTATGCCGGTACCTCCGGTAGCGCTGAGGTTGAAAGCGCCAATAGCGTTTAAGCGAGCCAGGTCGAAACGAAGCAACCATCCGAAGCCCGACTGGTAATCGTAGCGGAAACCGAGACCGTAGAGGAACGACGTGCGGTAGTACATATCGGGATATTCCAACACCTGAAGTTGATTGTAACTACCCACTGCAGAGGAGATAAGCCCTTGTTCGGTAAGGTTGTTCCAAATCTGGGTGCCGAAAGTGTTGCTGTGCAGTATGGTATTGATCCGGTTGTCGTTCTCCGGACGGCCGGAATAGAAATTGGCCGTCGTCCTGTCGCCCCAATAGGCGCCGGCATCGGCGAAAACCGAAAGTCCTGTGTATCGTCTACTCGGAGGCTTGTCGTCCGAACCAACACTACAGCAACCGTCGTCAGCTGTGGCCGATGCGGCAATCATCATAACAGTAAGCATCAAAGCCAGACGTTTCATATCGCGCCTCCTTTCCGCTCGGCCACAATGGCCTGCATGAGGTTCTTTGCGCGCAAGAGGCGAATCTTGACGGTTCCAATGGGTATGTTCAGCCGTTCGGCAATCTGCTCGTAGCTGAGGTCTTCATAGTAGCGCAATTCCACAATTTGGCGGTAGGGCTGCTTCAGTTCTTCCACCACTTGATGCAGCGCCTTGTCGCGTTCCATACGCATAAGTTGCTCTTCCGGATTAGGCTGACCAGAAGGTATCTGGTATTCGAGCGGATTGCCTTCACTTTCGTGCTGCATCGAACCAAGAGAGACGGTATCCATGTGGCGACGACGCAAGTGGTCGATATATGTGTTCACCCCGATGGCGTAGAGCCACGAGCTGAAAGTGCCTGTAGGAGCGTAGCGGTGGAGCTGGCAGAAAGCTTTGCTAAACGTGTCGACCGTCAGGTCGCTGGCGGTGGTGGTATTATGGGTCATCTTGAGCAACAGCATATAAAGCGGCTCACGGTAGATAGCCATCAGGTCGGCGTATGCCTTGTGGCTTCCGTTGTCGCGCGCGGCACATACCAGGCGGTAGTCGCGCTCCATCCGTTCGTTGGTTGCTGTTGCCAAGGGTACTTACTTTTTAAATCTTCTATTATTAGGTAACGGCAAAAGTATTAAAATAGTATTTGCGATGATAAAATATATTTCCATCAGCGGGGCCGCAAGGTATACCAAACCGGCCTCGAACCGTTTGCAGAGTTGGGCGAAGCACACTATCTGCCACGCAAATTTCAGAGCCAGTACGGTGGCTGTAACAATCCATGGAAGGCTTCCATTGAGGATTAGCAGAACAGCGGCCGCATAGAACACTAGATTGGCTAGCGGCAGTAGAGCCTCCCTCAGGCGGCTTAACCTAGTGTGGCGGTTGCGGGTACCGACTCGATGCAGGCGCTCCTGATGCCAAGCGGAGAAGCTCTTCTTCGGTTCGGCGATAAGTACGGCATCGGCATTGATGCAAACGGCCGTGTTTTTGCGGGTGGCGTTCTGGTAGACGAAGAGGTCGTCCGAGCCGTCGGCCACATCGTAGTGGCGGATGAAGGCGCCGCGATTGAAGAAAAACGAGCGGCGGTAGCTGAGGTTGCGCCCCGAGCCGGTATAGGGATGCCCCATAAGGGCGCTTCCGAGGTAGTGCGAACCATAGGAGAGCGAGTCGTACTGCTGCAACATTCCCAGTAGGGTCTTGGTGCGCTTAAGGCCGCAATAGCCGAGTACTATCTGGGTGTTTTCTCCGTATCCTTTTACCATACCGCGAAGCCACTGAAGATTCTTCGGCGTGCAGTCGGGGTCGGCCAGCAGCAGGATATCGTTGGCGGCCGACTTGATGCCTATCGACAGCGGGTATTTCTTTCCCTGGAAGAGGTTCACGTCCTCCTTGAAGGGCACTATCTTGAGGTGGGGATAGTAGTCTTTGAGGAAGCGCAGCACATACTCAGTATCATCGGTCGAAAGGTAGTTCACCACTACCACCTCGAACTTGGGGTAGTCCTGCTCGAGAAGGTATACCAGATTCTCCCTCAGCCATGCGGCATCGTTGTGAGCCGTGAGAACAACGCTCACCGGTGGGAACTCATCCGGTGTTATGTCGGACTTAGTACGGCCTTTATAGCGTCCCACCCTCATGTGGATCAAACCATAATACAAAGCCACATATATAAGGGCAGCCATCATCGCAGCCGTAAGCGCAATGGCATAATAATCAGTTAGAAAAAGATGAAAGTCGAACATCTTCCAAGTTGTATTTTAATACGCAAAAATACAATTAAAATACCAACCCGAACCTACCCGATGCTACAAAATATCAACAAGAAATCAACATTAGGCGTTGACCTTGCGCGGTATAAGCACCGAAAGGAGCACGCTAAACACCAGTATTCCCAGTATTACGGCCAGCGAGGCGAGGGTAGGGATGTGCCATCCGAAGAATTCGCCGCCAATCATCTTCAATCCGATGAAGCAGAGCAGCGCGCCCAATCCGTAGTGCAGCAACCAGAAGCGGTCGGCAATGTCGCTCAGCAGGAAGAAGAGTGAACGCAAACCCATGATGGCGAATATGTTGGAGGTGTAGACGATAACCGGATTCTGTGTAACCGAGAAGACGGCCGGTATGGAGTCGACAGCGAAGATAATGTCGGAAAACTCAATCACCAGCAGCACCAGGAATAGGGGAGTCATCTTGCCCGCATGGAAAAAGTCGTGTCCGTGACTCTCTTTGGTAACGGGGAAATGTTTCGAAGCAAACTTCACAACAGGATGGTTGGCCGTATCAATATGCTCTTCGCTTTTCTTGCGGAACATCTTTATACCGCTGTAAATCAGTATCGCACCGAATACCGCCAACAGCCAGGCGAACTTGGTTACCAGCGCTCCGAGGGCGAAGATGAAGATGAACCTCAGCACTATGGCGCCGAATATTCCCCAGAAAAGCACGCGATGATAGTATTCTTTCTTGATTCCGAAACTGACGAATATCATTATCATCACGAAGATGTTGTCGATCGAGAGGCTCTCTTCGAGGAAGTAACCCGCAAGGAATTCCGACATCATCTCGCTCCGATAGGCCTTTAGGTCGATACAATCTTCGGCCGGCGGAAGCATCCAGTCGCCGAAGAAGTAGACCAGCACAGCAAACCCCATAGCTAGCGCTACCCAGATGGCTGTCCATATAGCCGCTTCTTTCACTCCCACCACATGGTCCTTCTTGTGGAACACAAAAAGGTCCAATGTCAGCATCACCACCACAAATATCATGAATATCGTAAAGAAAAGTCCGTTCATAGATACAATATTTTGCTTTTTTTTCAGTTTATTAGACAATAATAACGCGGACAATGGTAAAATATTGTGAACTATTCTATAGTTTTTTCAAGGTAGGCACCTTCACCGTCGGCGGCGGATACGCAATGCTGCCCCTTATGCGGCGCGAGTTGGTGGAGCGGCACCATTGGCTCGATGAGGAGGAATTCCTCGATTGTGTTGCTCTCTCGCAGGCTATGCCTGGTGTTTTCGCCGTCAATATGGCCTCAGTTACCGGCCAGCGACTGCGCGGTCCTCGAGGTGCGGCTGTAGCTATCGTTGGTAACATCATGATGCCCATTGTCTTCATCCTTCTTCTGGCTATGTTCTTCCGCGCTTTCCGCGAAAATATCTATGTCGAACGAATCTTCATAGGCTTGCGTCCCTGCGTGGTGGCCCTTATCGCGGCCCCTGTGTTCAATATGGCCCGTAGCGCAAAGGTCGGCTGGCGCAACGTGTGGATACCTCTGCTCTGCGCGTTGCTTATCTGGCTCTTCGGCGTCAATCCCGTCCTTGTGGTCCTTGCAGCCGCACTTCTCGGCTATCTCTACTCGCATTTCAATCAAAACGAAACTAAGTTGAAATGATTTTTGTAGAACTCTTTTATACATTCTTGTTGATTGGTGCTTTCACCTTTGGAGGCGGATACTCGATGGTTGCGCTTATCCAGAACGAAGTGGTTACTCATCATGGATGGATGACTGCTGCCGAGTTTACCGACTTGCTGGCCGTAAGCCAGATGACGCCAGGTCCTGTGGGCATCAATACCGCCACATATGCCGGCTACACCGCCGTTATCAATGCCGGCTATCCCCAATGGGCCGCCGTTTGCGGGTCGCTGCTGGCCTCGTTGGCCGTTATCGTGATTCCTGTGGCTTTGATGCTTGTTGTTGGCCGATGGCTTATGCTCCACAAGGATAAGCCTCGTGTAGCCGCAGTTATGCGTGTAGTTCGGTTGGCCGTTGTTGGCCTTATCGCCGCTGCCGCTCTGCAACTTATGCCCTCAGCTTTCGCTCCAACGCCCATTGGCAACATCTCGCTTTTCAACACGCGATTTTCCATCCTCAGCGTCCTTATCTTCGTTGCCGTATTCATTCTCACGTGGCGCTACAAGAAAAGTCCGATACTCCTTATTGTAGCATCTGGCCTTGTGGGGTTGATAGTCTATTCTATTTGCTGAAGTGTTTGATAAACTTTATCGACATACAGGCTGTGCCGAAATAGACACCTGCCTGTAGCCACAGTGCCATCAGCTCGTGGCGTACCTCGTTAAGTGTGGCACCCATAGAGCTTATGCGCACGAAGCCTTGTATGCCGGGTGTCGAGGGGAAGAGGTACGAAACCACATACCAGAACTTGGGCATGTTGCTCTGC
>JAEEGL011889525.1_pt1 | contig 11926 bp, 6 predicted proteins | sample 9134231 | NCBI WGS metagenome assembly JAEEGL01 (sample SAMN16246548, study PRJNA631951) | gut metagenome | biome: gut microbiome; feature: rumen; material: fiber-attached | host: Bos | place: Iran: Karaj | collected 2018-10 | reverse complement strand
GCAGAATGCCATTCGGCATTCAAGAGGGCGCGGTCGTCCGGTGGACGACCCTGCGAAGCAGGAGCGCGGACCGAAGCGGCGCCAGCCGCTGAGACCATGGGTTCGACTCCCACCGTCTCCATAAAAATTAGGAACACGTAAAACGTGTTCCTAATTTTTATATATACAGTGAATCAACCCCATGACCAACGCAGAATGCCATTCGGCATTCAAGAGGGCGCGGTCGTCCGGTGGACGACCCTGCGAAGCAGGAGCGCGGACCGAAGCGGCGCCAGCCGCTGAGACCATGGGTTCGACTCCCACCGTCTCCACTCTTCAGAAAGTCCTGAAATCCGCTTGTTTAGCGGCTTTCGGGCTTTTTTGATTTGTGAAAACAGTGGGTTTTGTTTACCGTTTTGTTTACCAAATGGTTACTGTTACCCCTCGAGTGCTCTTAAGGCCTCTTCCCTGCCGATGCTGGTGTAATAGTTCTTTCTGGCAACTTTCGGCGTGTTCCCAAACAGTTCCGAAGCCATCACGAGATTTCCGCCGGAAGCATTCACGACCTTTGTGATCGCATTTCTACGAAGCGAATGAGTCCCACGGATGAATTCCCGTGATACGGGCAGCCCTAACTTACTGCACATCCTGGCGAAGAACCTTGGAACCATGTTGTTTGTAATGCAGCCAAGTTCTGTGTCAGCAGGAAAAAGGTACTCGGAATCAGGATGATACTTATTCAAGATCGTGACAAGCCGCTTATAGAACTCGTTAAACTGCTTTGTCCTGGGGAATTTACGGTTGGTGTAGTTTTTCGTATGCTTTACGATCTGCATCTTCTGATGTCCGCTTCCGTATTCCTTTACCGTCAGCTGCTCCCTGTGGATGAACACATCCTCGTCTGTCACATCCTGCCTTTGCAGCGGCGGAACCTCGCCTCTTCTCATTCCGAGATAGATCTGAAGTTCCAATGCATAGGGCGGCATATAGGTCGGATCTTTTTTCTGTCTTTCGTGAATGTATGCCAGCATACGTTCCACTTCTTCATCAGAATAGGCTCTTTCCTCAATGGGAACATCCGGCACGATCAGATCCTTGAACTTGCTGAAGTTCACTCGCCGGTACACGTTTTCCGTCACCCAGTATTCTTCAAAAGAGTACTCCAGCACGTTTTTAATGATTGACCGCATGGAAAGATATGCTTTTTCACGGAGATCGTATCGGTTCAGATTCATCTCGATGACATGTTCCACATCCCTCTTCGTGATTTCCTGGACATACTTCTTTTCAAAGCCGGTATCGGCAAAAAAGCGTCTGTAGTCGGCTCTGTTCTTATATACAGTATTCTGAACACTGGCCTTGCGTTCCTGATCCTTTACCAGCCGCAGCTTTTCTTCCTGAAGGATCTCAAAAACCTTTGCGAAGGTTTTCCCTGCCGGACTGCCGCCTCCGATCTCATACTGATAAACCTTTTCCTTAAGCTCCTCGAGTGTCTTACTCTTGATCTGCCTCCTTCCGCTCTTTTTAGAATTGTCCCAGACAAAGATGTGATAATAACCGTCCGAGCTCGGGTTTGCCGGAAATGTATATTCCGCAAGCAATGCGTTCCTTTCAGCCATAATATACAACATCCGCGCATCTTCCACAGACATTGTATCATACTCTGATCCTTTCAAGGAGGAACTTTGAGGCAGAGTGTATTTTTTTCGTTTCATACAAACCGCCTCCTTTCCTGTCTAAACGAAAAACACAATCTACGCATATTCTGTTGTCAAGGATCGCATGAGCAGCTACTGTACGATGCATACTGTGCTTCATTTTATGTTTGTATTATAGCTTCAACTTTAGGAAATTACAATTATATAGTATTCATATACCGTTGCGTTATCCGGAGTATTATGTTATATTTGTTTCCAAGAAAAGAGGGAGGGTATGTAATCATGAGGAATTACGAGAAATATACGGAAACCTGGAATAAATACCAGGCAAATCGTGAATTCGGGGCAAGGCTGAAGGCCTGCCGGGAACTTCAGGGAAAGACACAGGAAGAGATCGCCATCGAGATTTTGAAGAAGCGCATTCTGATGGAAACCAGTGAAATATCAGCAGAAGACCTGGAACTATATATGGGCGTGCAGGAAGGGAAAGTGCGGCTCAAGGATTTCACTCCCATTGAAGGAACCGAAAGAGTCATCAATTCTGTACGGAGCAATTACAGAGACTGGGAAACGAAATCTCTTAATAAAGGAGACATCAAGTTTTCCCTGAACAATCTTCGCATTCTGAAATCCATATATCATTGTGATTATGATTTTCTTTTGGGAGATTTCGATCTCCCCCACAGAAACTCTAAGGACCTGGCTGTCAGTCTGGGTCTTAGCCTTAACACGGTTGAAACTCTTGCGCTGTTTACGGATAAATACAGATGGAAAGGGATGCCATTTTACTCCTATGTTCTTTCTGCGATCGAAACCCTGATCCGAAGCAGGTTACTTCTTGTAATACTGATCCCGTTTTTTGACGGCCATTTTGAGCACGATATGTTCTTGAAGATGAATAATATCTATATTCAATCAGATGAGTATTTCAGCATCTTTAAGAGCAAGATTATCTGCGAGCTTCATCGTATTGCAGACGATACCATTCCTGTCTCCCCTGATCAGGAGATCAAAAAGCAGGATGAATCTGTTATTCCCTTTGGAATTCAGCTTGAACGGCTAATGACCGGCAAAGGGCTCTCCACGTCAGCACTCGCATCCCTGATCTACGATTATGAAGAAAAAAACGATCTGGCGCCCCCGCTGGAGGAAAGCCTGGTAAGGACATTGAATAACTGGAAAAAGAAGACGGATCCTGATTCCGATGTAAAATTAAGCCTTACAGATTTCCGGGCTCTTAAGGAAGTTCTTTCCTGCAGCTACGAGTATCTGTTTGGAGAGACAGAGGATCCCTCACCGGAGGAATCAGGGACAATGATCAATATGGAGCTTTCCGATCAGGCAGTAAAAATCCTCAATGAGTATAAGGCAGACGATTGCTTCTGCTCCGTCATCATTGACATCCTGATGACTTCAGACCGGCTGCTGTATCTTCTGACCTTACTCTTCACCGACATCGATCCTTCCGCAGATTGTTGCGTTGAAAACGATCTTATTGATGTCGAGTCGGATCCTTTTGCCAGAAACTACTTTATGAACTGGTATTATTACAGAGAAAATGAGTTTTTGAAACAGGAAGACCTGAAATATCTGCTGTCTGAAGAGATCTTTAACGAACTTTTGGTGATCCATAAGGAAGCCATGGATTACTGGTCCGAGAAAATGTGAACAGGTGCTGCGCCGGTTGATCAACATAATCAGCTCCGGACGGCTTCTGTCAAGGACGGTTTCCGCAGGCTTCAAAGAACGGCTCTTCGGAAGCCGCCCGGCCTGATCCTTGACAGAAGATGGCCGGGGCTGTAGAATTATCGGCCCCGGCGCGGGCTTTTTCCAGCTACAGTGCTCTGTTTATCGAAGATCATGCGCGTATATATTTCTGATTACTACTGTTTGGTTTATCAGGGATAGTTCTTTTCAAACGCCCACTATCAAGCAATGGATTTAATACATTATGTCGAAAATAATATCTGGAACTGATTTCGCAAAAAGCCTGTAACTCCGCTCGAGTTCTTGGCTCTCCACAATACTCTATCAAAGAGTTAATTTTTGTAATATCTAACTTTACAGCTATTACGTCTTCGACTTGGCCACTTGACTTGGCCACTTGGCCACTTGACTTGACCACTTGGCCACTAACTTCACCACCGGAAACAGGTGAAGTTCCCGGACCGACCTTTATCATAGATCCGGTGGTCAGTGGGATTCTGATTTCAAACACATCGCCCTCGACAAACTCCGGATCTGCCCCGCTGTAAAGCCTCGTATATTTGTAGCTGTTGCGCATCCCGCTGCCAAGTTCATCGGCAAATCCGATCTCCCGGAAGATCTTTGAAATCGGCGGATTCTTCGAAAAAGGCTTAAACGTTTTGATATCCAAAGCGCCGATGCCATGCGCCCTGTTTCCGTTTTCTACCAGTATCCGATCCCTCTCGATGATCATTTTCGCGATGTAGCCGTTGCTGTAATCGCGGTGCGCCAGGCTGTTTGAGATGATCTCCCGGAGGATCGCGTCTCTGGCGCTGACACTTTGAATTCCGTCAAGAACAAACAGATCGTTCAAATGCTTCTGCCCGAACTCAAACATACGATCATAGGAATCCAGAAGGTTCGTCGGATCGATCACCTTCCTGTCATCATAGCGATCCAGGTTATACACCCGGTAAATACAATCCGTTTTGTGATGGGTACAGGCGGAAGCGATCATATTGTCCGTACCAAAAAGAAGAACAGCCGCCAGTGTGATCCCCGTTCTTCCCTGCTCATCTGTCAGGATCAGGCCGGAAGTACGCAGCATCTCTTCGTCGTCCATCGTTTCCCATGGATGCCGTTCATCTCCATCCTCATATCGTTTGCGGATCTTCGCCTTCTGGCGAGCCCTTTCAATGAGATCCGAACGCAGATCCGTTACTTTCCAATACGGATAGACCTTGTTCACGAAATAGGTGCTCTGTTTCCGCGCATAGCACTGAAATACCATATCAGGAAAATCAGTGATATCGATATCTGCATCCCCGTTTCGGTCAAAGATCCTTCCTTTATGCCTGACGACAGTCGGATTGATCGGAACATGAATGTGAATGATGCGATATTCCCCGCGCTCCTCGGTAATGGTCTTTCCATTCTTGTCCACCCCGGAGAAACCTCCCTCGGATACGTATGTGTATTCCTGCGCGACCAAATACATGGGCGGAAACACCTTATCCTTGTTATTGGCAAGAGTCCCGAAATTCGTGCAAAGCTTCGCAGAACACGCCGGATCCACTCCCAGCATCACCCCTGTATCATGAACGCCAAGAAAAATATCACCGCCCTCCCGGTTGGAAAAGGAACACACGGTATCAAAGAGGCTCTTAGGAAGATCTGTCCTCGCTTCTTTATGTTCAATTTGGTAACCTTCTCCTTTCCGGATCAAGACAAGCAGTTCATCCGGAAGCATTTTTGCTTTATTCATCCTGCCGCACCTGCTTTCTGCTCGCATTCCTGATTATGAAAGCTTACAAATTTTACTCTATCAGTTTATGAGAGTTTGTCAATCAATCCGTACTATAATCCAGAAAAAGAAAGGTTTGTGTTATTGCCATCATTTGCTTCCTGTGGTAAGCTATGGGTGCGACACAAATCTTACATTATGCACCAAGAGAAGGCGATTTCCATCCATATGGAAAAAACGCCTGCTCTTTTTTCGCATATCTCTTGGTGTGTTGAAGGTTTGTGTCGCAGCAAACGGGGCAGCGTTTTTTATGCGCGGCTTCGGCTGCGCATTTTTTCTGTTTAAGAAGGAGCGTGTAGAAGATGACAGGAAGGATTAACAAAACAATAAGAGGAGGAATTGGTATGAAAAGGTTCAAAACAACAGCTGCATTCGTCCTGACTGCGATTTTGACGCTGACAGGACTTCCACTTGGCAGTCTCGGAGTTGAGACTGTTCTGGCGGCGAAAGGGGTCACCGTGGATGAAAAGAACTTTCCAGATGCGAATTTCAGAGCCTGTGTCAGTGAATATTGTGACATAAATGGAGACGGGGTTCTTTCAGAGAAGGAGATCCGACAAGTCAAGTACCTCCGCGTTTCGGATAAGGACATCCGCACCTTGAAGGGAATTGAATATTTCTCGGAACTGGAGGAGTTGCAATGCCGCAATAACCGGCTTACAAAGCTGGATTTAAGCAATCAAACGGCATTGAAAGCCTTGAATTGCTCGGTAAATCAGCTGACAACGCTGGATCTGCAGAAGAATACAGCACTTGTAGAGTTGAATTGCGAAGATAACCATTTATCTGTTCTGGATCTGACGAAGAATCCCGCCCTGGCCTTTTTAGATTGCGCCTATAATCGGTTGGAGAGGCTTAATGTAAGCAAAAACAGATCGCTGATGAGTATCCATTGTATCAGCAATCGGCTGGATGCACTGGATCTCAGCGGTAATCCAGCTTTACAGTATCTTAACGCATACAACAACAGGTTCAAAGAAGTGGATGTGTCCGCGCAGGATCCTGAGGAACTGTATGTCGGCCTGGGATCCAACGGGTGGACTGTCACTTTGGACAAGGACAAGAAGGTGGTATATTTTGATGGCGTTTACCAGCCGACCGAAGAAGAAAAGGCCTTATGGAACGGAAACGGAACGGTGGACGACCCCTATCTGATCAGGAATGCAAAAGAACTGAAGGCGCTGGCTGAAAGCGTGAATAGGGGATATGATTACCGGAACTGCTGGTTCAGACTGACGGAAGATATTGATCTGAGTGACGTCTGCGGGGCGTCCATAGGAAGCTGGGAACCGATCGGAACGGGAGAAGATCTTCAGGATAAACATATTACTGCCAGCTTCTGCGGAAATCTGGACGGAAACGGGAAGACCATAAAGAACTTATATATCAAAGAAGACGTAACTGATACGGAGATGAGTCGGTATGGAGAGAGCCAGGGCCTTTTTGGAAGCCTTGGCATGGGGGAAGCAACCCAAGTGAGGCGTTGGGGAGTAGTGAAGGATCTGACAGTGGACGGTGAGATCCGATACACCGATTCCCTGAAAGAGGGCTCCTGGGGAGCAACGATCGGCGGCATCGCTGGCCAAGCCGGTTGTTTCGACTTTCTGAACTGTACGAATCGATGCAATATCACCAGTGAGGTGTCCGAAGGGGCTCCCATCTGTGCCGGAGGGATCTGTGCCTCTGCGAATGGAGGGTGTAACTTCACCAACTGCGTCAATACCGGCAGCATAAAGCTTCTTGGGGGAGAAAACAGGGCTGGAGGCATTATGGGCTATGGAGACGATGGATGGTGCCGCGGCTGCAAAAACACTGGAAGGATCGAGGCCACAGGGAGATGGGATGAAATCGGTGGGATTGCGGCGCGTGCCGACGTTATAAAGTCCTGTGAGAACAGTGGTGACATTTCAGGAACAGGCTCTGTCGGAGGTATTGCAGTAAGTTCCTTTTGCGAGAACTGCTACAATACCGGGAATCTGACTGCCGATTCTGTTGAGGGTGCGTACTACTCCGGAATAGCTGGCGGGATTGTAGCTACGAGCACGGATTATTCTATGCGAAGGACGGATTATAATATAAAAACCGGAGTTTTCAATTGTTATAATATCGGAACACTGGGGGGAACTGGAACCTATCTCGGGGAGATTATTGGATACATCGTTCAGGGGCAAGGAGCCTGGTCGGAGGAACAGACCGCCAATGTGGGAGTGGACTGCTATTATCTCGGGAGCGGAGGCCGCGGGATCGGCGGGAAACATGAGATCACCGGAGATTTTAACGATGAGACGAAAGCGCTGGATGAGCAGGATTTTTCGCAGGAATCCAATTTCCACGGCTGGGACTTCTCCCGTGTCTGGAAGATGGAAAAGCATAAAACCCCGGACTTTACCCGCCCGGTTTTACGACCCTATACGGATACAGAAGCCACTCCGGATGTGACGATAAGGATAGGGGATGAGGTAAAGCTCAAAGCAAAGGGAAAGGTTAAAAAAATTGTGGTCTCTCTAGATGGAATCGTAATGACAAGAGCAAAGAAAAAGAACGTTTTTGTTACCGGATTCAGTGAAGGAACAGTCATGATCACTGCATATGACAAGAAGGATCGAAGGATAGGGGAATGGATCGTGAAGGTGATAAAATAATAAGGAGGGACTATGAAAAATAAGGATAAAAGAATTCTTTCATTATTGGCCGGAGTACTGATTCTGTCAGCAGGCTGCGGAAAGGAAGCGAAGCCGATACCGGAGCCGGTATCGGATGAAGTACAGCAGGAAACGGAGCATATCGAAACCGTTTCTGAACCTGTGGCTGAAACAGAAACCGAGCCGGTTGAGGAGGTTGATCCGGAAGTGGTGATAGAAGAAGCTTCCGAGGAAACAGCAGAGGCAGAGGAGACTGAAGCCGGTACTGCAGAGACCGTATCTCCGATAACGCAGCTTGTTATACGCCGGAACGGAAAGGAAGATACTACTATTGATTTTAAATGGCTCACTGACGAGGACGGCTCTGCGATTCAGGGAAATGGATATGAAGTCTATGTTAAAATGTGTGATATGGGCGAGGGAGTCACACTAACAGAAACCTTCTTACCTGAAGAGATCGTTACAAAAGATGAGTGGGGAGAATCGAGGGAAGTATTCACGTATGATTCTGATGGAATGATTACAAGCTGCGCCTGGAAGAGAATGAATGTTTCCGGAACGCTAACCTTTGAAAAGAACGGATCTAAGATTTCACATACTGAAGTAAACAACGATGAGGAGCAGAAAGCTCTATTTCTGGTCGAAATAAATCTGGACGGAAAGGAAAAGATCACGGAATGGCATTACGAGACCCTGTATGAGCAGGAACATCCGACCCATGACAGCTCTTTTTCATATAATGAGGAGGGGGATTGGGTTTCTTATCACGCAGAAGATCAGACGGGTTTTTGTTTAAGTGGAGACGGCAGATGCGAATACTTATATGATGAACACGGGCGCTGCGAAAGTATGATGGTTTATGCAGATGATGCCGGAGAACCCTGGGCCACAGAGGTGATCGTTTATGATGATGAAGGTCGTATTACAGAGGAATTATGCCTTTTGGGAACGACCGAATATGATCGCATTTATACGTATGACGAAGAAGGGAAACTGCTGAATACAAAAGTAAATGATGAGAACGAATGGGGTTTTACCTATGAAGGAGAAAATCTTTCCGGAGGAGAGCATTTTGGGGAGGTGATGGGGATATCCCCGGGTGAGTGGAAGTCCGGTGTGGAAAACTATTTATGGAAAAAGCTTGGTGCAGATCTGGGATCATATTTTTTCGGAGACTGCGGGTTTTCTGTTTCATATTGAGATCCGGAGGTGCATAATGCGTAAAAGAATAGCAGGCCTGTTTCTGCCCGTTGTGTTATCTTTCTGTGTTGCTGGCTGCGGAAACGAGATCAGCGAAATTCCTAAGGAAACGGAGACGGAAAGTATACAAACAGAGAGCAGGGAGAAGGAATCCGCCCTGACCGATAATGGTGAGAATACGGAGAATAGTGAGAAGGAATCCGCTCTGACCGATAATGATGAGAATACGGAGAATAGAGAAACTGTAACAAAAGCAGACCTGACGAAGCAAAAGGCCAGGATGGAAAGCGCGAAGGGGGAATACGAGTCCAAATATGCATATGCGGAACGTGTAAAGAAACTGCATGCTTTTTCGGGGGAAGAACTCCGGAGGTTATTTCAGACGAAAATGGGGGACTGCTATCGCGAAAACACGCTTTACGCAACGGAGATCAAGGCTTTAGTAATGGGTAGTCTGGGAGCGGATGTGCCGGATGAGTTTGTGGTCGGGGATGACTTTGTTGACGATACGATCAAAGATACGGTAGATGGCATCGCGGGTTACTATAAAAATGAATCAATGGAAGCGCTGCTGTCCGGAATTGAATCGGACGAAGTAAAAGATATTCTGAAAGACGGGATCAATACTTCGCTGGACAGCATTCTTGAAGGGAACAACATTCTTGAAGCCGCTCAGAAAGCAAAGGAATCGATCAGGGATGGGGTGATCGCAAAAATTGAGAACGCGCCGATGGATCAGGCAATTCAGATTCTCAGTAATGCTACGGCGGGCCTTTCCGACATCATGATCGGTGTTCTTCAGGCTGGATCTCCTGAAGAGTATATTGAACAGCAGGTTAACGAGAAAACAGAAGGGCTGATCGGAGATATCGGCGGAATCCTGTCTGATGCTGACTATTCCGGTGCATTGCTTCAGGCTGTTTCTGAGAATACTTATGAATCAGCTGCAGAATTACAGGCGTTTCTTGCCAGGGATCAGCTTAATTCAAAAGACATCAGCTCTATGATGTACTCCTATTCAGAGTTTGGGAATGCGCTGAGCCTGCTGGGTAACAATACGGACGGAAATGGTATGTCATGGAAAGCCTGCTATGAGCGGATAGAGGGATTGTACAAGCAGTTTGTCAGCAATGAGATTCTGATCGAACTTCTGGACACACAGGCAGATGCGTCGAAGCCCCTTCCCGAGAAGGAAAATGAAGAGTTTACGCTTCCTGTTGTGGAGGAATATGAAGAATCTGCTGTTGATGATCAGGATCAGCTTAAGAAGATGGGTGAAAAAACGGAGGAATACCGCAGGGCGGTGGAGGAATTGGATAATTTCATTGATCAAAGAGACTGCCTTCGATATTTCAGGGATTATGCGAAGCAGGTTCAGGTTTTAAAAGCACATAACCGCTTTCTTCAGGAATATGAGATTGAGAATTTCAAGGTGAGCTATGATTCGGCTGCAAACAGTAATGTTGAGGAAAACAGGCGTATCAATAGTATTATCAGTAAAACGGCAGGGAAGGTGAAGTATGTTCCGGGAGCAATATGGTTATCCGTATTTGCGGCAGGAGTTGTTTCAAATACGGATCAGTATTATGAAGCGCTTGCCGATTCAAGTCAGAAGATATCGGAAGCCTGCTCAAACGGAGTGTCAGCAGCGAGAGATGCATTGGAGCGCTTAAGTCAGGTGATCTACCTCCTGGAAGATCTGACAAATACGAGAGACGAGCTGGAGGAGCAGTATATTAATCAACAGCTTTTGTGGGGGATCTATGGAGACAATCCCATAGAGGTTCAAAAGAAAAGAAATGCTGCTATAAAATGTCTCTATGTTCTTGCAGCCCAGATGCGTACAGTTGCGAATTATTATTCTACAATCTTTGGAAATGCTTCTGAAGCTGCAGGGTATGAGCAACAGGCTGAGATGATCTTTTTACAGCTTGGAGAAGAAGGAAAGACGCTTGTTACAAAGGAAAGGCTTGCAGAGTATCTTATCCCGATATTAAGCGCTGCGCAATATGCAATCGATCGATCTCAGGAGACGACGGTTGCGCAGCTTGCCGGGTATAAGACGGGTTTTTTTAACCTGTATCCACGTCAGACCGGAGAAACATTTGGGAGCAGGATCAGTTATATATATATTACCGGACTTGCACATTTAAGCGGGCACATGAATATCTACTATTTCAGCGGGGAGCCTTTCCTGGCCAACGGAGTATATTTATATGATGGAATTGCTCTGAATGGAAATGATAATACTGATGGCGAGACAGTATATGAAGAAGCAAAGTGGATGGCAGATATGGTATTTGATACTGCCGCACAAGACCAATACAAAGATCATTATAACCGGCTGACCCAGGCGATAGCATAAGGATCTGCAGCGAATTAACATAGACACCTTACTAGTCTGTTCTCCTGACACCTGCGTCAGAAAGCCTCGGCAATGCTAAAGCTCGCCCGGGAAAGAAAAAAGGTATTACTGCGGAAAGAGATATATCATCGAATTAAAGATCTGGAGAGGCGAAAGATACAATGAAGAAGGGGAAGAACAGATCAGGGACTATCTTGATCACTTTGACCTCTCTACAGGATATATGCTCAGTTTCAATTTCAATAAGAAAAAGGAGGCGGGAGTAAAGAAAGTACAGATGGCTCTTCAGGGGTAATGGTGGGTGATTTTCACCCACCCTTACCCCTGAAGAGCCCTGAAAAATGTAAATAAAGACTTTTATACCAGTTTAAAGCAAGCAGGTTTTACTTCCATTTTGCAGGTAGAGAAAGCGGAAGAGTGATCATGAATCATTCCCTGGAAGCCTTCATTTCGAGCTTGTTTTCATACATCGCATGGTCGGCGCGCCGGAATACGCTGTCCAGCCCGTCGTCCTGCGCGGGATCGTAAAAGGCGGCCCCGATCGATGCCGATACTTTTTCCCAGGGCTGAAGCGTTTCGTCTGCCTGCATCG
>JAEEGL011377509.1_pt1 | contig 11926 bp, 6 predicted proteins | sample 9134231 | NCBI WGS metagenome assembly JAEEGL01 (sample SAMN16246548, study PRJNA631951) | gut metagenome | biome: gut microbiome; feature: rumen; material: fiber-attached | host: Bos | place: Iran: Karaj | collected 2018-10 | reverse complement strand
TCGTCTGCGACTTCCGCCATCGGGGACGACGGCGTGATCGGATAAATTGCGGCAACATCGGAGAATGCGTATGCGACATGCGCAGCAGCGGTATTGCCATCGATCGTCATGGTCTTTGCCATTCTATTTCCTCCTGCTATTCTTTGGGGGATTGCCCCCTTTTCTACCAACATGTATTATAACAAAGAACTGTTCGGACTGTCAACGGATTCCGCACGCAAAATCCTATTTTGTCGACAGAAAGATTTTTCATTGCCAAACGCCTGGAAAGAAGGTATACTATGGCGTATGGAAGCTGTATGGAATTTTATCTGGAATCATATCCTGACCTACTCGGTCATGGCGGCGCTCGGCATCCTTGCCGCGTTCGGCATGACGCTCATGCTTTGCATCAAGCGCGAGCAGAACTGGGTGCGTCAGCTGTTTCTGATGATCGGTTCGCTCCTGGGTCTCGTGATCGGAGCAAAGCTGTTCGGCATCATTTCCTACGCGACGTATCTGCAGCGGCAGGGCGTGCCGATCACGTTTGAAAAGATCGTGTTCAATTCCGGCATCGTCTTTTACGGCGGACTGCTCGGCTACTTCGGCTCGTTCTGGCTTTTGTCGAAGTTCCTGCTGCCCAAGCGCCGCATCGGACGCGATATCGTCGCCGTCACCACGCCGCTGTTCCACGGGTTTGCGCGCATCGGCTGCTATCTCGGGCGCGAGCTCGTGACCGTCGACGGCGTCGAAACGACGGTCTGGCATCCGTGCTGCTACGGTGTCGAGATGGACAATGCGTTCTGCTCGCACTTCTGGGGACACCGGCTGCCCGTGCAGCTGATCGAATCCGCATTCAACTTTGCGCTGTTCGCCGTGCTGCTCGTGATCTTCCTGAAGGAAACCAAGGAGGAGCGCCGCGGATACCTGATCCGCCCGTACCTTCTGTGTTACGGTGTGTTCCGCTTTATCATCGAGTTCTTCCGCGACGACGCGGTGCGCGGCGGATTCGGTCCGTTCTCGTTCTCGCAGGTCGTGAGCCTTACGATCCTCGCCGGGCTCGTCGTCTTTGAGATCCTTTCGAAAGCCGGTGTGATCAAGCCCCTCCCCGTCGACCCCTACGATCCCGGCGTCGACCTCTACCGTCTCGGCAAGCCGAAGGACATCGAGGAACCGATCGTGTTCGAGGACGACGAATAATCGCAGTCTTTTCTTTCCGCAAACGGTCTGACCTTTGCGGACAGTCTGAGCAAGTCCGAGCGGGCTTGCTTTTTTATTGCGTCCGCTTGCAAAACGGGCGGGTTCTGTGTATACTATATACGATCAAATCTCGGGAGGAAACGGGTATGAAAAAGGGTTGGAAGCTGCCGCTGATTCTGACGGCGGCGCTTTTGATCGTCGCGTTTGCTGCGCTGTTCTTTGCAAACCGCGTACAGCGTGCGGACGGCGCGATCACGATCACGGAGGGGTATTTCAAGAGCGAAGTCGGCGATCTCTTTTATAAGCTCTACACGCCGAGTGATCTCAAAGATGGTGAGAAGGCGCCGGGCGTTCTGCTGCTGCACGGATATCAGAACGACCACGAGACCAACGCGGCGTACGCGATCGAGCTTGCGCGGCGCGGCGTCATTGTGCTTTCGCTCGACGAGTACGGACACGGCGCAAGCGAACCGGGGCTCGTGAATCGCGGCTATGTCAATCACATGGTAAAGGTGAACTACGGCGAGGACAGCGTCGAGGACCGCACGTTCCGCCCCGTCGGCGGCACGGTGCGCTACCGGCTGATGATGAATTTCTCCAACCTTTCCTTCTTCGACGAGCGCTATACGAAGGACGACGCGGGCAATGTGCTCACGGACAGCTCCTGCGGCGGCGTTGCGGCGTACAAATTCCTTTCGGAGCTGCCGAACGTCGACCGTACGAAGCTCGGCGTCAGCGGACATTCGATGGGCACCTGGGCGGGCTGGTCGGTCTCCGCCGCGTACTCCGGTACGGACATTGAGCCGAAGGCGACGGTGCTCCAGTGCGGCGAGCTGTTCCGCGATTCCGCATACGATTCCGAACACATTCATTTCAACAACGTCCTGCTGCTGCAGGCAAAATGGGATGAGTTCAGCTATTTCCGCGACTACAAACGCAATGTGGACGAGACGATCCTGCGCTCGCCGCTGCGCACGGAGTTCCTCGGCACGACCGCCGAGAACGCCGCCTGGAATACGACCTTCGGCAGCTTTTCGGACGGCACCGCACGGCGGATGGAGCTTCTTTATACGAACCACCGCCTGACCACGCACAACGCAAAAGGACTTGCAGTTGCGCTCGACTGGTTCGACCGCGCGTTCGGCGGCAATGTGCTGACCGGTCCCGCGTACACCGATCAGATCGCCATGACGAAGGAATGGCTCGTGCTGTTCGCGATGCTTCTGGTGATCGCGGCGCTGCTGCCGTTTGCGGAGCTGCTGCTCTGCATCCCGTTCTTCGCAAAGCTCGTGCAGCCGCTGCCTCCGAAAGCCTGCGTCAAGTCGAAGGGCAAGTGGTGGCGCGGCGCGCTGATCACGGTGCTGCTCGCCGCTTCGACCTATCCGTTCATGACGCAGCTCGGGCACGCGCTGCTGCCGTTGCCGGAGAAGATCTTCCGCATGACGGTCGGCAACGGCTTCATCGGCTGGTATCTGCTGCTGATCCTCATCATGGTCGTGACGACGGTCATCGGCGCGCGCTCCGCAAAGAAGAAGGGCGCGTACGACGGCTTCTACGGCATGGGACTCGGCGCCGAATCGAAGCCGAACCGCATCTCGCTCGGTCTGCTTCTTCGTGCCTGCGTGCTGGTGCTGTGCCTGCTCTGCCTGGTGTATCTGGTCGTGTTCGCTGCGGAAAAGCTGTTCATGCTCGATCTGCGGTTCATCTGGCCGTTCTTCAAGACCTTCACGCCCGCGCGGCTCGGTCAGTTCTTTGTGTACATTCCGGTGTTTGCGCTGTTCTTCCTGCTGAACAACTCGAAGATCATGGCGTCGATGCGCACCGAAGCGACCTATCAAAAGGGCTTCAGGGGCTTCTTGGGCTGCTGGTGGCGAAACGCGCTGCTGATGGTCGGCGGCATCCTCATCATCGTGCTGATCGAATACATCCCGTTCTTTGCGGGCGTCGGACCGGGCGCGGACGTGCTGTTCGGTTCGACCTTCGGCGGTCCGTTCATGTCGCTGCTGATCCTCTTTGCCCCGCAGGTCGTCGTGTTCAGCGTGCTCTGCACCTACTTCTACCGCCGCACCGGCAGCGTCTATACCGGTGCGCTGCTCGTGGCGTCGCTCGCCGCTTGGATCGTAACCGGCGGCTCCTCGATGCTGTGATCGCCTGACACGGAAAAGCGCTTCTTCCCGATCCGGAAGAAGCGCTTTTTGCATTTGTTGAACGGCTATTCGATCTCGAGCCGGAAGCCGAAGCCGTCGCCGAGGGAGGCGATCGCCGCGGAGAGGTCCTTTGAGATGCGCACATAGCGAAGATTCGGCATCGACAGCAGCGGCGTGAGGTCGGAAAGCTGCTGCGAATTCCACGACAGGATCAGTTCTTCGAGCTCCGGATGCCGTTCCGCGATCGCGCGGATATCGTCGTTTTTGATATTGCAGTTGCCCGCCTCCAGCGTGCGGACCGGCGTATCGCCGATCGCATCGAGCCACAGCGAGACGTCCGTATTCCAAACGTTCAGGCACGCATAGGCGGGAACGGCGGAAAGATACGCATACTGCTCCTTCGGAAGGCTGTCCGAGAGCCCGTCGATGCGCAGTGAAAAGAGCGGCGCGCCGTCGTCATTCGATTCCATACAGCAGGCGTAATCGATTTTTGCAAGCGGCGAAAGATCGGTGACCGGGCAATGGCTGACGTCCAGCGAGGTCAGCTGCTTCAGATTCTCGATGCCCGCGATCGAGGTCACGCCGCAGCTGTCGACGGAGATCCTGTGCAGCGTCTGCATGTTGAACAGCGGCGAAAGATCGGTCACGCCCGGGCACTGCCGCAGCTCGACCGTCTCCAGATTCGCAAACGCTTCGACGCCCTTGAGCGAAGTCAGCGGCTGACCGAACAGATGCAGCTGTTTCAGACCCGTCATTTCGGGCAGCGCCGAAAGATCGGTCACGACGCCTTCCTTGAGATAGATGCGTTCGTCCGTTTCCCTGCTGCGCAGGCAGAGTGCGCACCGGTCTCCGTTCCACTCCTCCTCCGTCTGCCAGCGATCGTAGGGATCGTGGACGTATTCGCCGGAGAAGCAGACCGCGCCGAACCGGTTCCGCACGCCTTGCGGCAGGCTGCAGAAGTCCTCAAAGGGCATCAGCGGCAGTCTGACGCGGACGTCCAGACTCTCCGGGCAGGCGCCGAGCGGCGAAAGGTCCCCGATCTCCAGTCCGTCCAGATTGATCCATTCGAGGTCATACAGATTCTGTATGCCCTCGATCGATGTGACCGCCGTGCCTTGCAGGTCGATGCCCCTGAGCGTCTGCACCGTGAATGCGGCGGAGGCGTCTTTCAGCGTCCCGCAGCCCTTGCATTCCAGAATTTCGAGCGATTCGAGGTATTGGACGCCCGCAAGCGTCTCAAACGGCTGGTTGTACAGTTTGAGTTCCCGCAAGCCCGTCAGGTCCTTCAATACCGACAGGTCGGTCAGCTGCGTGCCGTATGCGATCTGCTCGCGTTCCTCCGAGCCGTGACTGCAGAGATATGCGGTCAGTCTGCCGTCATTCCAATCCTCGTCGACCCGGTATTCATCCGGATCGTAGATGCGATCGCCGACCATGCAGAGGCGGTCGACCAGTCCGAGCACCGCTTGCGGCAGCGTTTCGAGCTCGTCGAGCGACTGCAGCGTCACACGGATCTCGGCAGGCTGCCATCTGCCGTTCGGATAGGTGATCTCAAAGTCTCTGAAATTGCCGCTGTCGACCAGCAGCTGCGCCTGTTCACCCAGATGCGCGGGCACCTTCAGGATGTTGCCGTTCTTGACGCCGTAAAGCGGCGAAAGGTCCTGCACGCCGTCGATCCCGCTGAGCTCGATCGAGCAGTCGCCGTCCGGCGCGAAGCTCTCAAAGCAGTTGAGGTCCGAAAGCGCGACGGGATGGTTGAGCATGATATACGCTGCCTCGAAGTTTCGGAACTCCGGCAGGGAGAATGTGCTGCTCAACCGAAGCGCCGCAAGATGCATACCGTCGAGCGCCGACCAGTCCGAAAGACGCGGACAGCCTTCGATGTCGAGATCGCCGTCGTCTCCCTCTGCGAAGCGCGGCAGGTTCTGAAGACCTTCGAGCGAGGTCAGATACTGCGCTTCGTCGATGGACACCCGAAACGCCGAGGACGCCGGAAGCCCTTCGAGCGATGTGATTCCGTGCAGGATGTATTCCTCGGTCACGTTCGGAAGCTGCGAAAGATCGAGCGGATTGCGATTCCATCCGTTGCGCCCGCTGCGGTTCCAAAGCTCCAGACACCTGACCGTCTTGCCGGTCAGATACGGAAGACAGCTGCCGTTGCGATCGGTCACATTCAGATACGAATACGACGGGATTGCCGCAAGCCCCGACCAGTCATGCACCTCCGCGATGCCGAAGGAGAAATCGTTCTTATTGACGATATCGTTCAAAAAGTCGACGTCGTCAAGCTGCGAGCCGTAAATCTGCAGACTCGTAAGGTTCGGCAACGTTACGATCGGCGCGATGTTCGAAAGGGCATAGGTCGCGTTGAAATCGATGCTTTTGAGATTCGTACAGCTTGAAAGCGCCGTGATATCGATCAGGCGTTTGACGTTCACAATTTGCAGGCATTCCAACTGCGTATGATTCTCCAGGCCGTGCAGCGATCGCACGGACTGCGCGTTCCATAGGATCAGCTGTTTCAGACTCTTCGCGTTCGCAAGCCACGAGAGGTCGCCGTCCATGTTTTCGCAGTGCAGATCGATTTCCTCGAGCGACGTGCTGTCCGAAAGCGCTCTGAGGTCGGTGAGCGCTTCGCACGCACCGTCCGCGCGAAACCACGTCAGCTTCGGCTTGTTCTGCAGACCGTTGAGATTCTCGAGTTTCGGCAGCGCGACCTCAAGCGATTCGAGCGCCGCTGCCTCGGACAGACAGGAAAGGTCCTTAATCGGCACGCCCTGCAGCCTTACCCATTTGAGCGCGGTGCAGCGTTTCAGTCCGCCGAGATCGATCGTGTCGCCGTCCGCGCTCCACAGATCCAGTCTTTCGAGCGTCGGCGGTCCGAACGAGGTCGCATCCCGCGGCAGCGGCGATTCGAACATCAGGTTTGCGCTCGTTAGCCGCTTGCATTCGTCGAGCGGCGAAAAGTCGAACAGCGTATTGCCGCGATAGCCGAAGTTCATGATCCGCGTACCCTCAAGACCGGAGATATCGGTGATCTCGCTGTCGTAGATTTCGACGTTGTCAAGGTTTTCGAGGTTCGAAAGATCGGGCAGCGCGCCCTCGACGCGCACGATTGTCAAGAGCTTCAGCCGCTTCATATAGCGCAGAAAGCCGAGATCGTCCCAATGCGTCATTTCGACCTCGTGTCCGTCGTCGTTGCTGTACCAGTGTACGCCGTTCTCGTCTTCGACGCGCGTTCCGTAATACTCCGGACCGATGCGCGCCCAGCCCTTTTCTGCGACCCAATCCTCGTCGCCGTTCGTATGGCAGAGCTTGTCGCCGAGGATGATCAGCTCGTAAATCTGTTCGAGCTCCTCCGGCATGATATCCATTCCCGCGGGCAGAACAGGCGCTGCGGTCGGTTCGGGCAGCGGTGTCGCTTGCACAGCCGCTTCCCGTGCGTCTTTCGGTCGGAGGAGCTGCCATGCCGTAACGCCGATCGCCGCCGCTGCGACGACAGCCGCCGCGACGATCAGACGCTTCCCGCGCTTCGGGGAGCCGTTCGTACGCATTTTCAACGCATCCGCGACGCGATCGGCAAGCTCCGGCGTCGAGTAGCGCTCGGCATAGATCGTATTGCGCGCAAGCAGGACGTTCTCGATCAGCGCGGGCGGGTTCGCGCCGTCCAGACTGATCGGAACGAGTTCCGGTATTTGCGCTTCAAAGCGCAGCAGCGTGTCGACCTCGGGCGACACGTCCGTCATGTGCTCCGACAGAAAGAACAGCACGGCGTCCTTCTTCTTCGGCGTTCCGCCTTCGGGCGCGACCGCAAAGCCCCTTGCCTGCAGTGCGTTCAGAATCGGACGGACGGTTTTCCCGTCCGCCTGCGCATACAGCGGGTAAATCGTTCGTTTCTTCATCGCTGTTTCCTTTCTTTTCGGAACATCAGGGAACCAGAATCACGCGAAACGGCTTATCCTCGGTCCACGTAAGCGGCAGCATATCCGCGCTGACCGTTACGACGCGAAGCGACGGCAGCGTTTCCAGACACTTGAGGTCCTTCACCTGCGTATGCTCCAGATGCAAGGTTTCGAGGCTGATAAGACCGGTGAGATCGGACACGTCCGAAAGCGCGCTGCCCGAAAGCCACAGCTCCTTCAAAAGAACGAGATCGTTCAGCGGCGTCAAGTCGCGCAGCGGCTGATCGATCAGCGCCAGCCGTTCCAGAAACACCATCGTGCCGATGACGGAAAGATCGCCGACCTTGCCGGTGATGACCGTCGATGCGCCGACCTTGACCGTTCCGTCCGGTTCACAGACGATCCCGTCCGTCGAGCGCAGGGTCATATGCCCGCAGAAATACAGCTCTTTGATCGCCGCAAGCTCCGGGCGCAGAATATCGTCGTTCTTCCCCTTGCCGAGCAGGTTCCGCACCGCGGCGTCCTGCTGCGAATCGGGCAGTTTGACGGGAAAATTGCTCGGATCGATCGTCGGCGTCGGCGCCGCGGTCGCCTCTGCGATCGGCGTCGGCGTCCCGGTCGCGGTCGGAACCGGCGTAAACGCCGGCGTCGGATCGACGTCCGGATCGGACAGGCTGCGTATCAGCGTATGCAGCCCGACCGCCGTCGCCAGCAACAGCAGCAGCGCGATCGCCGCGCCGACCCATTCCGGAGGAATCCAGTCGGTCCGGTTGCGGTAAAACGAGCGCAGGATACGCTTCCATCTGAGGATCTCCTGCGCAATCGTCGCGCTGCCTTTCGGCATGTATGCAGCCGTATTCGAGACCTCGCCCCACCGGAGCACGGTCGCGTGCTGCGTATCTTCCCGGGAAAATAACAAAAGCTCGGCGTTCCTGAGCAGCGACAGCCATCGCATGTCCGGTTTGGCGTCGTCGAGCCGCACCGCGAGGATCGGCTTTTTCAGCGCGATCGCCGTCTGGATCTCCGAATAGCAGTACTGCGACGCGAGCGCGGTGCGGGACAGAAAAAACAGGACCGCCGCGCATTCGCGCATGTGCGTTTCGATGTTGATCGGCCAGTCGCTGCCCGCGGGAATGCCCTCGTCGTACCAAAGCCGCAGCTTCCGGTCGTTCAGTTCGGTCAGGATGTCCAGGACCCGATCGGAATCGCGGTGCGAATAACTGATGAATACATAGGGACGCTTGCCCTCATACGGTCTGAAGAACGTGCTCATTGTCCCCCGCCTCCGTAAAGCACGACCGTATAGGCGAACAGCTCCGGATGCCTGACGGCGTCCTTCGCCGCGCTCTGCGAAAGCTCGACCGTTTCGAGGTTTTCAAGCATCGCAAGATCCGAAAGCGTCTCGGGGAGCGTATCTCCCGTAAGCCGCAGCGTCCTGACGGTTTTCAGGCGGTCCTCCGTGAGAATGCCGCCGCCGAGCGCGTCGCGCACCGCTTCGCGCACCGCCGCGTCCGCAAAGGATACGGCGTCCGTCTGCGTCTCCTGTTCGCGCTGCTGTTTCTGCAGCGCCCGTTTTTCGCGGGTCTGTACATAGAACACCGCGCCGGCTGCAAGCAGAACGGCCGTGGCCGCGATCAGCACGCGGGTCAGGATCCGAAAGCGGCTGCGCTTCGGCTTTTCGGGCTCGCCGATCAGCTCCTGCGAAAAGCCCTCCGTATGCAGGATCGCGCGCTCCGCCGCCTCCGTGCCGTCGGTACGGTACAGAACGATCCCGTCCGCGCCCGTATGCAAACCGATCGATAGTCCGCTGTCCCCGCCGTCCGTGTTCAGGCAGACGATGCGCTGTCCGTTGTTCTGGCAGAACAGCAGACGGCTCTTTGCGACGGGATCGTTGCGGAATGCGTCGTCCAGATACACGACCGTAAACGCCGCGCCGATCATGCGCGCGTTGGCGGCGCTTCGCGCATCCCGGTCCGCCGCCGCGCCTGTTTCAAAGAACACGCGCACCCCGCGCTGTCTCAACCGGCGCAGCAGGGCAAGCACCTTTTTGCTGCTCGCGTTCGAGAAGCAGAGATGCAGGTACGGCTCGGTCCCGTCGTATGGGAGATAGTGCTTTTCGATCGGATTCATGATCGTTTGATCCGGCGGCGCGGATCAGTTCAGTTTGTAGATGCGCAGACCGTCGAATTTCCGGATGAGCTTCAACATGCTGTTGAACGGCTTCCAGTCCTTGCCCTGATCCTCCTCCGGCAGCGAGAAATAATGCTTTGCGACCTCCATCTCGCCGAAGTTGCCGTTCAGGCACAGCTTGTGCTGACGCATCTGCTCGCGCAGCGCCTTGCGGTTCTCCTTCGTGTCATCCTCGAGCTCGACCGTTTCATAGGCGTTGCCGCCCTTCCAGCCCATCGCCTTGTGTTCGAAGATCCAGCGCGCATGTTCCATCGGCGCAAACACCGCGGTCTGCTCGTCCGAAAACGCACGAAGCATCTCGTAATCGACGGGGCGGTCGGTATAGAAGCAGCCGATCGCGTTCAGATACTTCGAAAAGCCCTTGACCTGATTGATGTTGGTCAGCTTGTATTCGAGCGACATCGCATCGAAATCGCGCTGCAGTTCCTTTGCGGTGACCTCGTTTTCGATGCCCTCATACTGATAGCGTCCGTTCAGCGCGACCGCGAAATCGTACATGTGCAGGAAATTGCTGCCCGAAAGGTACGTGTGCTTGCTCTTGCGGTCCACCGTGCGCATGAACGTCGTGACCGACAGCGGATAGTCGGTGAGGTCGACGATCTTCTCGATGTCGGTGCGGAAGCGCTGCTCCTTCTCCGCCATATCGCTGTACGCCTTGAGCCGCGGCGGCGCGTCGTCCGAACCGCTGCGCTCCCATGCGCGATAACGCGCCTCATAGTTGCCGATCTTCTCCGATTCGTCCGCGTCGAAGCAGTAGAGCGCATGGATCGCGCCTCTGCCGAAATCGAACTCGGCGCCCATCGGCTGCAGCTCCGAGCGGGAGTTTCTGCCGTATGCGGTACGGTCCCAGCACTGCAGCTCGTCGCAGAGCATCAGCAGATATGCCAGCGGGTGCAGCTCCGCTTTCAGCGGACTCTTGCGCTTTTCCTTGGATTTATAGAACGCGATCGCAAACTTGAACAGGCTGTTGTGCAGCATGACTGCCGTAAGCGCGTCGACATGCGCTTCCGTGAGCGTCTCCGCGCCGCGCTCCTCGACAAGCTCCTGATAGAGGCGCGTCGCGGAAAAGTACGCATGATCCATGTAGTAGCCGAAACGGTTCGGATCGGTCGGTTTTGTGCGGATCGTTTCCAGCAGATACGGCTCCGTCACGCTGTACGCCTCGCCGAGCCGCTTTGCGATACCGTACGCAAGCAGCTCCTCGACCGAATTGAACGGATGCCCGAACAGCGCCGCAAAATGCGCCTTCGCTTCCTCGTCCATGCCGGACAGGCATTCAAGATCGCGGTACGCAAGGTACAGATTGCCTTCGCCGCGCTTCTTGCGGTCGACCTCGAAGTACGCGATCACCTGCTCGAACGGGATCTCGAACGGATACCCGATATCGTGGAACAGCGCGGTCAGTCCCCAGAATTCGAGGAAGAACGCCGCCGCCTTCGCTTCGTCCTTGTTCGGCTCGAAGCCGTAGAATCTCTGGAATGTGTTGCGGAAGGTATCGTTGGTCTCGTAGATCGCAAGGCCGAGCGCAAACACGTATACCGAATGCGAATAGTGATCGCGGTGCTTCATCAGCAGCGAACTCGCGTTCGATTCGAATTCGGAGAGCGTTTCGATCATCTTGCTCGATTCGCAGTACGTGCCCATGAACATCTCGAGATAGCAGTAATATACCGTATAGGCGTCCTCCGCAACGCCGGAGTCGATGAACTTCTCAAGCTCGCGTTCGAGACACAGCCGATCGACGTCCATCTGCATATTGTACGGGATCTGGTTCGGCTTGAAGCTCGTGCCGAGATACCGACCGGTCTCCGCTTCTTCGCGTTCCTTTTCCGCCGAGAAGCGCAGACCCTCGCAGCGATCGTGCAGGAACCGCAGCGCTGCGGATTTCAGGTCGTTGCCCATCTCGCCCGCGCCGAACAGGGGCGGTTCATTCGGTCCGACTTCCATGCCGAAGCGCTCGCGATTGATTCTTCTCATCTTTGCCAATGCGGTATATGCCATAGTTTGCCTCCTGCTTTTCCATGTTCGGAAAAAGTATGTAATCCTACAAATATATTATAGCACAAATCACGGAAATAGCAAGGAACACTTGCATAAAGAAAGGACGCGAAAGTCCTTCCCTTGTGTAAATAAAGTCCGAGGCGCATAGGCTTCGGACTTTGCCGTATCAGACGGATGATGCAATTGGACGCCGCCGACAGACAGAACGCGCCGATCAGCGTTCCGTCTCGCTGCCGTTCTCCCCGTCCCGCACGATGTTGACGACCCAGCGGTTGCTTCTTACCAGGACATACCCGATCACGCATTTGATGAGCTCCAGCGAACAGCACACGATATAGAGCGGCAAAATCGGAAGCGCCGTAAACCGGCTCAAGACGAACGCGACGGGGATGCAGAGCGCCCAGACGAAGCAGCTGTCGAACAGCATCGTGATCCGCGTCTGCCCGCCGGAGCGCAGGGTGAAATAGCAGGCATGAGTGAACGCGTTGAACGGCATCATGCATGCGG
>JAEEGL010780974.1_pt1 | contig 11926 bp, 8 predicted proteins | sample 9134231 | NCBI WGS metagenome assembly JAEEGL01 (sample SAMN16246548, study PRJNA631951) | gut metagenome | biome: gut microbiome; feature: rumen; material: fiber-attached | host: Bos | place: Iran: Karaj | collected 2018-10 | reverse complement strand
GAGCGACCTTGTTCTTGACGATTTTGACCCGTGTGCGGCTGCCGACCGGATCCGCACCGTTTTTGATGGTATCGATTCTTCTCACGTCCATGCGGACGGAAGAGTAGAACTTCAGCGCACGGCCGCCGGTCGTTGTTTCGGGATTGCCAAACATGACGCCGACTTTTTCACGGAGCTGGTTGATGAAAATGACGACGGTATTGGACTTGCTGATGGCGCCGGTCAGTTTACGGAGCGCCTGCGACATGAGCCGTGCCTGAAGACCGACATGAGAGTCTCCCATTTCGCCTTCGATTTCGGCCTTGGGAACGAGGGCTGCGACGGAGTCGATTACGATTACATCGATTGCCCCGCTCCGGACGAGCGTTTCCGTGATTTCAAGAGCCTGCTCGCCCGTGTCGGGCTGCGAGACGTATAAATCATCCACATTCACGCCGAGATTGCCGGCATATACCGGATCCAGCGCATGCTCGGCGTCAATAAATGCCGCTGTGCCGCCGGCTTTCTGTGCCTGCGCGATAATGTGCAGGGCTATGGTTGTTTTACCGGAAGACTCGGGCCCAAAGACTTCGATAATTCTTCCGCGCGGTACGCCGCCGACCCCGAGCGCATAGTCCAGCTGGATGCAGCCGGTAGGGATGACGGAAACAGCAATTCTGGCTCCGGCATCGCCGAGTTTCATGATGGTACCCTTACCGAACTGTTTTTCGATTTGGTTCAGAGCCATTTCCAACGCTTTTTCTTTTTCAACACTCATACAATTCAAGCTCCTCATCAATATTATGTGTAGACAACCATTAAATTATATCAATATCTAGCGGTTGGTTCAAGCATTTTCTCCTGAGCAGATCCATGGCCTTCAAGGTGCAGATCCTGCGGAGACGTTCCGGCGACCCCATCATATTCAGGACGACTGTTTTGTCCGATTCACCGTCCGATATGGCGATATATGCTGTTCCGGTCATGCGTGAACCCGGGTTTTCTGTCGTCTTCAGTGGACCGACGGAGAGACCGAGATACGTTCCGGATAGCGTTCTAGCCGTGCGCGCAAGAGCAAGGGCATATTCAGGGCCGAAAGGATCGGAGGAAGAGATGTTTCTGTCATATCCGCAAATGACCCGTCCTTCCTTCAGAAACGCCTCATGACCGGGCACAGACGTAAGCGCAGAGCAAACGAGCCCACCGGAGCCTGTTTCATATACGGAGAGGGTTTTTGAACATGCGTTCAGAGCCTTTACGCAGACCTCTTCCAGCATTTCTCCGTTTACGGAATAAACGCTGGCACCGAAATGATCGAGTATGGCCTGCATTACGGGAGCAATCAAAGCCTCGCCTTCCTCGTCAGTCGCGCATTTTGCGGTCAGGCGGAGCTCCACTTCTCCGGGTTTTGCGTATGGGGCGATCGTGGGATTGGTCTGGGAAGCGATCAGATCCCTGATCTCATATGTCAGACGGGATTCCCCGACGCCAGTGACCTTCAGAAAGCGCGAGTAAAGATGAGTGTTTCCTTTTTTTTCGAGGTACGGAAGGACATAGTGGTCGAACATGGGAAAAAGCTCATGCGGCGGTCCGGGGAGCAGTATTGCGGCTTTTCCGTTTGCTTCCATAATGCATCCAGGCGCGGTACCGTGGTCGTTTTTCAATATGATGGCGGATTCCGGAAAAGAAGCCTGCTTAAGGTTGTTGGGCGTCATGGACCAGCCGGCGTTGCGAAACTGTCTTTTCAGGATCTCCACCTGCTCCGGAATCGGAACACAGGTAAGGCCGAGCGCTTCAGCGACGGTCTCCTTTGTCAGATCGTCTTCCGTGGGGCCAAGTCCTCCGGTAAAGATCACGAGATCGGAGCGGGAAAGCGCGGTTCGTACCGCGTCTGTCAGACGCTGCGCGTTGTCACCGACCGTTACCTGGTAATAGCAGATATAGCCCAGCGGAGCAAGGTTTCTCGCGATATGCTGTGCATCCGTATTGACGATCTGACCCATGAGGAGTTCTGTTCCGACAGATACGATTTCTGCAATCATTTGCTGCTCACCACACTTTTGTTTCGAACGATATAGTCGATGCAGGACCAGACTGTAAACACAGCGGCGGCCCAGACAAGTACCTGATCAAACGGGAAACCGATTCTTCTGAAGAACGGATTGTCAAGCAGAAGAAAGATGATGGCAAGGCACTGAAGTACAGTCTTTACCTTTCCGAGTTTTCCGGCGGCAATCACGATATTCTTTTCCGTTGCGATCAGGCGGAAAGCGGATATAATCAGTTCCCTGCCGATAAAAATGATGACAAATATGGGATGAAGCTTCCCGATCCCGAGCAGCATGATAAATGCGGTACAGGTCAGAAGCTTATCCGCCATAGGATCCATCAGTTTTCCGAAATCCGTAACGAGATTATGACTCCGAGCATACCAGCCGTCCCAGGCATCGGTCAGACTTGCGAAGATAAAGATACAACACGCGACAACACGTGAATGCGGAAAATCGAGATAAAAGCAGGCGACAAAAAACGGAATAAGAATGATTCGGAGCATGGTCGCCTTGTTAGCGGGATTCACGGAAGATATCCTCCAGTCATATCATAATCGTCGGATTCAAGAAGTTTTACCTTGATATACTGTCCGGCCTTGATGCCGGATCTGTACGGAAGGTGGATCACACCGTCCACATCCGGTGCTTCCGCAAAGGATCGGCAGAACAAGCCGGTTTCATCGCTTCCCTCAATCAGAACCTCGACCGTTTGCCCGATTCGTGCCTTGTTCAGCCGAGCGGAGATTCCTCGCTGCTGTGTCATAAGCGCGTCAAGCCGCGCTTCCTTGACATCTTCAGGTACCTGATTGTTCATGGATGCCGCGGGCGTGTTCTCTTCCGGAGAGAAAGCAAAGGCACCGACACGGTCGAACGGATAGTTCCGGAGGAATTCCATCAGTTCTTGGAACTGCCCGTCTGTTTCACCCGGGAACCCTACCATCATGGTCGTGCGGAGCGTAAACCTGCTTCTGTACGGAACAAGATGATTCAGTACGGATTCGATGTGTGCGCGATTCCCGCGCCTGTTCATGGCTTTCAGGATCCCGTCGTTGATATGCTGCAGCGGAATATCCAGATAATTCAGGATCTTTTCGTTGGATGAGAATGCGTCAAGCAGTTCCTCCGTTACCGTGTCCGGATAGGTATACAGGACGCGGAGCCAGTGCAGTCCGGAGATTTTCGAAAGACGGTCCAGCAAGGGCAGGAGCATCGGCTTACCGTACAGATCCAGTCCGTAACCGGAAGTATCCTGCGCGATAATGTTCAGCTCCGTAACACCGCCGTCCGCAAGGATTTCCGCTTCTTCTACCAGTTTCTCCATGGGAACACTCTGCAGCGGCCCCCTGATCAGCGGGATCGCGCAGTAGGTGCAGCGGTTGCTGCATCCGTCCCCGATGCGCAGATATGCGCTGTACGGAGGGGTCGTGAGCACTCTGCCCGCGTACGGGGCACAGACGGGAGAGAGTGCTCCGGCAAGCAGGGAGGGAAGTTTGGCATAATCATGAACACCCAGAAAGATATCGACTTCCGGAAGGCCGTTACGCAACTCGTCCATATAGCGCTGCGTCAGGCAGCCGGTTGCAACAAGGACGGAACAGCGGCCGTGCTTTTTATACTCTGCCATCTCGAGGATGGTGTTGATCGATTCCTGCTTTGCAGGCTCTATGAATCCGCACGTGTTGACAATCAGGACATCCGCTTCGGAGGGGTCGGATACAAAATCATGGCCGGCTGCTTTGAGATATGCGAGCATGTGCTCCGTATCGACCTGATTCTTGGCGCAGCCAAGGGAAATGACGCCGATTTGACTCATGCTTCCGGCTCCTCTTCGTAGCTGCTGAATACGTCTTCGTCCGGGAACTCTTCGGTGCTTTCCACATCCGCGCCCGCTTCGCCGCCGTACAGCTGATTGAATTCGGACTGCTTGATGAGTACCCTGCGCGGCTTGCTGCCTTCAAATCCGGAAACGTACCCGTGCTGTTCCATGATATCGATCAGGCGGGCCGCCCGTGCATAACCGACACGCAGTCTCCGCTGGATCATGGAGATGGATGCGGAGTTGTTCTCCAGAACGACCTTAAGCGCTTCCGGAAGCAGTTCGTCTTCCTGCTTTCCTTCTCCGAACTGACCGGCTGAACCGCCCGGAGCCTCCGCGGTGACTTCCGTGACGAATTTTTCGTCAAATGACGGTGCCTGTTCCTGCTTGGAGAAGTAATCCATAACCCGTTCGACTTCCTCGTCTGAAATAAATGCACACTGAACGCGTGTGGCCTTGCTTGCGCCGGTCGGATGGAACAGCATATCGCCCCGCCCAAGGAGCTTCTCCGCGCCCATCGCGTCCAGAATGATTCTCGAATCGATACCGGAACTAACGGCAAATGCGCATCTTGACGGGATGTTTGCTTTGATCAGTCCGGTGATAATGTCGGCGGAAGGACGCTGTGTCGCGACGATCAGATGGATTACGGCCGCACGACCGAGCTGGGCGATGCGGCAGATGCTGTCCTCCACTTCATCGGGAGCGACCATCATCAGATCGGCAAGCTCGTCGATGATGACGACCAACTTGGGAAGTTTGGAAGAGGCTTCCTTCTGAAGGGAATTATAACGCTCCAGCTCACGTGCGCCGACTTCGGAGAAGAGCTTGTAGCGCTTCATCATCTCATTAACGGCCCACCGCAGAGCGCTGGCCGCTTTTTTAGGTTCCGTGACGACCGGTATAAGCAGGTGGGGGAGAGATCCGTAAACGCTCAGTTCCACGACCTTTGGATCGACCAGGATCATGCGAAGGTCCGCCGGGGACGATTTATAAACCATGGAAACGATCAGATCGTTGATACAGACGCTTTTGCCGGATCCGGTCGAACCCGCTATCAGCAGGTGAGGCATTTTCGCGAGATCCGCGGTAATGACCTTGCCTGCGATGTCTTTTCCGAAAGCGAGCGTGATGGGAGAAGTCGCTTTATTGAACTCCTTGCTCTCCACGATCTCACGAAGCACGACCGGGATCGCCTTCTTGTTCGGTATCTCGATGCCCACGGCAGCTTTTCCCGGGATGGGGGCTTCGATTCGCACGCGGGGGGCAGCCAAAGCAAGGGCGATATCGTTGGAAAGCCCCATAATCTTGCTGACTCTGACGCCAGGAGCAGGCTGAAGTTCGAATCTCGTAACGACGGGACCGACGCTGTAATCCGTTATTTTTACCGCAATATTAAAACTCGCGAGCGTGTCCACGAGAATCTGCGCTGCTTCGGAAGGATTCTCACTTCCGATGCCGCCCTGCCTCGGTTCCGCGAGAAGGGTTACCGGCGGGGGCGCATACACAGTTACCGGAGCGGAAACAGTAATGTCCGCCGCAGGTTCCGGATCGGAAGACTTATTGTCTTCTGACGGATTCTTCGTGGAGACCGGTTTGGAAACAGGGCGTTTTTTCGGTGCTTTCACTTCTAGATCCTGAATGGGCTGCTCTTTCGGTTCTGCGACAAATCCCGGAACGATCGGAGCGGATGAGCCGGGCGAAGAAGGATTCAGGAAGGATGGGACCTTCGGGACGTCATAGGTCTTCGTCAGCGGGGCAAAAGGTTCCGGATCGACCCGATCGATACGTGGACGCTGGGGAGCCGGCTTGGCGGGGATAGTTGCTTCCAGATCATTCCAGACCTGATCCGTAACGGATTCCTCTCTGCGGCGCCGCTGAGGCGACGGCTTAATAGGAGGAGCAAACGTGGAGGACTCCTCAATGGGAACGACCTGGCGGGGTGTTTTTGCGTGGCTGACGGTTGTACGCGTTCTTACCGGGCGTTCCGGGATATCTTCGTTGTCAGATGGCAGAGCGTCAGCGGCGCTGTTGAACGAATCGAGACCGGAAGCCGATTTCTTCTTTTTGGGAATGGAATCCGCGACGGAATGAAATCCCTCCAGTTCGGATTCCGGCTTCTGTTTTCTTCCCGGGAGGAACGGATTGTCGAACTCCTCTGCCGGACGGTCTTCGACAAGCTCCATTGTAAAGAGCTTATTGTGTGCTCTTTCGGACACGTTTCTGGTGGCGGACTGAACGCGCTGTGTGACTTTCTCGCCTGTGTCGTGCAGAGAGAATCTGGTAACGGTGACCAGAATGATCAGAAGAAAGGCAATTAGAATGACATAGGCAAGCGCATTGCCGCCGATCTGCTGGAAGGGGTAGCACATGATGGCGCCAACCGCACCTCCGCCGCGTCTTGCCATGCTGCCGTCGATATATGCTGTCGAAATATACTTGAAGTATTCCACGCCGGAATAAGGAATGTTTCTGATGACCTCAAAGAGGGTCAGAATATCCCAGATGCCTGCGAAGAACATCCAGTCGGCATTCTTGGCGGAGCGGCTCTCTCGCGCGCTGCGGATGATCAGAAGACCGGTGACAAGGAACAGGACCGGAAGGACATAAGCAGGCCAGCCGAAGAGTCCGAAAAGAACACTGCTCAGTGCCTTGCCGACGATCCCGGTTCCTGAAATAAATAAATATATGCCAAGGAGAACAGCGATCGCGAGGCAGATTATGCCCCTTGTCTCTCTGCTCCGGCGCAGCGCCTCTCTTTTTTCGACCCGGGCTGCTGCGGCTTTCTGCGCTGCGGCGGATCGGGAGGAAGGCTCTTTGTTCTGCTTTTTAGATTTAGAAGCCATGCATATTATCTCCTATTTTATCTATTATATTATACATCAGAAGACCGTTCCGCGCAATGTCGGTGCCTTGCAAGTCTTCTCCGGACTTTGTATACTAACTATGTATGTACTCATACAGCTGCCTGCGGTGCGCTCGCAAACAGGCGGTTATCTTGACAGCGGGAGTTTGCCGATGGGAAAAAAACTGTTGGTTATCATCTGTGCGGTCTGTCTTGCGGCGTCCCTGGCGGGCTGCAAGGCGGAAGAGGAGATCATTAACGTTCCCACCCCCAAGATCGAACAGCAGACGGTTGTGCTGGAACGGGAAAAAAGCGCTCCGGAGCACTATTTTGAAGTAACGGGAAACGGGGAGATCATTGCCGCACCGGATTTTGCGACGATTACTCTGCGCGTATCCGGATCCGGTGAGACGGCGGAGGTGGCCTCCAGCGTCTGCCAGGAGGAAGCGCAGAAGCTGATCAGCGCGTCGATTTCCCTGCATATTCTGAAGCATAATATTCAGCAACGGGGCCTGGAGATCGTGCCTGTGACCGATGAGGCGGGAAAGAGCCCTTCGAGTTATCTCGCAACGGATGTTATTACTCTGACCATTACACAGGTCAGCAGGACCGAGCAGATCATTGCTGCGCTTGTTGACGCAGGAGACAATGAGCTCGTGAGCGTGACGTACAGCATTACGGAATCCTCGGAGGCATATCGGAACGCGCTTTCCGCCGCGATCGATGATGCGCGCGCAAAGGCGGAAACTCTGGCTGACAAGACCGGCGTACGGCTTGGAGACGTCATAGGAATCGTCGAGACCGCATTTGATGAAACGAAGCTAATCGGTGTTGCGTTTGAAAGCAGCGCGATCGCTGTAAACGCGCAGGTAACCGTTAGATATAAAATCGGATAACGGACTGAATGAAACAAGAAAAATGCCGGAACAATCCGGCATTTTTTTAGTGGTTAGGGATTCTTTTTCAGACGGTTTTTTCACGCTTTCGTCCGGCAAGATACTGACAAACGAAGACTATCGCGAAGAGCACGATGCCGATAATATCCGTAATGGTATTCGGGTCCATCATCAGAAGGCCTGCTGCGGCGATGATGATCCGGAGCGGCCAGGGAATCGGACGGAACAGGAAGCCGTTAAGCGCTGCAGCCACGCCGAAGATTCCGATCAGGGAAGTGACGATGATCAGGACAACCTTTGCGGGCACGGCATCGATAAACAGCATCTGGGGATTAAGGCAGAAAATGTAGGGAACAATAAACGCACCGATTGCCAGCTTTGTAGCGTTGACGCCTGTCTTCATTGGATTGGATTTAGCAATGGCGGAACCTGCATAAGCCGCAAGCGCGACAGGCGGAGTAATGTCGGCAACGATTCCGAAGTAGAACACGAAAAAGTGTGCCGCGATTTTCGGAACTCCGATTGTAATCAGAATCGGAGCACACGTGGAAGCCATGATGCAGTAGTTTGCCGTCGTGGGGACGCCCATGCCGAGAATGATGCAGCAGATCATGGTCAGAAACAGGGCGATCAGAGTCGGATCGACAAGACCGACGGAATTACTGATGGAAACGACAGCCGTGATGAGCTTGGAAGCAAGTCCGGTAGCCGTGATGCATCCGGAAATGATCCCTGCCATGGCGCAGGCAACGGCAACGGTTATAACGCCTTTTCCGCCTGCTTCCAACGCTTCGAGAATCTTTCCTACCGTAATCTTGTCCTCCCGGTTGAACAGGCTGACAACGATTGCGACAAGAATCGCTACAGAAGCGGAGAACTGCATGGTCCTGGTGTTCGTTGTGACCAGCCAGACCAGAACGACCAAAGGAAGCAGCAGATAGAGTTTTCTAAGGAGTCTTCCGATCTTCGGAAGGTTTTCACGCGGGATTCCTTTCAAATCAAGCTTTTTTGCTTCAAGGTGCACAGCGATGAAAATTCCGGCGAAATACAGGACCGCAGGGAGGATGGCTTTTAGTGCGACCTCACCGTAGGTAATGCCCATGTATTCTGCCATCAGAAATGCCGCTGCTCCCATGATCGGGGGCATGATCTGGCCGCCCGTCGAGGCGGCGGCCTCGACGGCACCTGCGAATTCCGGCCGGTAGCCGGTTTTCTTCATCATTGGAATCGTGACGGATCCCGTGGTGACGGTATTCCCGACGGACGATCCGGAAACCATGCCGCAAAGTGCGGAAGAAACAACCGCGACTTTTGCAGGGCCTCCTGCGAATCGGCCAACGAGCGCGTTTGCCATATCGATGAAGAAGGCAGCGATGCCGGTTCTTTCAAGAAAGGCTCCGAAGATGATGAATATAAAGATATATTTCGCGCACACCTGCACCGGCGTTGCCAGAACGCCGGAAGTGGAATAGAACAGAGTATAAATGACTTGTGCAAGTTTTTTCTGTGTAAACGTATAGATCAGAAGTACCCCGGCAACACAGAGTATAGGAATACCGACGCATCTCCGGCACAGTTCAATCAGGCACAGAATTCCAATAACCCCCACGGTAATGAAGAAAGGAGTCATCTTGGATGCGGATGAGAGAACCATGACAAGAGAGTCATACGCGAAACAGTAATACAGAAAGCATGCGGTCCCGATGACCATCAAGGCAATGTCGTACCACGGGATATAATTGGTTCGGACATGTTTTTTGCTGGCAGGATAGGTAAGGTACCCCATGATGACGATCATCGCAAGAAAAACGGTAAGACGTTTTTCCAGAGCGGCTGTGGAAAACAGCGTAGACCAGATGCAGTATAAAGAAAACGCAACGATAATGAAGCGGATTATGACCGCGGGCGTTCCTTCCCAGATGCGGGTGTTGGACTCGCGGTCATATTTCCGCATTATATCCTTGACATCCTGAGCCGCACCGGTATCGGTGTTTTGTCGGTTCATGTCAGACATGTGCTAAAAGTCTCCTTTTAGAGATTTTTCCCTGCAGGGTTTCAGACAGAGAATCCTTTCTCCGCGAAGTATTTTGCAGCGCCGGGATGGTAGGGAACATCCGTGATCGAGGAAGCGAACTCGAGGGACAGCTCCGCACCCTTCCCGTGCTGTTCGGAGATCTTGTCGATATTATTGAAAATCGTGGAAACAAAGCTGTAGATATCGTCTTCGCTTACGTCATTCCGTGCAAGGACGACAGCTGCGATGGCGACCGTCTGAACATCTTCGGAAAGGCCGTAAGTGCTTGCCGGAATTGTGTATTTGGTGTAATAAGGCGAAGAGGCGCACAGCGCGTCCGCGTGTTCGTTGTCGATACCAACGAGATAGATCTGACCGCTTGTGGAAAGATCGGTTACGGCAGTCGTCGGGGCTCCTGCAACGATGAATGCGGCATCGATCTTATTATCCTTCAGAGATTCCGCACTGTCGGCAAAAGACTGGTAAACGGGATCGATATCGGCCTCGCTCAGGCCGTATGCTTCCAGGACATCGATCGCGTTGAAGTAAACGCCGGAACCCAGCGCACCGATCGAAACCTTCTTGCCTTTCAGGTCTGCGGCAGTTTTAATGTCAGGATTCATGGTCACGATCTGAACCTGTTCCATATAAAGAGCGGCGACAACGGAAAAGTCCTTTACGGCAGAATCGAAGAGACGGGATCCGCTGTAGGCATAGCTCATGACGTCGCTCTGTGAGAAACCGAGCTGCGCGTTGCCTGCTGCCATATCTTCGATGTTTGCCTTGGAACCGGTGCTCGCGACGACCGTAATGTCAAGGTCTGTAGCGCCAGAGACATAAGAACCAAGAACGCCGCCGAAAGCGTAATAGGTACCGGATTCACCGCCTGTGGTGAAAGTCAGGGATTTTGATTTTGAAGAACAGGCGCATAACCCGACTGCCATACATAGAACGAGAAGAAGGGCGATTGCTTTTTTCATGATTGATTACCTCCGTAGTTTGATACTGTTTTATTGATTCTGAGTCGGTCAGTGGGGGATTCCCAGCTCATCCGACATAAGAGCGACTGCGTCCGTGCGCGGTTTCCCACCGTGACGGAGGAGAAGGATCTTTCTGCTTTCGGGCGGATCCGTGAGTTCGAACAGTCGGACACCGTAGAGATCCCGCAGAGCGTTGGCGGATACCGTCGGGAGGAGTGCCCATGTGCCGGGAAGCTTTAGAAGTCCGACCATCATATGGGGCGAGTTGATCTCTGTTTTTGCAGGGTTCCTGCCGGGGAACCATTTTTCACGCCATAGGGAAACGCTTGAGAAATTACCGCCGCTCAGCCGGATTTCCAGAGACGGATTCAGCTCGGCGGGAGAAAGCAGACCGTTCTGAAGCGGAAGTTCCGAATAACTAACGATTCGGAAAGACTGATCATACAAATGTGTCAGTACGATATCGGACCGGGCAGATTCGTAGGATACGAAACCGAAATCCACGATGCCGCTGCCCATCATGGCATATACCTCGGAAGAATCGCAGATATGCAGTTTCAGCGATACTTCCGGATTCTTCTCCAGAAACGGAATCAGACGCGGTTCCAGATAATCGTAATATACGCTCTCCGGGGCAGCGATCCTCAGAACCATCTGCGCGTTTTCACGGATCAACTCGGCTTCTTCAAACAAATTCAGCCACCGCTTGGCAACGCTGATAAATTCCTGCCCTTGACGGGTGAGCTCGATTTCCCGCCCACCGCGGTTCCGAACAAAAAGCGGGTAACCGAGTTCTTGCTCGAGTTTTTTGATTTTTGTGCTTACGACACTCTGGGACATGGAAAGCTGCTCGGAAGCTTTTGTGATGTTTCTTGAGCTGGCGGTCTCCAGAAATATTTCTATATCCCGAATGTGCACCGAACGCCCTCCTTTCTCTGCCAGACTGGAAGCAAATCATATGATTTGCTGTAAATAATAGAATAAATTATCTATTTTTTCGATAATTTATCCTTAATTCTCACAAATAATAGAATATTTGTCAATAGGAATCGTGCAGGTATCTTAGTCGGTGCTGTCGGGAAGACAGACACGGTACGCCGTAGGAAGGGAATGCTGACCGGGATCCAGTAAGATCCATTCCCCGGGAAGAGGGTTTTTCCGCAGTGAGACGGAGACGGAAAATACTTTCATGTGCCATTCTATATGCGTAAAGATATGTTTTCTGCTGTAGACGCGGATTTCTCCGACGGGAGTCAGTCCTTTCCCGTACAGATAGGGAACAAACGCTTCGTCCGGGAGAAAGGAAGGCACTTCCGGAAGCTGATACATGCCTGCCAAAAGACCG
>JAEEGL010739021.1_pt1 | contig 11926 bp, 9 predicted proteins | sample 9134231 | NCBI WGS metagenome assembly JAEEGL01 (sample SAMN16246548, study PRJNA631951) | gut metagenome | biome: gut microbiome; feature: rumen; material: fiber-attached | host: Bos | place: Iran: Karaj | collected 2018-10 | reverse complement strand
ACTATCTAGAATTTCTTCGGCATTTTCAGCAATAACACTTTCAACTAAATCTTGTTTAGAGAAATGACCACTATTTAATAAATCATATCTTTTAGCTTTTATAATATATTTAAATGCTAATTTTCCTTTTAATACCCCAAACCAGTCTGGAGATCCTTCTGGTAAAGCTTTAATATAATCTTCAAGCATATCACCAGTAAAAGTACTTATGGAAAACGAACGAATTAAATCACCACGTCTTTGTCTTAATACTTCTCTTAATAAAACAGTATCATTTCTTAATGAATAAGGAATATCTTTAAGCTTTTCTACTAACTCTTGTAGATGATTAACTACTAATTTTACCCATACTTTATCTTCAAATAAATTAAATAATAGGTCTACTCTATCATACTTAATTACTAATTCTGCTACTTCATAATCTCTTAATATATTAGTATCTAAATCATCTTTATCTACTGTTTTTAAATATTCAATAAATTGAGGAGATGAAATAATAGAACCATTTAATACCGTATGTAATATATAACTTAGTTTTTCTTTATGATTACTAACTAAAGCCATTAATAAAAATTGTCTATTTTCAAAGAATTTATTTGGTATATTATCAACATTATCTATTATTTCTTGGCCATAAGTTTTAACTAATTCTTCAGTTATTGGACCAGTATACGATTCAACACATTTATATTTCTTTAGTTTAATTAATTCAATTAATAAAGCATAATTGTCTTCTTTAAAATAAGGCAATCTATCAGTAATAACTTTAGCATACTCTTTGGCATACTTAGTTAAAAAGTCATCATCAACTATTACTTTAAATCTTACACATAAATCTATACGATTTCTTTCACGACAAAATTCAAATAATGTAGCATTAAATAAGGTGGTTTCATTAGTACCATTTTCTATAGCTTCTAATATTTCTTTTTCATGTTGTTCAATTACATCTCTATTTAGTATTGGTGCTATAAACTCAATAACTAAATCAAACCTTTTATTTTCTAGAAAATAATCAAATAATAACTTTGATTTATGAAATGGATCTTTAATCTCATTAGAATTATATTTAATAACTTTATCCATATGATCTTTAACATATGCATCAATTTCTTTAGTTTCTAATAAATGAGACATACCTATTTTAGTTAAGTATTCTAATCTACCTTCATTTAAAGCTCTTAAGACAAACTTCTTAGGATAACTATTATGTACTAATTGTGGTTGTATTTGAATTATTTCTTCATAGAATAAGTCATAGAAATCTTCATCTTCAGGTATTATTCCACCTATAGCACCAAATTTCTTTAATTTCATTGCACGATACATAGCATAAGAGTTAGAAATATGACCGTAATCAATGGAATCATCCACTATAGTATTTAAAGCATCAATTATTTCTTGATCTTGAATTTCTATTATTAATTTATAATCTAATGCTAATAAAACTCTAAAGTTTTTATTAGCTATTAACATATCTCTAAATGGTCTACTATATCTTAATTGACCAACATTAACAAAGTAAGCAGAATTAACATAATCTAATATGGCATCGTAGTGTTCTTTAAGTATATCTTCAGTAAAGAATTCTACATTACAATTTAATAGTAAATCATATCTTTTAAGTTTTAGACACGCTGAAAAATATTCTTCATTGGAAGTATATGAGGAATCTACATAAGCTTTTTTATCTAGGCCATTGACTATACTTTCCCAATCCAAGCGTATCATCTCCTATTATCATTATATCATGGGACATAAAAAAAACTAGATTTCTCTAGTTTCTCTTTACGCTATTTTATAGTACCTTTTTAAGTATTAATGATAATCCTATAACAGATAAAATCATTACTGAAACATAAGTTATTACTTTATCTTCAGTTTGAGGATTTAATTCACCATCCATAGGCATATCATTCATTACTTCTACAGTTGGATTATTAAATGTAGTTTGAGTACCATCACTTGAATATAGTATAGCAGATGTACCAGTAATCATTATTTCTTCACCTGGTATATCTTCAAGTATTTCTTGGCTTTCATTAGTTAATACTTCGTTATATTCAACTCTAACTGTATTACTTATTTTACTATTAATACTTAATTTAAAACATTCATTAGTAGTTAAACTATCAATACCATTTGGATAATATCTAAATATATATTTATATCCTTCTGCTAAAGAAGTATCTTTACCAAAACCATAAACGTTTTCACTTATTTGTTCTTTATTTAATGGTTGATTATCTTCATAAATAACTATTTTATTAATATCATTTACTAAATCGAAATTATATTGATCACCAGTAGATAATTCACCAAATCCCATTTCATCTACTAGATAAGAAGTAACGTTTTCTTCAGCTAACATTTCTTCTTTAATTTGATCTAAGATATCACCTAGTACTTCAGTACTAAGAGTCTTAGAATTATTAACATAAGATGAACCAACATTTTTAGTCCAATTTAAGAAACATAATGGAGGTAAACCTAATAATCTAGATTCCATATTACCATTATCGTCAAATGCTTCTTTATATAAGTAACCAATAGTATGAATACCATAGTTAGCATTTTTAATGTTTTGCATTTCACTAGCAGCCATTACCGTACCCATTTCTAAACTAGTATATGGGTAAGTTTCTAAATCATTAAAACCTGAAGATAATACTATTACTTTATCTTGGTAATATAAATCATTTATTGTAGCTATATCACTACTTGAATACCATCCAGAGAATGGGAATCCTTTTTTAGCTCTTTCAGCAATTGTTGCTTTTTCTTCTAATAATTTACCAAATGCTAAAGCATAATCATTAGTTTGAGTATAATATTGAACTGTTTTAGTTTCTCTATCGCTTCCTAATTCACCATTAGAATCCATATTACCAACACTCATCATACCAGTAGCACTTAATCTATAAATAGCACTTGAAGCTACTCCATTATCACTATCATATGTAAAAGAAGCTCCATCTGTTAATAAAACTACATGTCTATCTTTTGCTTCAGTTTCACTAGTTGAATTATCTAATATTTCTTTAGCTCTTTTTAAACCATTTTGTAAGTCTGCACCTGTAGTACTAATAGTTACACCACTAACTGCACTTGCTAAAGCTTCTTTACTAGTTATTTCACTAGTATTTGTAAGTGGTAATAATGTTTCTGAACCAAATCCATATGCTACTAAAGCAATGTGAGCAGTTACATTTTCATCATTATTAACACTTTCAATAAAACTATAAGCTTTATCTACTAAACTTTCACCCATATTATTACTAGTAATATCTTTATCTACTACAAATACTACATCTATGTTCTTTTTAGTAGGTTCACTTTTATTTAAAGTTAAAGTGATTTTAGTATTATAGTTTTCATCTAAAGGAGTTGCACTCTTTCCGTTACCATTTTCAGCATATACTGGTGATATATTAACCAATAATAATGCTATTATTAAAATCCATGAAATTATTTTTTTCATATGACTCTCCTCCTATTATCATATTTACAATAGCACTACTGTTATATTTCTATCAAGTAAATGGAAACATATTTGTTTAATTTTACATAATTACTATGTTAATATACAAAATAAAAACTAGCTATTAGCTAGTTTATTTAATTACATGATGTTCACGAGTTCTTTGTGATTCATCTAAAGCTTGAGTTAACTCTGGAGTTTTAATCTCATCATATATTTGATATAGGTCTCTTTGCATTCCAGTATATTTTAAATCATCTACTTTAACAGTCCATTCATCTATTTTAGCTCTAATATCCTTAGCGACTTCTGGACTTATACGACCATGAGTTTCCTCTAAGTCTTGACGAATAGATATTAAGTCTCTACCCATTATTACTACTCCAGTTAATTGTTCTACTTCAACACCTAAATCAGTAAATACTTCTTTTACTTTATCTAGCATAGCATCTAACTTTTCTATCATATCTAATAAATAAGAATGAGCTTTAGCATTTTGTTCTGGCGTTACATATTGAACCATAACAGAAGCATCTGATAATAATGTTGTCATAGTATTATATATTCTATCAATACCTGCTATTACATCAAATAATTCATTTGTTAATGATGTTAAACTTTCTCCAAATTGATCTTGCATAAAATTCACCTGTCCTATACATCTTTATTATAACATAAGTGATCAAAATCTTTTAATTTTGGCTTATTTATTGACACTTTTCCGTAAAAAAAAAGACCTTTATAGGTCTTAATTATATTTATCTAATACATATCTTAAAAGATAATCACTAGTATTATTATTTAAGAATATTTCTACGATATTTTCTTTAGTAAATTCAACTTTATCAGTTAATTTAATAGTAGCTTCTCCTCCAGCAGATGGATCAATAAATATTTTATTTTCATCATCATATACTCTATATATTGGATAAGTAATATATGATTCACCACCACTTAAGAAGATTATTCCACCAATACTTTGAGCAGAGTTATTAGTAGTAGTATAACCTACTATCTTGGTATTAAAGTTTAATGATAGTAGATATGCTAAGAAGTCACCTGCACTCTTAGTATTTGAATTAACTAAAACAGTTACTGGTAATTCAGAATATTTACCATTACCTCTTAAATATGTCTTATCATAAAGATTAGAATTATATTTAGCTATTTTAGCAGTAAATATTTTATTATTGGTAAATAATGATGCGATAGCTTCACTTTCAGTAAAATAACCACCTTCATTACCTCTTAAATCAATTACTAAGTTAGTCATACCTTTTTTCTTTAATTCTTCTAACTTCTTATCTACTACTTCAGTTAAATAAGAAGAATCATCAATCATATAACCAATAGCACCTTTAAATGGACTATAGTATTCATTTTGAATATAAATATAACCAGTATCTTCATCTAACATTCTTGTAGCTAAGTTATCTAATCTAACTGTATCTGTTAAAGCAAAATATAGATTTAATGATCTACTATTAACATCATTAATACTCTTAACTGTTATTGTATTTTCATTATTTTCTTCATCTAAGAAACTAACTCTTATTTCTTCATTACCTTGAGCAAATACAAAGAATGAATTAAATAATTTTTCATCTTCATATACTGGATATGGATCTAAAGGAGTCATAATAGTATTTAGTATTTGTCTTACATCTTCACCATCTTTTTTAGTAATAATCATACCATTTCTTAAACCTTTAGCATAAGCTTCAGAATGTTTTTCAACACCTATAGCTGCAATATTACCATCACTTAGTAATACAGAACTAAAACCATAATCTCTATTAGCATAACCGTTAACAAATTCATACTTTTGAACTAATTTTTCTAAATCTTCATCCCATATACCGAAATGGAAATGTCCATCTTTAAAGTTCTTAGAGAATTCAAACATAGTCTTATAATATAATTGAGCATCTTTTTTATTTTGAGCTTCTTCAATAGATGGATAATATTTATTATATAAATAATCATAATCTATTTCTTTATGTTTATTTAATACATATTCTTTTTTTAATATATTAATTGTTTTCTTAAAACTATCTGTATAACTATAATATGAAAGATTATGAACACTTTCAAAATTTATTGTTTCAAACATAGTCATTATAAAACAACCGAATACGATAAATATAGATATATAAGATATAACACTACATAATCTTTTTTTATTATATAAAAATGGTATTAACGCTACGATTAATGAACCAACATACATAAAAGCATATACTCTTAGGAATGTTGAATTATGGGGTACATAATATACAATAAAATGTATTATAGATACCATTAAAGGACCACAGCATAATAAACACCATATTTTTTTACTAGTTTTATTTTTAAATACTACTAAAACTATTGTATATACTAGTATTAAAAATGCTGTAAATGGTGTAATACTTAAAAAGTGTAATAAAAATCTAAACATAATACTCATTCCCCTTTTTATAAATAAGTATAGTATCTCTATAATACCATTATACCTATACAAAATAATAACTAGCAATAAATTGCTAGTTATCTTTATTTATCTTTACACATTTTAGAATACATCATTAATCCACTTATAGCGTGTTGTATGTCATCTATACGCATTCTGAAATCATCTTCAATACTCATAAATCCATCTTTAATACTTTCTGGATTAGTAAAATATAAAGCATAATAATCACTTATATAATATTTTAATAATAATTCTTTATGATAATTAATAGATTTTTTTAGTTTATCTATATCAAACTTTTTAACATATTCATTATCTTTATTATTCTTTAATAAGTATTTATAACTTTCATAGACATTCATTAATAACTCTAAATTAATTGGTTTAAAATCAAGAATACTTTCAAAATCATTTAAACTATAATTATCTAAAGTAAATTTAATATATTCATCTTTAGGATCATATTGAAGAATATTATACATAGAGTATGCTACCCATTGATCTTTATATTGAATATAGTTTTGTCTTACAAACATATCTATAGTTTTCTTAGCAGCATCATAATACTTTTTATTATTATTTAATTTATATAAGTTTAATAAAGCATATGTTGCTTCACCATCATAATATGTCGTTCTAGTATAATCTTTAACAGAATAATCCGGATTAAGAACATGAGTATATGTTCCTTCTTTACCTTGCATAGAAAGAATACCATTAGCTAGTTTTTCAGCTGTATCATAATATCTTGAATCATTAAATGCTAATTGATATTCGGTCATAGCAAGTACTGCTAAAGCATTACCACCTAGTTTTAATTCATTATCTTTATATTCAAGTACATAATAAGTATTCTTATTCTTTTTAATTAAACAATTTTTAATTAAGTAACTAAAAGCTAAATCTATTGGTTCTTTTAGTTCTTCATTTTTAGTTACTTCATAATACTTAATTAAACTATATATAGCACCAGCATGTCTTAATATATTATATGAAGTTAATTTCTTATTAGTATTAACATAATATCCATAAGTAAACATACCATTATCATTAAGCATAGTTAATAAAGTACCTGCTGATAATCTAATTAATTCATCTAAATCTTCATCTTTAGGTAATTTAATATTAAAGCCATTTATATTTTCTAATTTAGTTACTGTTTTAGAGTCTTTATCTTTATAATAACTTTTAGTACCAAATACTTTTAAATTATCAAAGTCAGATAATTCAAGACTTACATTTCTATTTTGTTCAGCATAATAAGTTAAAGCTGATGTATCTATTTTTTCATCTTTAAAGTCCATTAGTTCTTGAGAGTTTATTTCTTCAGATAATAATCTAACTTTATCATTAACTCTTAAACCATATTTAAAACCATATGCTTTAGAGTTACTTATTACAATAGTTAAATTTTGTTTATCTATATCCATTTCATTTATTACTTTATCTACTTTTACATATTTATAATCTTTATATTTATTAAATAATTTATTTACTTTAGATTTTTCTTCGATAGTCTTACATTTATATTCTTCATCACAATAAGTAACAATACAGTTATCTTTAATAAATATATAACTACATACAATAATTAATATAATTAAACCAATGGTAATAAATATATATTTTTTCATAATATTACCTCCATAATAATTATATCATATAACAAATAAAAACCAGCGTATTATCGCTGATTTTATAATATAAAATGAATTATTAAAGATGCTAAAGCACATATAATTAATGCTAGTGTTTCACCTATAAAGAATCCTTTAGTATGAAACCAATAATTATGATATTCATCTTTCATATCTTCAGTACCTTTAAAAACAAAATATGGATCATGGCAAAACCATATAATATCTAATACTATTAAATCCCATAGATTAACAACACTCCATAGAATAAAGCCATTAATAAAACTATCGATAAAAGTAGTACATCCATTAACATATCTAAGTAATACACATAATATTATTAGAAACATGATAGAAGCACCTATCTTAGCACCTATTTTATTTTCTTCAGTAGGTATCTTATCTTTATATTCATCTAAAGATTTAACTCTTTCTTGTATTTTAGGAGGATAATTATATAACGTAGCTATAGGCTTACGAGACATAATATAAACCATTATAGTGAATATTAAGCATAATATAATACTTTCAATAACTAATATCATTTTTATTCATCCTCCGGCTTCTTTTTATCAAAATTATGAAGATCACATGTTGAGTAACTATTACCTAAGAAATAACCTGTCATAGTAAAATAATTCTTTTTCATAAAACAAGATACTCCATTAAAGAATTCATAATCATGATAATCAGTTGGGTTTTCTCTACCCTCTTTTAGTTTATTTTGGGTAACAGTACCTTGAAAGATATTAAATTCAATATCTTTATCTGTTTCTTTACCATCTACTTTAATAGTAACTTTATTATCAGTAAATGTTACTTCAATATCACTACCAAAGTGTTTACCTTTCCATGTACCTTGAACAAATTCATTATCGGCATCATCAAATAGTTTTATATTAGATCCTTTGGTAGTAAAATCTAAACCTTCTTTTTTAACTAATTTATGAAATAAATCATAATATTCTTTAGTAGATTCATCTGATATTATAGGAAATTGATTAGATACTTTATATAATTTTTCACCTGAGTCATACTCAACATTTATAGTACCACCTAGTCCTGGAGGTAAACCATCTACATGAGTACATCTACCGTTATCTAATATATCATTATTTTTATCTATAATACTTTGAATATCTTTAAATATAGAATCATCTTTAATATCTAATTTAATACTAAATAAAGAACCATCTCTACGATTATATTTTCCTCCACCATTACATGTGATATGAACTTTACCATTTTCTTTTTTAGCAGAAACACAATAGTCTCCATCTTTGCAATAATAAAAATATACGATATTTTTAGATTTAATTTCTTTTGGACATCCATCCATTATAGATTCATGTCTTCCACCACATATTGGTTGTTCATTATTTATAAACCCAAACATATTAATTCCTACTTTCCGTAATCAATATTCTTTAAGAATATTTCTTCTAATCTAGATACATCTTCTTTAGAATTAAATGTAATAGCATAAATATTCTTACCTACTTTATAGTAATAAACATCAACATCTTGACCATAAAAGTCAAAGAAATGAAGGTACGTATATTCTTTACCATCTAGTGTCTTTTGTTCACGAGTATATTCTTTATCTTCACCAGTTATATCCTTAATAGCATACTCAATATCTTTATTAGTATATTTGAATATTCTAATAACAAAGTAACTACTTCCATCTATCTTTTCAGAAAAGAAACTCATAGCAGCTACTTGATCTACTTTTCTAAAATTAGATGCTACTTTTACTTTAATACCATGAACAGTATCTTCTTGATCTAACTTATACTTTATTCCTTTCACTATTACTTCATCATCTGCTAATACTTCTTTAGTTGTTGTAGTAGTATTATCTTTTTTCTTTGGTTCTTCTTTTTTACAACCAACCATAGTAATTACAACTAATAAAACTAATAACAATTTAACATATTTTTTCACAAGCTCACCTCTATTTATATAATAACATAAAAAAGAACAAATATATTATTTGCTCTTTATTTTTCTTATTATTTCTTTAATTATAATAATTAGAGAAATACTATTAACAATAGATAGTACTAGTATAGAACAATTCATAAAGAATGCTTGAGGTAATATATTTATTATTTCATCTTTATAAGAATCAAATAACCAATTATCTTTACCAAAAAAGAATATCTTATGGAATATATCAAAACACTTATCAAACCCTATTATAAGAACTATAACAAGCAATATTATACATATTAGTATAATTGATATACTACTATAAAAAGATGGATTAAACCCCTTTATTTTAACTTTATTAAACTTAATTAATTTAATTATTATAATTATTAAAGATATAATTAATAATATAAAGCATATTATAAATAATACTTTAACATCTTTAAAATGACTTTTACCTTCTTCTGAATATTTTAATTTACCTGTTTTAAATTCTTTATTTAAAACACAGTAATCTAATACATCATCATAAGCTTCTTTTATTTCATTATATGTATAACCAGTATTCTTTTCTAAATCTAAGTATTTAATTTGATAATAATAAAATGGTCTAAATAAGATAACAAAAGAAATACTTAGTGTAATTACAAACACTATTAAATTAATTATATATAATATCTTCTTCATAATTACACCCAAATTTATTATAAAATAAAAACCTAGTATTAACTAGGTTATTTTATTAATTTGTCTGATACATCATATACTTTATCTGCTATATCTATAACAGAACTATTATTACTAATAATTATAATAGTATGATTCTTTTTCATTTCGCTTAATACTTGTAAGGCTTTTTCTTCTTGTTCACTACCAATAGTATTAATTATATCGTCTATCAATATTATTTTACTTTCTTTAAGTAATAATCTAGCTGTCCATATTAATACTTTAGTTCTTTGTGATATTGGAGTAGTATCAGTAATAATTGTGTCATATCCTTCAGGTAACTTAAGTATCTTTTCTTCTAGACCAATAGAACGACATACTTCTTTAACTTTATTAAAATCTTTATTAATCATAGTTAAGTTATCTTTAATAGATAAATTAAAGATATGGGAATTTCTTCTTATCGAAGATACTAAACTATAATAACTATTATCATCTATTTTAGCTATATCTACCCCATCAATAGTAATACTACCTTCATGTTGTCTATTTAATTTCATTAATAAATCAAATATACCATTTTGGGCAGCTTCATCTCTACCCTTAAATACCGTAATAGAGTTTGCTTTAGCTATAAAATTAACATGATCTAAAGTAGGATTATCTCTAAAACCATATAAGACATCTTTAAATTCAATACATCCTTGAATATCATCAGTAGTTAATTTAACACCATCATGATTAGAGTTAGAATACTCTACTAACTTATAGAATCTATCTAAAGATACTTTTAAGTTACGGTATTCAACATTAATAGTTAATATCGTATTAAAGTTATCTATTATCTTTTGATAATAGTTATAAATAAGTACTAGAGTACCTACTACTAAATGACCATCTTTAACTAATATAATTCCATATAATACCGTTAATAATCTCATAGCTTCAAATACAAATAAGAACATATGATTATTAAAGTTAAATTTAACATTATACTTACCATGATCATCTAAGTAATTATCTACTTCTTTATTAACATAACCAAATATATTATCGAATATATGATAACTCTTTATTTCTTTAATACCACCAATAAATTCAAAAGTAGAAGCACTCATCTTATCTAGACTATTCTTTCTCTTTTCATTTAATACTTGTACTTTATCTCCTGATTTAATAGATATAACCATCATAATTAAAGATATTATGATAGCTGATATAAATATATAAATATCTATAGATAAGAAATATACATAGATAAATAAGAATTCTAATATTTGAACTAATCTAACTACACCAGCTGTATAAAAACCAGATATAATATCAACATCAGTTATAACCATATTAGTATATGCACTAGTACTAAATCTAGATAAACTAAATAAAGAATTATCAGCTGTTTTAGATAAACCTAAAGAATTATAATAACTAAATAATTTCTTATATAATTTATAATAAGCCATTTGATTAAATCCTTCGAATAATCTATATATTAAAGTAATTACTACAGATACTAAAATAATTATAATAGAATCTACATAATTACCTTCAGTTACTAAATCTATTACCATAGAGAATAATATTGGTATAACTAATAAAATACCTCTAATAGTTATAGAAGTTAAAAACTTTAAGAAAAACTCTAAAGGAGCAACTTTTAATACTGTTTTAAGTTCTTTTCTTAAACTACCTTTCATATATTACACCTCTATTATCAATGATAATATTATCATTTTATAATAATTATTT
>JAEEGL010713788.1_pt1 | contig 11926 bp, 10 predicted proteins | sample 9134231 | NCBI WGS metagenome assembly JAEEGL01 (sample SAMN16246548, study PRJNA631951) | gut metagenome | biome: gut microbiome; feature: rumen; material: fiber-attached | host: Bos | place: Iran: Karaj | collected 2018-10 | reverse complement strand
CTTTCACGATATGTATTCCGGCGGCTTCTTTCCTTTTGAAACGCAGGAGGAAATGTGGGCGTACTGGTCGAGGTTCATTTACTGCAACCGATATATGGACGTTGACAACGGAACATACAAGATGCTGTTCGAGCTGATGAAGGATAAGGATTATTTTGTTATCACCACAAATGTCGATCATCAGTTTCAGAAGGCGGGCTTTGACAAAGCAAGGCTTTTCTACACGCAGGGCGATTACGGGCTGTTCCAGTGCTCCGAGCCGTGCCATGACAAGACCTATGACAACGAGGAGATCGTCAAGGATATGATCGAGTTTCAGGCGGATATGAAGATACCCGCCGAGCTGATACCGAAATGTCCGAAATGCGGCAAGCCCATGACGATGAATCTCAGAAGTGACGATAAGTTTGTCGAGGACGGGGGATGGCACAAGGCAGCCAAACGGTATGATGATTTTCTGCAAAAAAATAAAGGTCAGCATATCCTGTTCTTAGAACTTGGTGTTGGTTATAACACGCCTGTCATCATTAAGTTTCCGTTCTGGAGAATGACGGCTCAGAACCCGAACGCAGTTTATGCCTGCCTGAATTTCGGGGAAGCGTATGCGCCTGATGAGATCGCAGAGCAGAGCATTTGCATTGATGGGGATATTCATAATATTCTTCTTGCTTTGACGCATTAACATTAAACCCAGCGGATTCAAAGTTACGGTCAATTTAGACACTCCCGTTCCACTGTTGTATAATAATACAAGTATGTTTTTATTGATTTTATGGCAAGAGGGATACCAATGTTTTCAGATAACTGATACTTGACTTTTTATCGCATTTCGGCTATAATAAGATTGAATCGTATTTTAGCCGAAAGGAGATTTCTATGAACTATATTAAACGCGATCTGGAACAGAAGATTATATCTCTGTCCAGAGAATATGCGAGCATCATTATCACCGGACCGCGGCAGGTCGGCAAAACAACTTTGCTGAAACAACTGATGCCGGAGAACATGGAGTATGTCGTGCTGGACGATCTCGAAGAACGCCGTCTTGCGAAGAATGATCCTGCGATGTTCTTCCAGCTTCATTCGCTGCCGATTTTCATTGACGAAGTGCAGTACGCGCCGGAGCTGTTTTCATATATCAAGATTGCGATTGACAACGGTGCAGAACCCGGTTCGTTCTGGATGTCTGGCTCGCAGGCATTCAAGCTGATGAAGCTCGCGCAGGAATCGCTTGCCGGTCGGACTGCAATTCTGCATATGCCGTCTGTTTCGCAGCATGAGGCTTACGGTGACGGAGAATCGGAACCGTTCCGTGTTGATCTCGCTGCACTCAAATTGCGCAAGAAGACACACGCACCTGCCGACATGAACGAAATATACCGCCGCATCTGGCTCGGCTCAATGCCCGGTCTTGTCAGCGGCAAGTTCACTGACCGTGATGTGTTTAACAGCAGCTATATCCAGACCTATATCGAGCGCGATGTCAGCGGCATGATCGAAAATGTCGATCAGCTTCTGTTCGCGGACTTCATCCGTTCCGCAGCCTGCCGCGTCGGTCAGCTTTTGAATGTTCACGACATTGCATCGGATGTCGGTATTTCAGATGATACTGCGAAACGCTGGCTCTCGGTGCTTGAAAAGTCGGATGTGATCTTTTATCTTCGTCCGTATTCCAATAATCTTCTGACGCGGACGATCAAAACGCCGAAGCTGTATTTCTTTGATACCGGTCTGGTCGCGTATCTGACACGCTACAGTACGCCGGAGATTCTTGCGAACGGCGCGCTGAACGGCGCAATTCTCGAAAACTATGTCGTGTCCGAAATTCGCAAGACCTATCTGAACAATGCGAAAGAATGTCTGATGTGGTATTACCGCGACAAGGACGCACGGGAAATTGACATGGTGATCGAGAGCGACGGTGAACTTCACCCGCTGGAAATAAAGCGTTCCGTCAATCCGTCTGAATCGCTTGTGAAAGCATTTGAGGTTTTGGATAAAGGCAGCGTTCCGCGCGGAACCGGTGCAGTGATCTGTATGCGACCGGATTTGTCGGCGGTCAGCGCACAGAATATGATTGTTCCGATTTGGATGATTTGAATTTAGCGTTCTGTGACTATGTGAAATGGGTTCGGGAATCGCCCGATTGCGGAGCAACAGTTTTTTCAGAAATGCAAGTTCCTGCCCAATCCGTGACGCATTGCGGAACGGTCTGTTTTGATAACCCGAAACGGGTTGTCGAAACAGATATTGGGCAGCACCTATCTGTCAGGGCACAAAATCCGCGGTTTCACGCGGTTTTCACACGATGAATCGCATAGTCGAATATGAATCAATTTCATTTGTGCATAACAAAACGAGCCGTTGCGATGCGGCTCGTTTCCTTTTATCAATTAGTCATTTGAAAAGAGTGTTGATGTGTACACGCATCTTGGCTTGGAGGACGCTGCTGCAGAACTTCACCGCATGGAGGAAGTGCAGAACGCACGTCAGAAAATGAACAGAACAAAGAATCAAGCGGTCTGAATATGAAAAATATCCCCCTTGAGGAGAAACTATTCATCACTGGTACCACGGATGAGTCTTTTGTATGATGACGATATCTGCTGAAAAATAATTTCAGAAATATTCAAAAACCTCTTGACAAATCAATATATATCTGATACAATATAGTTGTGCCACGCACAATATAACGGAGGTGTATTCATTTGGAGTACGACTACAAAGAAGCAATGAAACTTGATCATCAGCTGTGTTTTCCAATCTATGCGGCAGCACGCGCTGTTACCTCGATCTATACGCCGTATCTAAAAAAGCTCGGACTAACATACACACAGTATATCCTTTTTCTTGTGCTGTGGGAGAAGGACGGCCTTACAGTCGGAGAAATCTGCAAACGGCTGATGCTTGACAGCGGTACACTCTCGCCTGTGCTGAAAAAGCTGCGGCAGGAGGGGTATCTCGAAAAGACGCAAAGCACGACAGATGAACGCTCATTTATCATCACGCTGACCGAAAAAGGCAAGGCGCTCCAGGAGCAGGCAAAGGAAATTCCTCTGCTGGTTGGGAAATGCGTCAATATCGCACCCGAAAAGGCAAAGCAACTCTATGATTTGCTTTATGAACTGCTGGATGCAAAATCCACGGACCGGAAAGGAGATCTCACTGATGAAAACCGTATATGATTTTACTGTGAAAGACCGCAACGGAAACGATGTCAGCCTGCGTGATTATCAGGGAAAAGTGCTGCTCATTGTGAACACAGCAACCGGATGCGGATTCACGCCCCATTATGATCCTTTGGAAGCCATGTACCGTGACCTTCGCGATAAAGGCTTTGAAATCCTTGATTTTCCCTGCAACCAGTTTGCAAATCAGGCACCCGGAGATGCAGATGAGATCCACAGCTTCTGCAAGATGAAATTCGGCACAGAGTTCCCGCAGTTTGCCAAGATCGATGTAAACGGTGAAAATGCAGAACCCCTGTTTGCTTTCCTTGCTTCTGAGAAGCCGTTTTCCGGCTTCGGCAAGGGGCTGAAAAACGCTGCACTGAATAAGTTTGCAGGTATGAACAACAAGAAATTCGGCGACAAGGCTTATATCAAATGGAATTTCACGAAATTTCTGATTGACCGTAATGGCATTGTCATTGCAAGATTTGAGCCGACAACAGATATGACAGAAGTCAGAAAGGCTGTTGAGCAATTGTTGGGGTGATATCATGCAGAATAATTTTGATTTGCAGGAGTACCTAACGGCGGGCGTAGAGCGTATCATTACAGAATCTATCAGGGCAACGCTTCGAAACCCGAAGGAAAGTGTATTCATGCTGAAATTTGCTGCCGCTGCCCGTACCGCTTCCGGAAAACGAAGAAAAGCTGAGAATGCAGGTGAGCATATTCCGCCGTTTCTGATCGCAAGTATTACAAGTAAATGCAATCTTCACTGTGCCGGCTGCTATTCCAGATGCAATCATGCGACTGTGGATTCCGAGCCTGTGCAGCAGCTTTCATCCGAAGAATGGCTCCGCTTTTTTGATGAAGCGGATGATATGGGAATCAGCTTTATCCTGCTTGCAGGCGGCGAACCGATGCTCCGACGTGGTATTATCGAAGCGGCCGGAAAAAAGCAGAATATCCTGTTTCCGATTTTTACGAACGGCACTTTCATGGATGAGGCATACTTTACATTGTTTGATAAATGCCGCAACCTTGTTCCGATCATGAGCATCGAAGGAAATAAGGAGCTCACAGATCACAGGCGCGGAATCGGTATTTATGATAAGCTGATTGCCAATATGGAGGAGTGTGGAAAAAGAGGGCTGATTTTCGGTGCGTCCGTGACTGTAACGACTCGAAATTTCAAAGAAGTTACCTCAGAAGCATTCTTAACCAGCTTGTCGAAAAGAGGATGCAAGGCTGTTATATTTGTGGAGTATGTTCCTGTTACAGAAGAAAGCACTGAGCTTGCTCCGACAGAAGCAGAGCGGGAATATCTGATGCATGAAATAGATCGGCTTCGTCATATGAAATCCGAGATGGTCTATATCGCATTTCCCGGTGATGAGAAAAGTTCCGGCGGCTGTGTAGCGGCGGGGTGGGGATTCTTTCATATCAATTCTCACGGCGGAGCGGAGCCGTGCCCGTTCTCGCCGTATTCTGATGTGAATATCAGGGATCGTTCGCTGCATGAAGCACTTCGCTCGCCTCTTTTCATGGCACTGCAAAGCGGAGATATCCTTCTTGACGATCACAAGGGCGGCTGTGTCCTGCATGAGAAAAGAGAACTTGTTGAAGCGATCATTGCAAAAAGTTCAGTTTGAAGGGAGAAAAAACGATGAAAACGATCGTTATTTATTTCAGCGCAGAAACAGGCAAAACCAGAAAAATTGCAGAGGAGCTTTCACATTCAATCGGTGCAGATCTGTTTGAGATCAGACCGGAACAGCCGTACAGCGCGTCTGATTTGAAGTGGATGAATCCGCTTGCAAGATGCAACAAGGAAAAACGCGGAAAGAAGGACGTTCCCGTCATAAGCAGAATTGAAAACTGGGGAGACTATGATACGGTTTATCTGGGATTCCCGATCTGGTACTATGCCGCACCGAATGTGGTCAACACCTTCTGCAAGGGCTATGACTGGAACGGCAAAACGCTTCACATTTTCGCAACGTCTGGCAGCAGCGGCATCGGAAAAACAGCTGAAAAGCTGGAACGCTATGTCACAGGCGCCAAAATCGCAGATGCCAAAAGAGTCACATCTGCATCGGAGATCATATGAAGGAGATGTCAAAAATACAAAGGGGGCTTTCATGTCTCCTGAAAACGACGGTCATTCTTTCCGCAGTGATCGGTACTTTTTTAAGCTGGTATGCTGGTCGGAATTCATTTATGGGCGGAAAAACGGTATTTATGTTTTTTACAATACAATCCAATATTGCACTGGCTATCATTTGTTTGATTGGATTTGTAAAAATGCTGAAAGGAAAGACGTTCAGCGACCTTTGGTATATCATCAAATTCGTCGGAACCGTCTCCATTACACTGACCGGTGCGGTGTTCTGTTTTGTACTCGCGCCAACGATGCAGCAGGGCGCGTGGAATATCCAGAATATACTGACACACGTTGTAGTACCAATTGCAGGAATACTGGACTTTTTCGTAACCGGCATCAACAGCAATATCCGGAAACGCAATGCTCTCTGGGTAATCGTTCCTCCGCTATTGTATGCGATATATGCGGGAATCGGATTTGTTCTGAACTGGCAGTTTATTGAAGGCTATAATTATCCCTATTTCTTCCTGAACTGGGGAAGTCCCGCAGGTGCATTCGGGTTCACGGATGAATTGCCATATATTGGCTGCGTCTGGTGGATTATTGCACTGTGCTGTGCACTGCTGATCGTGGGATATATCTATCTGTTTATACTGGATGGTCTGAAAAAGATGTCCCATAAAAGTCACGGAAAGCGTTAGTTTTTTCTTGGATTTCTTCTGCTCATTCAACTATACCACAAAAATACGAAAAGCCTAGCGGTGGCTAGACTTTTTCGACAGACTGAGCCCCGATATTCTAATGAATATCAGGGCTCACCATATTATACTGTTTATTCACTTGCTTTTCCAGAGTTAATGTGGTATACTAAAACTATAGCGAACTCGCAAGGGAGGTAGAATATGGCACAGTAACATGACTGGCAATGCAAGAAAACTTGATGATGAACTGATGTGTATTATTACGACGAACTGCATTCATGATGAATCGCGTGCAGACAATGAAGAATTCTTTGAAAGACAAATGTTGTACCTGAATACAAACAGAACGAGCTGTTGTTGCGGCTCGTTTCCTTTTATCAATAAGTTTGTGCGATATTTTCAGTCAGATCATCGCTGAGGTCATCATTATTTGTATGCTGTTGCGCGATCTCTTTCAGCATGGCGATCCGCTTGACAACCGCATTCGCAATCGCATTCCGCCGTGCTTCATCAATAAACTCCGCAGTAGGTTCGCCGGAAAGAATATCCTGAATCTCATCACCAATGCGGTCCAGCTTGCTGAAATCAATCCACTCAAACGACGACACAAGCTGAATCTGCGCAGCGTGCGTTTTCTTGAACGGCTTGCACGGAATATTCGCGCTGAGAAATCTGTTCGGCAGGCTGTCATATCCGAGCGACGAGCCGCTGTCAAAGATCGGCGCTGCACCGATCCATTCGAGCGTTTCCGGATTCCGCAGCAATCCGAAATTGTTGAAGTGGCGATCTTCGTTCGCAATCAGAAAATCGACCACTAAGCAAAAACAGGGTATATACCTATCCAGAGAGAATAGGTCATTGAATTGCAAGAATATATCATTGAGCATTTGATGCTAAATCATTATAATACAATCAAAGGAGGCGTTTACATTGAAACTGTATATTCATTCCAGGGTAAGAGCTGTTTTGACTGCATTGTCGGTGCTTACGACACTTCATGTATCTATACCGGTTTCTGCCGCCGGTCAGCAAGATCTGTATGTCGGCTACCAGTCAAAAGCAGGCAGCTTTGCAACCGTTCAGGAGGCGGTAAACAAAGCCGCTTCACTGAATCCTTCCGGCGAATCCGATCGTGTCACGATACACATCGCGCCCGGTACTTATCGGGAGCAGGTCATCGTACAGACACCGTACATCTCTTTTGTTAACGATGAACCATCAAAAGATGTAGTTCTGACATGGTATTACGGCATCGGATACAAGTATTACAGTGCAGGTGAAAAGGGGTACTACGATGCAAATGCTGTCAGGTCCAAATCGACAAAACGCGTAGCGAATTACCGCTGGGGCGGTACGGTACTCCTTCTTCCGAAGGCAACACATTTCAAGGCACAGTATATTACCTTTGAAAACTCCTTCAACCGCTATGTTACGGATGAGGAATTGCGTGACGGTGTACAGCTGAGCGGCGATACCTCCGTATCCAATATTAGTTTCCAGCGTCAAAAAGGCGCAGATGTCCGTTCAAAGGCTGCAACAGAGCGCGGAGCAGCCCTTTCAGCAGATGCAGCATACTGTGAATTCTATGACTGTGTTTTTCTCTCAAGCCAGGATACACTCTATACCGGCGGTGCTCCGCAGTACTATAGGAACTGTCACATTGAAGGAAATACAGACTATATTTTCGGTGATTCTTCGGCGGTTTTCGATCAATGCGAGCTTTGTTTTGCAGGATACAGTGATGCAGGATACTCAGGTTTCATCACTGCCGCGCGTGACGAAAACGATGCTGATACAGGCTATCTGTTCAATAACTGTAAAGTGACGACTGCATCCGGCATGAAGCATAAAGCCGGCTATCTTGGAAGACCGTGGCGTAATACTGCAAAGGTATTGTTCCTGAATACGACACTTGCCAAGGATGGTCTGATTGATCCTGCGGGATGGTACAAGATGAGCAATGTTGAGCCGCAGAATGTCGCCGGTTTTAAGGAATACGGCACAAAGCTCGCAAACGGCACGGCGGTTGATCTGTCCAAGCGAAAGGGACATAAGCTTTCCGATTCTGACGCGAAAAAGATCACACTTGGTGCATATATGAAGAACTGGACGCCAAGCTATCTGAACGGAGCGCCTTTTGTACAGCCGGGTATAGTTGATACGCCTGCTGAACAAACTGATGCGATCACACTCTGCGGAGGCTGGTTTGAGACAGCATTTGCAGAATGGGATCAAAACAAGATCGGCAGCAATGTGAATGTCTCTTACCGTGAGGCTGGCGGACGCTTCATCCAGGCTGACAGGGAGCTGATCCGCGGAAACCGAGTGGACATTCCCGGGCTGAAGGGCGGAACAGCGTATGAACTGAAGATAGAAGGAATCGCCGGATCCTGCGGCTGTACGGTTATGCCGATGGCATATGACCGCAGCGGGTATGCAAACTATAACTATCATTCCGGTGTCGGAGCATATAATAATGACGGTACACTGAAGCAGGGAGTACAGGTCATTTATGTAACCGATTCCAACAAGGATTCAATCTCCTACGGCGGTAAAACCGGTCTTTATAATATTTTATCAGTGCAAAGCCGAAGAATGTCGTTTTTCGTTTTGTCGGTTCATTGAATGTGCCGAAGGGTGCAAAGGCGAACGACGGCAGACAGAACGACGGTTCTAATATGCTGTATCTGCAATACGGCGAAAATGTTACAGTAGAAGGCATCGGCTATAATGCTAATCTGAATCAATGGGGCTTTGAGATGAAGCGCTGCACATCCTGTGAGGTACGCATTCTCTGGCTTGGAAAATATCCGGATGACGGTATTTCCATGAGCGGATCCAATGATGCACGTTCCTCACATATGTGGATTCACAACAATACAATCGAAAAAGGCTACAATCAATATGCCGGAAACGGAACTGTTGATGATGATAAGGCAGACGGTGACGGCTCAGCGGATATCAAGTGGTCGGATTATGTAACAATTTCTTACAATCAGTTTGTGAACTGTCACAAGACCTCCTTAGTCGGCGGCGGACCTTCCCAGTTTCAGGATTACATCACATATCATCATAATTGGTTTAGAAACACAGAATCGCGCAATCCGAGAGCCAGAAACTCGCATATTCACTCCTATAATAATTATTTCACGAAAAACAAGCAGTATGGAATCGGTGCTTCCTATAATTCCAAAGTGTTTTCCGAAGCGAATTATTATGAGGGAACGAATCTGCCGCTTGATGCAGTTAACATGGGCAGTGATGCGTATTCCGGCACGATCAAGTCTTACGGAGACAAGTTTGACGGCTGCAACATGGGAAGCGGTCTTGCTTATAAAATTGTGAATAACCGCAATGACAGAGTAAATATTCCGAATCTTAAATCCGGCGGAGATGCTTACGATTATTTTGACCTGCAAATGTACAGCTATCGGGCATCGACACCGGATCAGGCCAAGAGCGATGTTCAGGCATATTCCGGAAGAATGCTGCAAAAGACCTACGGCAGCGCATCTGTGACACCAGTTATTGCCGAGCCGCTTCACGGCAATCTCATCGAGGAACTGAACGTACAGGATGCAGCAAATGCAGCTTCATGGAGCATTACTCAGGGTGTGAAAGCAGGAGACTCCGTATTCGGAGACCGTGCCGTGACATTCACCTCTGTACCGGCATATCTTGCAGATGCAGATTATATCCGAACCGCCTGTGATTCCAAAAAGTACACCGGCGAGGAAGCTGTGATTACAGTATCTCAGAATGCAGAGGTTTTAATCGGCCTTGACAGCAGACTGAATGATGCGCGTTATCCGGCATGGCTCTCCGGATGGGAAAAGACCGGAGATATCGCATCCGATAACGGTGATCCGAATGTGACCTATGAATTGTACCGGAAAACCGTAAAGGCGGGAGAATCCGTCACGATCGGAATGATCGCGCAGTCAAGCTGTGTGAATGTCATTGCGGCAGTGATTCCTGCGAAGATTCAGGGCGATGTCAATGCGGACGGAAGTTTCAATATTGCAGATGCAGTAGCACTCATGCGGTATCTCCTGGCAGACGGTACACTCGCAGACTGGCAGACTGGTGACTTTGACGGAAACGGGAGACTCAATGCAATTGACCTGACACTGATGAAACGTGCTTTGATGCGTATTTCCTGATGAACCTACCTTAAGAGCGGAGCCTGAGCTGAACGGAGTGCAGGCTCTGCTCTTTCTATACCATATAGAAAAAGAAGCGAGGAATCCTTTGATTCCTCGCTTCTGTATTATGCTTTTATCAGGATGCGCTTCAAGAGTGTAAGATCAATGGCATTCAGCCTTCCGTCCTGGTTGATATCAGCGTTTTTTCCCTGCTCTGGCGTCAATGTGCCTGCTGTCAGGAGATAATCGCGAAGCATAACGAGATCAGTCTTGTTGCAAATGCCGTCTGCATTAATATCTCCGATCACGGGAACTGTCTGCTGAGCCGTTGCGGCAACTGCATAATTGACACAGCCGGACTGATTAACCTCGCCGAGCGTGACGGTTTCTCCTACGTTAAAATCCTTCTTGTAGAGCTGATAGGTCACCTGCGGATTACCGTCATCGGTGAGCGTATCGGTGGTTTTTGTCCAGCCGGACAGCCATGCAGGGACATCAGTGATTCTGTTATCCAACGCTACATAAGCCGAAATATCCGTACCTGCTGTGAATACGGCTTCATTGCCTGCATACTTTTTAAAATCGCACGCTGTCTGGATCCATTCTGCGCCGTCGAGCGTTTGGGGAACACTCGTGAATCGGAATACTCTGTCACCAAACACTGCGCTGCCGGTTTGCTTTGGCTCAGTCACGACTGACCACGCAGCGGCGTTTGCTGTATCATACACATTCAGGCTGCGGATATATTTGCCCGCTTTGCTGCCGTAAAGTTCGATCTCGGCGATATTGCAGCAATACACATCGTCCTTGTTATACGGATTCTGCGGAGCACCCTCCGGAACAGCATATCGCACATATCGCCCGCTTGCATTTTCCGGCTTTACATAGTGCATACCGCCGCCCGGCAGTTCGGTGACCGTATATATAGTTTTCCAGTTCAGTCCGTCGTCGGAAATCTGAATGAATGCATCGATGCACCGAGCCTCATGTCCGGTACGCGGGCAATAACCGATCTGCGTAAAATCATACATTGCGCCGAGATCCGCCTGCACGAAGCCGCCGCCGACGCCGTCAAAATAGGTTGCTGTGCTGCCGTCAAAGGCTTTTGTGTAATCAGTGCTGCTTTCGCTGTGCCAGGAATCTGTTCCGGACAGCACTGCCTTTGAAAGGTCGATCTTGTCAGTGCGGTCTGTTGTCTCGCCCGTACCGCCGATGATATAGGTAGCAATGGAATTTGCCGGGAGTGTCACATTCAGTGTTTTGCCGCTGAGATTTGTTTTTCCGATATCCTTCCAGTTCTCTGAAGCACTGGTGCGGATGCCCTGTGCTGATGTCCCGACTGACTGAAATCCGGAGAGGTCAAAGCTGAGGTCGCGGTTTCCGCCGCCGGTGTTATATGCAACGATCACGATCTCGCCCGTTTGGGGATCATAAGCAGCCATTGTTGTATTTGAAGAATTGAGCATCGTCATGCCCGGACGGATATAGCGCGTATACTGTCCGAAGCTGTAATACTTCTTGGAAAGCACAATTTCGTTTTTATCGTGGTCTGCAACGGCTACGCCCCAGAATCCTCCGTTCAGATTCGGCATACCGGAGTCCTTTCTGCCATTGTAGCCGTTCTTTGATACATGGTTGTCGATAAGCTGCCAGAGAATCCACGCAGGTAACTATTCAGTCCTTCTGAAAAATCCACAAAGTTGAAAGCAAAAGTTCATCGCAGAAAAACTGTGATTCTGTCAATTTACAGCTGCCGTGAAATGTGCTATAATCAAAGAAAAAACGGTGGTGAAACAGGATGACAGT
>JAEEGL010192750.1_pt1 | contig 11926 bp, 10 predicted proteins | sample 9134231 | NCBI WGS metagenome assembly JAEEGL01 (sample SAMN16246548, study PRJNA631951) | gut metagenome | biome: gut microbiome; feature: rumen; material: fiber-attached | host: Bos | place: Iran: Karaj | collected 2018-10 | reverse complement strand
GCAGCCCGGCTCTGTCATACTCAAAGTCCATGCTCCTTCAAGAGACAAAATTGCATCGTAATATGATATCCAAAAGTAAGAAAACACATTCCAACCCGAAGTGGTATACCAACTGTTTCTGGCAATCCATGCTCCGTCCTTTGGGGGGCTGACAGCAGAAGCAGTGGAAAAATACTCTTTTGGGAAATTGTCATCCCAGCCCACCAAAGTTACGGCATGGTTTCCCCCCGGAGTGGCATCATCGCAATAATATGCATTGTGATCCCAATCGTAATACTCATCAGCAAAATTTAAGCCGACCGCTACACAACCGTTTTCCTTGATTGCTTCTTTTACCAGACCGAATCTGCTACCTTCATCATCGCCTTCTTCAAACGGAAGACAGACTGCATCCTTCACCGTGAAAGCATTGTATGCTCTCTCCGTTTCCGGTGAAAGCGCTGTTACGGCAGATTCTGTGGTAGGATAAGGAAAGTCTGCTTCCATCGTCACTCCCCTTTCACGAAGGAGCGTTTGAATTCCGATTGTAACCTGACCACCATCCAGCATTGCCAGTTCATCTCCGCAGTTAATCAGTTCGTCCTCAGCACCCCCTCCGTTTACGGTTTTGCCGGTGCCGTTTGTATGGGTCCAGTAAGCCAGATGGTACTCACTGTAGTCTGTTTCCGCAGGATCGGTCTCATAACCGTGTGTGAGGTTGTAAAACTCAGCCATAGCTATTGTGGCAAATGACCAGCAAGTGCCAAAAGGCTGCTGTTCTCTGGTGGCCGGGAAATGTTCGGTCAGATATTCCAGCACAATTGCCGAATCCGAACATCCGCCTTCAGGCCATGCAGAAGGCAGCATTGCATTACTTCTCAGCCTCCTGGGAGCAGAGGATTCACCAGTATTCACCAGATTTTTCTCCAAATCGCGAAAATGGATGTTGGACGGGATGTGGCTCGGAGTAAGCTCTGTGTCAAAATTGCGGTAATTGCACAGTTCTGCTATTTTCTCCTGCAGCCGGGCAATATCGTCGGCTCTTTCATCTCTTTCATCCTGCGCAAAGGCAGGGAGCGTACCGGCTCCGAAATTTCCAAGTGCCAAAATTGCTGCCAAAGTCAGCGATAAAATTTTACGGTTTAGGATGTTTCTCATGATTTGAACCTTCCATTTCTCGTTTGTTTCCTTTATCTCTCGATTTTTATTTCTTCCCGTTCCATTAAGTGCTGCAACATATTTTTCTGAGTGAAAAGGTCAAGACCCGCTATAATCTGCGGTTCCGCACAGACTGTAGCCTCCACGCCGCTCAGTTTTATTTCTCGTTTCTCAAGATATCCCACATGCTCATAGCCGAACATCTTGTAGGCATTGTAAGCATTGTAGTCAAATGTGTCCAGGTTTCTGACACGCTCGTCGTCCTCGCCGTATTTTTTGAGATATATGTCGCTGCCGGCTCCGCCGTATGTCGTGGTAGCTGCGCCGGCAGCCCCGATGGCCTCCCCGTGCTCTGCGGCGGCCGATACCGCCTCCGGGCTGTCCCCGCGCCGCTCGTCACGGAACCAAATATTTTTGTATATGAGATTTACTGCGCAGTCAAACCCTTCATCCGAGAGGTATGCTGCCATGGCATAGTGCAGCACCAAAGCCAGTGACGGAAAATTCTCCGGCGCCCGGCATGCGATGTCCAGCCCGCCGGCTATGGCTCCGCGCTCCCGGAGCCGCCCCCACATTTTGGTCAGCCCCGCATATTCGGGCTTGAAATTGAAATCGTCAAGCTCTGCGAAAAACGTGCCCGAAACTTCGGCCCGTATCATTCCCAGCAGCCGCGGCTCCTTTCGCGCTCCGCCCTGCGGCTCGCTCCCCGGTCCCGCACCCGCACTTATCTCCCAAGCACCCAGCAGCACATAGTCCCCGCTCGCCGCCATGGCCGCAAAATCCGCAGCGCTCACAGCCTCGTATTTGCCGCCCATAGCGTGGAAATCGTCATTTTGCAGCATGCCCAGCCGAGCTTTATAATTTTCTTCGTTTATCAAAAAACCTTCGTAAAATGCGGTGGCAGCTTCCGCGTCTTCAGCTCTGAGGCTGCGGATCAGCACCTGTCCTTCCGCGCATTTTGCGGTCATTTCCGTAAATTTCTCCAATTTCATTTACTTTATATTCCTTATATTCTATTTTTTGCCGCACAGCCAAACCGCGCAGCCAAACCGTGCCTGCCCCTTATTTCGCCAGACTGTTGTCACCTACGTCCTTGCCCAGATCGCAAGTATATACCCAGCAGATCACATCTCCGTCCTTCAGCTGATATCTGGAGCAGCCGTAGTTCGGGAACCATTCGTTCACCTTGTACATCCAGCCCGACAGATCGCCACAATCAAATTCATAGAGATTGGCTATGCCCTCAATATAGGCGGAATTGTACATCGGAGTGTTTTCAAACTCCATGTGAATCTTATTCTGCTTGCATGTACGCTGAAGCACATTGAACACACTTTCTCCCTCGTAGAAAGTGACTTTCGTCGCCTTCAATATCCAACCGTCTTCCGGCACCAATTCCTTTTTCTCCGGCACCAGATAGTCCATATTATTTAAGATAGTGGCGCAGGATATGGAAATCGTGCAAGTGTGCGCAGTCTTTGAAACCTTTGCATCCTGCGGCTCCACAGGCAGCGGCTTACCTTCAGGCACCGGATCCGTATTGTATTTGTCCTTGCCTGTCTCAGGATCAATCTTCATGCCGTTTTTTTCTGAGTAGTCCTTGGCAGTTTCGCTGCCATTTGTGTCTGCAACTTCGCCTTCGCCCTCTTCACCCTGTTTATTTTCATCCGCATCCGCGTCCTCGGCGTTCTCATCCTGCTCCGCTGCTGCGATATCTTCTTCGGTTCTCTCCATTCCATCGCCGTCCAGACCCTTCAGCCCCGGCGCATTACCACCGTAAAAGAATGCGGCTGCCAGCACCAACACTGCCACTATTGCAATTATAATTTTAGTTTTATTGCTCATTTTGTCCCTCTTTTAAGTATTTTATTCTGCCGGCCGATACACCGCCAAAATCTCTTTTATAATACCATTTTTTACCCGTTACAGGCAAGCCCGTGATTTTTTTCTAAGCCGCAGGGGGTAGAAAACAAAAGATGTATGCCCTAAATGCTCTGTTGCTCGCTCTAGGGCATACACATCCGTTTTCTTTTAGCGAAAATCTGCGGCTGCACGCAAAAATGTATGCCCTAGACGCACTGTTGTCCGCTCTAGGGCATACACATCCGGTTTCTTTTAGCGAAGATGTACGGCTGCACGCAAAAATGTATGCCCTAGACGCACTGTTGCCCGCTCTGGGGCATACACATCCGTTTTCTTCTAGCGAAAATCTGCGGCTGCACGCAAAAATGTATGCCCTAAACGCACTGTTGCCCGCTCTAGGGCATACACTCCGCTTTTTTAAGCAAAGCCGAGCAGAAGGCACCTGCCCCACTAAGTCTGCCCCAACAGCGCGCCCAAAAATGCCTCAATTTTTAAAATAAAAACCGGAAGATTGCTCTCCCGGTTTTGGTTTTGATTTGTGATTTGCGCCGCGGACTAGTTACCGCCCATCTGCTTTGCAACTTCCTCTGCAAAGTTTTCTTCCTTTTTCTCGATACCTTCGCCTACTTCGAAGCGAACTACCTTTGGAACGGAGAGAGCCTTGTCAACAGTGCCCAGGTACTGAGCTACTGTCTGCTTTCCGTCTTCTGCTCTTACATAAGTCTGATCCATCAGGCAGATGTCCTTGAGCTGCTTGGAAACACGACCTTCAACAAGACCTGTGAAAATCTTGTTGCCGGAGATGTTAGCCTTGTCAGCTACTGCCAGCTCAGCCAGCTTTGCTTTGCCTTCTTCAGAGATGAAGTTTGGCAGATAGTTGAAGTTGAAGCCCTTGTCAGCTCTCTTTTCAGCAAGAACAGCTGTGTCTTCAGCACCCCAAACGCCTGCTGCAGCCTTGTCCAGAAGTTCGTTCAGGATTGGCTTTGGCAGAGTGAACGGATCGTTCAGTGCGCTTTCGAGAGTGATATTCTTGATGCTGGCCAGTTCGTCAGCAGAAATCTCATTTCTGGATACATACTGAGGATTCATTGCAGCTACCTGCATTGCAACGTTTGTCAGAGCTTCCTTGTTTGCAGCATTTGCTTCGCCTATACCTACTACGATAACGCCGATTCTTCCGCCGCCGTGGATGTAGGATGTCAGGATGTCGCCGGAAACCTTGGCGATTCTTCTGATGGACATGTTCTCACCGATCTTTGCGATCTTAGCTGTAAGAACTTCTCCAACAGTGGAGCCTTCGAAAGCCATAGCCTTGAAAGCTTCGATATCATCGCTGTCTGCAGTCAGTGCCAGCTTTGCCAGACCTTCTACAAATGCAACGAATTCTTCGTTCTTTGCTGCGAAGTCTGTTTCGATGTTAACTTCAACAACAGCAGCTGTCTTTCCGTCATCGGAAAGTGCGATTCTTACCAGACCTTCAGCAGCAGTTCTGCCTGCTTTCTTTGCAGCCTTGGCCAGACCCTTTTCCTTCAGGTATTCGATAGCCTTATCCATGTCTCCGTCAACTTCAACGAGAGCCTTTTTGCAATCCATCATGCCTGCGCCTGTTCTTTCGCGCAGCTCTTTTACCATACCGGCAGTTACGTTTGCCATATTCTTATCCTCCATTTACGCTTATCGCCCGCTAAGACCGATTAAGCTTCAGTTGTTTCCTCTACAGTTTCTTCTGCTGCAGGAGCAGTTTCGTCAAAGCTTTCGCCCTGGTTTGCTTCGATAACGGCATCAGCCATGCGGCCTGCGATGAGCTTTACGGCTCTGATAGCGTCGTCGTTTGCAGGGATTACATAGTCAACATCGTCAGGGTCGCAGTTTGTATCTACGATACCGATGATAGGAATTCCGAGGATTCTTGCTTCCTTAACGGCGATTCTTTCCTTCTTAGGGTCAACGATGAAGAGTGCACCAGGCATTCCCTTCATGTCCTTGATTCCGCCAAGGTACTTTTCCAGCTTGTCCATTTCCAGCTGAAGCTTGGTAACTTCCTTCTTGGACAGCTTTTCGAAAGTGCCGTCTTCCTGCATAGCCTTGATCTCGTTGAGTCTCTGGATTCTGGTAGCGATAGTCTTGTGATTTGTCATCATACCGCCCAGCCATCTCTCGGATACGAAATACTGACCGCATCTCTTTGCTTCGTCTTCTACAGCCTGCTGTGCCTGCTTCTTGGTACCTACGAAGAGGATCGGACGGCCTGTTGCTGCCACTTCCTTCATGAATTCGTAAGCTTCATCAATCTTCTTTACAGTCTTCTGCAGGTCGATGATGTAGATTCCGTTTCTTTCTGTGAAGATGTAAGGAGCCATCTTAGGGTTCCATCTTCTTGTCTGATGTCCAAAGTGAACACCTGCTTCGAGTAATTGTTTCATTGAAATTACTGCCATTTTTTAACCTCCGGTTTTTCTCTTGCACCGTTTCTCCACTGAAACCAACCTTTTTCAAGGCACCGGGCTTCAGGGCCCATGCGGTGTGCAGATTTAAAATATAAATTTGACCTGCCTAGCGCAAGCCAAAATAAATAATACTACAAAAGCCCCATGATTGCAAGGGGAATTTTGCAGTATTTGATAAAATATTGTGCCCTCGATGATTTGGTTTTTCAAACAATAACGGACAAAATTTCTAATCGAAATACCCATGCTGAATGCCGGACTGAGATCCGGTTCTTATCGCCCTTCCAGAATAAATCTGGCAAAGCTTTGCTTGAGACCGACATAAGTCTTCTTTGTAAAATAAATCTTTGTGCCGTCGTCAAAGGTGACTTCGGCATCCGAAGTGACGCTTACCACATTGGAAAGATTGATGTAATACTTCCCCTGTCTGTAAAAGGCTTCATCCATAAAACGCTCAAAAAAAGTGATTTTCTCTCCCATTCGATAGTCTCCTCCACCCTTCATGACAATTCGGGTTCTTCTGCCTTCGCCAAGGAAATAGTTTATATCGCAAAGCGGTAATCTTGCCACCACTGACTGCGTAAGCAAAGGGCAAATGCCGCCTGGTTTTCGTGTTCCGGTTTTCTCGGTCGAAATTTCATTTTCCTTTGCTGTTTCTAACGTGAAAGTCGAATTGAAATTATTCTCCATGATGCTTTGTAGTACACCGAAGGCACAATATTATACACTCATTATTGGATGCCGGACCGATAGCTTCTTCATAATACCTGATTTTATTATCTAAGCCCCTGCTTTATGGCAACAGGACACGCAATCTGCACGAAATTGCATGTTTTTATAAGGTTTAGACATTCTCCGCAAATATGATCCCCGCCATATTTTACAAGTTTCATTCCGCTTCCGCAAATTTTGCACTGATGTTCCATAATTGCATCCTTTCACTACCATTATTATACTATATACAATACTCTTAACTTATTTTTCCCGCCGATCCGTCCGGCTCTTAAAATATACTATATATGGTAAAAATTTCAATCATCGTGCAAAATAATGCTGAAAAAAGCAAAAATTTTTCCCGATTTAGGAAAAATTCTGCCTTGACTTATTTAGGAAGCCCCGGATTTACCCATACCGTGCGGTTTCCTGTGAATATTACCATTCCGGGTCGTGCCCCCGCCGGCTTTTTCACCAGCTTTACAGGCATATAGTCCACAGGAACATTCTCACTTTCCCGCGCCTTGCTGTAATATGCCGCAATGGAAGCAGCCTCATAAATAGCCTCTTCCCCGATTTCCTCCGCGGTTTTCCCTTCCGTGAAGAGTATCAGATGTGAGCCGTGAATATCCTTGGTGTGCATGAAAATGTCCCTGCTGCCCGCCATTTTGAAGGTCAGCCTGTCATTTTCCAGATTGTTTCTTCCCACCAGCACCCGGTATCCGCCGCTGACATGATATTCCATAGGCTTTGCCTTGCCTTTTTTTGGTGCGAAGGAATTTTTGCGTCTGCGCAGATATCCCTGCTGCACCAGCTCCTCCCTGATTTCCTCTACAGCTTCGGTGCTTTCGGCATTATCTGCCATGGCAAGAGCCGACTCCAGATATTCGATATCCATATCGTTTTCCAGGATCTGCAGCTTTTTTTCATGAATGGCAGTCTTGGCCTTGCCGTATTTTTTGAAGTAATTTTGCGCATTTCTCGGACCGCTGAAACGCTTATCCAGCGGGATGGTCACCTGAGAGCCGTCATAATAGCTGGTCACGGTCACCGAGTCGGCACCCGGCTCCACCAAATGGAGATTTGCGTTAAGCAGTTCACCGTAAAGTCTGTAATGATCGGAATTCTCCGCCTTGGAGAGCTCTTCCGAAAGCTTTTGCTTTTTGAGATAAAGCTTTTCCAGCGTGCCTTTCAGGCTATGGCGCAGGTCGGCGGATTTCTGGTGCATTCTGGCATTGCCCGCCTTGTGCATAAAATAATATTCTGCACAGGCTCCGGCGGTTTCGAAGTTCTGAGCCTTGCAGCCCGCCATTTCTGGGAAGTTTAAGATATGAAAATCCACCGGTGCGTCGTTTTCATCAAGAAAAACCACCGGAGTGAATTTGCCTTTTTCAACGCTTTCGCGCATCGCATCCAGCGCACCTGATGCAGCCGAAGCCCCGCCTTCAAGGGCCTTTCCCGCCAAAAATCGTGCCACTGCAGGCGAAATTCCGCCTATTGCAGACAGCATCTTCTTGGCCAGCACGTCCTCGCCGCCTTCGCCCTGCATGTTTTCACCGTCAAGGATTCGCGCAAAGTCTGCTGCTCCTGCTTCCCAAAACGGCACTTTGTCCTGTGCCGGCGGATAAACATAAACTTTGCCGGGCAAAAGCTGCCGCACTCTGTTCACATCGATGGAAACGTGTTTCAGGCAATCTATGATTTTACCGCTTTTGTCATCTACCAGGCATATATTGCTGTGCTTGCCCATGATTTCGACGATCAGCTTTTTGCACATGGAGAATCCCAGCTCGTTTTGCGTCTCAAACTCGATTTCAATGATTCTTTCCGATTCATGCTGGCGCACTGCTGCGATTCTGGCGCTCTGCAGGTGTTTGCGCAGCAGCATGCAAAGTGCCATGGGCTGGGCCGGATTTTCAAAGTTTCGCTCTGTCATATAGACTCCGGCGTGACCGGATGCGCAGCTCATATAGAGCTTTTTGTTGCCCTGCTTTGTGTGCACCAGAAAAACCAGCTCATCTGCTTCGGGCTGGTACACCTTTTCTATTTTCCCGAGGGTCAGCAGCTGCGCAAGCTCGTGCGCCACCGCTGCCGTAAATATTCCGTCAAAAGCCATCTAAAGTCGTTCCTTTTCTCTGATTTACTCCAACTCTGGGCGCTGCTTGCGCCAATTGGAAGTTTGGAGTATATTAGATATGTTATCATAAATTTTAAGAATAAAAAAGGAGCCAAATGTTATGATAAAAAGTATGACAGGTTTCGGCAGAGCCGAATATAACGACGGCAAGCGCATTATCACGGTAGAGATTCGCACGGTCAACCACCGTTACAGCGACATCACCATCAAAATGCCGCGCCGCTACTCTTTCGCGGAGGACAAGATCAAAAGCAAAGTAAAAGAAATCGTGGTTCGCGGAAAGACTGATGTTTCCATTATGGTGGAAAACATTACGGAAAACGACCTGAACATTTCCCTGAACACAGCTATCGCGCATCAATACTACGACAATCTGAAAAAGCTTTCGGACGAATTCGGCCTGAAAGACGAAATCACACTGGAATTCCTGGCAGGCATGCCGGATGTAATCAAGACTATGCCGGACATCGAAGACGAGGAAGAAATCCTCAAAAGCCTGCTGGTGCCGGTTGAAGAAGCCTGCCGCAAGCTGGATGAAATGCGCAGCATCGAGGGCGCCAAGCTGGCAGAAGACCTGATTGCCCGCGGCAAACTCATCCGCGAGCTGACGGCCAAGATCTCGGAGCGTTCCCCAAAGGTAGTGGAAGAATATACGCAAAAGCTGAAAGCGCGCATTGCAGAGCTGATCGGCGACAGCGCCACCATCCCGGAAGACAGAATCCTGCTGGAGGCTGCCATCTTCGCGGACAAATGCAGCATTACGGAAGAGCTGGTGCGTCTGGACAGCCACACTACGCAGCTTGCAAATATCATCACCAAATCCACTCAGCCTGACGGCAAAAAGCTGGACTTCCTGGTGCAGGAAATGAACCGCGAAGCCAACACCATCGGCTCCAAGGCCAACGACATCGAAATCACCAACCTGATGCTGAACATCAAAGCCGAAGTGGAAAAAATCCGCGAACAGGTGCAGAACATACAGTAAAAAAAGCGGGGCTTTCAAAGCTCCGCTTTTTTATTTTTTGGGTGCCTTCCCTTATTTGCTTTCTATACCTGCAGCGTCGGCATTTTCATCGTAGGTAACACCGTAGCCGAAGAAGTATGCCAATTCTCTCAGGCTGAAGAAATTGTTTCCGCCGATATTGTATGCGGTAAGGAAAACCGGACGGCTGTCAATTTTCACAGCCTGGCGGCTGATGGCAGCACTGTCGGATTTGTCCGCAAAACCGCCGGCCTGACCGTCGGTAGCAATGCTTTCGCCGGTCACTGAGCCGGAATAAGCCTTTTCGTTGGTAATCGTTACTCCATTGCTCTGAGCATCATACTCCACATCAAACTCCGCCGGCAGCCCTTTCAGAAGCTCCGCCAAATCTCTAAGTCTGAAGAAATTAGTACCGCCTATGTTGTAGGCTTCTACCCGTTTCTCTGCTCCGTTTACCAGCAGTCTCTGGGGAGAAAGGAGCACTTTCGGCATTGAAACTACCCGTTCAGGAATTGGGGCGAAAACTCCCACTATCTGAACATTTCTGTCCGGCTGGGCGAAACTGAATTTTTCGTTACCCAAATACTTCGTCGCCACTTTTTTACCCTGCGCATCTCTGACCGCGATTCTCGCAAGCTGCCATCCTTCATTTGGCACGGCAGTCAATGTTACTGCATCGCCTACAGCCGCTTCCGTAGGATTTACTCGGATGATGCCCCCTTCAAAATTCAGGGCTGCACTATACCGCTGGGAAAAAGCCGAGTTTTTATGTCTATGGTGAGATGATGGAAGCGCAGTACCGGCTCCAATGGTCAAAACCCCCGAATCGGCAGAAGCCAGCTGTGTTCCGGAAGCTTTTACGCGAACATAGTAGGTGCCCGGAGCCAACCCCATTATCTGCGTTGCCCCGGGATCCACCGCAGTATATCCTCCCGTAGTTTTGTATTCATATCTCACGTTGCTGTCAAGGCCTGAAATACGGCCATCGTTGTTTGCCGTGGTAGTGCAGTCTTCGGCTATCAATCCCTCCGGCGCCGATGCTTTGGATATCGAAATCACCTGCAGGGCACTGTCGGTAGTGGTGGTGCCGTTTCCTTTTCGCATCAAGGAGATGTTTCCGGCTGACAGGCCTGTCAGTTCATGTGTGGTACCGGAGGCCGTGAAACTCTCGCTGACAGAACCGCCGATAACATATGTGCCACCGTTGACCAACCCCGAAAGAACGCCCCTATCGGTTCCATCCGCTGTAAAGGTGGCTGTAGGTGTAGCCTCATTTTCAAAGACATATATGGTAAAAGCGGCCACCGAAGTGGAGCATAGGTAAGAACCGTAGTCCTGGTGGACGCGACAGTAATCGCTAAAGTCCACGGTATATGCCCCGGGCGTAGTGCCTGCAGGAACATTCACGGCTAGTTCAAACACCGCTTTTCCATTATCGGCGACTGCATAGTCTCCTGTCGAAGTAGTAATTAAGTTCGCCCGCGTTGCTGCTAAATTTATTGTAGCACCGGCGGCACACGCGAATGCTGCTGCCGTACTTGACGGGGCAGAAATTGCAGTAATGGTGATACCTTCAGTGCAGCGAAACTCCACATCTATGGCGGATATGGCGGTGGTTCCGGCATCTATCAAAGCAGAAATATTTAGCGTGCCGCCTGTTTCCTCGTTGATTCCGACTTGATTGTTATTATCCTCACCCACAAATGAAAAGAATACTTCCGGATTGGCAGATACAGGATTCCCCCCGGTAACTCTGGTCGGAGCCGTTGTCGTAGACGAACCCGTGCCCAAATTCATGAAATCGTCCACTGTTTCGGTATGGGCAAGAAATCTAGCTATGTGTCTAACATCAGTACTATTAACCGCGCCATCGCGATTTACATCGGCATTGATAGCCGCTTGGGCGCTCAGCAACGGTTGCTGTGGGTATAAATACGCGGCAAATACGAGCACTGCATCCGCCATATCCACTCGGCCGTCCATATTTGCATCCCCGCGGATAGTAGTATCGGCATACACCACTGCGTCTTGCCACATGGGTGCTTGGCACACCATGGTCAACGCCAGCAGCACCGCTCCAAGTCTGTGCAATATCTTTTTTTTCGTCATTTTTCCCAACATATTTTCCTCCAAAAATCACAAGTGCTATACGCCCTTCATACTATACAACTATATAAATATGTATGATGCTTGTCAATAATAACCTGCGAAAATTCCCGCCTTGGTCTTGTATTTTTCAGTTTATTGTGCTAGGAGGAAGAAATCCTCAAAAGCCTGCCGGTGCCGGTTGAAGAAGCCTGCAAATATCATCACCAAATCCACCCAGCCTGACGGCAAAAAGCTTGACTTCCCGGTACAGGAGCAGAACATACAGTAATTATTAAATCCCCCCTCGGAATAAACCGAGAGGGGATTTTTATTACACCTATTCATTCCTAGATGAAAACCGGCCCTACAAATCGATGGTTGTTCCCAGGCCTTTCTTTGCCGCAAGATTGAGAGCGACCTTTGCTGCAGCGATATCGAGCAGTGCCATGCCTGCAGGATCGTAAATAGTTATTTCTTCGTCCGATGTGCGGCCTGTCGCTTTGCCCAGGAGCAGATTGCCGATTTCATTGATTTCGTTAGGAGAGATGACGCCCTTCT
>JAEEGL017432181.1_pt1 | contig 11927 bp, 11 predicted proteins | sample 9134231 | NCBI WGS metagenome assembly JAEEGL01 (sample SAMN16246548, study PRJNA631951) | gut metagenome | biome: gut microbiome; feature: rumen; material: fiber-attached | host: Bos | place: Iran: Karaj | collected 2018-10 | reverse complement strand
GAAGATCGCCGTCATCTGCTTTTCCGATAAAGGCGCGGCCCTTGCCCTGCGGCTGCCCGGCCTCCTGCCGGACGACAGCTTCAGCCTGCACTCGATCCGCAAATATGCCGAACGCTACGGGCTCATCCCCCACGATTCGGTCCGCCTCGATATGGGCGGGCTCTTTGCCTCGCACGACGCGCTGATCTTTATCGGCGCCGCCGGGATCGCGGTGCGCGAGATCGCCCCCCATCTCCGGGACAAGACGAGCGATCCCGCCGTGATCGTCATTGACGATCAGGCCTGCTTCGTGATCCCCGTCCTTTCCGGCCACATCGGCGGCGCGAACGCGCTGGCCGAACGGATCGCGGCCGGGCTGGGGGCGCAGGCCGTCATCACCACCGCAACGGACCGGGCCGGCCGCTTCGCCTGCGACAGCTGGGCGGCGCGAAACGGCTGCGCGGTCTCTTCCCCGGCCGCCGCCAAGGCGGTCTCGGCTGCTATCCTCACCCGGGATATTCCCCTAAGCGCGGATCTGCCCCTGCCCGAAAAGCTCCCGGCCGGCCTTTACGCGTCCGGGACCGGCGATATCGGCATCGTTATCGGCATCGGCACGGCAGAGCCCTACGGACAGACGCTCCGCCTGATCCCCCGCGACATAACGCTCGGGATCGGCTGCCGGCGCGGCACGTCCTCTGAGACCATACGCGAGGCGGCCGAAACGGTGCTGAAAGAGGCCGGCATCGATTTCCGGGCTGTCTGCGGCATCGCTTCCATCGACATCAAAAGATCGGAGGCCGGTCTCCTCGCCTTTGCCGACGAAGAAGGCCTGCCGCTTCATTTTTACACGGCGGAGGAGCTGGCCGCCGCCGAAACGGCGGGCGGCTTTACGGATTCCGACTTCGTCCGCCGGACCGTCGGCGTCGGAAACGTCTGCGAACGGGCTGCCGTGCTGGACGGCGGAAAGCTCATCGTCCGCAAAACAGCCGTTAACGGCGTGACCGTCGCCGCCGCGAGAAAAGAAAGGAGCCTGGTGTTTTGAATAAACTGTATGTGGCCGGCATCGGTGCCGGCGCCTGTGAAGACCTGACGCTGGCCGTCTCAAAACGTCTCGCGGATTCGGAGATCATCGTCGGCTATACGCTTTACTGCGGGCTGATAAAGCCCTATTTCCCCGACAAGACCTTTTTAAGCACCGGCATGACGCAGGAGATCGAACGCTGCCGGAAGGCGCTCGAACTGGCGGCCGAAGGGAAGCGCGTCACCGTGATCTGCTCCGGCGATGCCGGCATCTACGGCATGGCTTCCCCCGTGCTGGAGCTTGCCCCGTCCTACGGGGTCGAAGTCGTGATCCTGCCCGGGGTGACCGCCGCCTCTTCCGGCGCCGCCCTGCTCGGATCGCCGCTTACCGGCGATTTCGCCGTGATCAGCCTGTCCGACCTGCTCACGCCGCAGGAGCAGATCGTCCGCCGCATCGAAGCGGCGGCGCAGGGCGGATTCTGCACCGTCATCTACAATCCCGGCAGCCGGAAAAGAGCCGATTATCTGCGCGCCTGCTGCGGGATCTTTCTGAAATACCGTCCGCCGGAAACCGTCTGCGGCATCGCCCGCAACATTTCCCGGGAGGAAGAATCGGTCCGGATCATGACGCTGGCGGAGCTGGCATCGTATCCGGCGGATATGCTGACGACCGTCTTTATCGGGAACGGCGATACGCGCCTTATCGGCGGAAAAATGGTCACACTGCGGGGGTACCGGAAATGAAAGAAAAGCTTTGCATCTTTGCGGGAACGACCGAAGGCCGGAAGCTGGCCCTGCTTCTGCATGAGCTCTATGATCTGACGCTCTGCGTCGCGACCGAATACGGCGGGATCCTGCTGGACGGGATCCCGGATATCCGCGTACGCTCCGGCCGCATGAACGAGGAAGAAATGGAGGCCCTTCTGCGCGGGGAGGGCTTTGACCGTGTCATTGACGCGACGCATCCCTATGCCGCCGCCGTGACGGAAAACATCCGGACCGCGGCCGGAAAAGCCAAGGTCCCGCTGCTCCGCATCCTCCGGGAGAGCGAAGAAGCCGCCGGGACGGTCCGCTATGTGAATACGGCCGGGGAAGCCGCCGCCCTGCTTGCGGAAAGCGATGGCAATATCCTTCTCACCACCGGTTCGAAGGATCTGCCCGCCTATGCCTCTCTTGACAGAGAGCGGCTGTGGGCCCGGGTCCTGCCGGCCGCCGCCTCTCTTGAGAGCTGCGCCGAAGCCGGGATCGCGCCTTCGCATATCATCGCGGCGCAGGGTCCTTTTACCAAAGAAATGAATCTGGCCCTGATCCGGATGATCCGCGCGGATTACCTCGTCACCAAGGATTCCGGCAGAAACGGCGGCTTTTCCGAAAAGCTCGACGCGGCCGCCGAAGCCGGCATCCGGAGCATCGTGATCGGCAAGCCGCCGCAGACCGAGGGGATAAGCTTCGAGGAAGCCGTCCGCCTTCTCGCGCCGGATCTTTCGCCTGCCCGGATCTTCATTCTGGGCATCGGCCCCGGCGGCGAAGGCCTCATGAGCGGAGAAGTGAAGGAAGCGCTCCGCCGCTGCGACGCGGTCATAGGCGCGCAGTCCGTTGCGGAGGCCGTCCGGACCGACAAGCCCGTCTTTTACGCTTTTCAGCCCGACAGGGTCCTGGAGATCGTCAAAGAACATCCTTCCTTCCGGAACATCGCGGTCGTGATGCGCGGAGATACCGGCTTCTTCAGCGGCGCCAAAAAGCTGAAGGAAGCCTTAAGCCCCCATCCCGTCACCCTGCTTCCCGGCATTTCCAGCGTATCCTGTCTGGCCGCCCGGCTCGGTGCGGAATGGGACGGCGCCGCGCTCCTGAGCCTCCACGGCCGGGACGGCGCCCTGATACCGGCCGTCTGCAAAAACCGCCGGACCTTTGTACTGACCGGCGGCGCCAACAGTGCCGGAGCCGTCTGCCGGCGGCTCTGCGAATTCGGTCTGGGCGAACTGCCAGTCGCGGTCGGAGAAAACCTTTCTCTGGAAAACGAGCGGATAAGCCGCGGTACGGCGGCCGGATTTGCCGCTGCCGGATTTGCCCCGCTTTCCGTCATGATGATCGAGAACCCCGAAGCCGGACGCGCCTTCCGCGTCGGGATCCCGGATGAAGAATTCATCCGCGGCGATGTTCCGATGACCAAGGCCGAGGTCCGGGCCGTGTCCCTCTCGCGTCTGGCGCCTCCCGACGGCGCCGTGATCTTCGATATCGGCGCGGGCACCGGCTCCGTTGCCGTGGAATGCGCCCTGAACGATCCCGGCGGAGATGTTTTCGCCGTCGAGAAAAAAGCGGAAGCCGTCAGCCTGATCCGGCAGAACCGGCTGAAATTCCGTACCGAAAACCTGCACGTCATCGAAGGCAGCGCGCCTGGGGTCCTGGAAGGCCTTCCCGCGCCAACCCACGCCTTCATCGGCGGCAGCTCGGGCGATCTTCCCGAGATCGTGGAAAAGCTGCTGTCCATGAATCCTTCGGTCCGCATCGTCATCAATACGGTCACGCTGGAATCCTTCGCGGCGGCGCTTTCGTGCCGTGAGCGCTTTGCCTTTGACGTTTTCGACTGCGTGACGGTCAATATCACCCGATCCCGCCCCGTGGGACGCTATCAGATGCAGACCGCGAACAATCCCGTGCAGATCATTACCCTGCAGAGGAGGCACCCCGATGGCTGAACGGATCCTCTGGCAGACAGCCGCGCTCTTTGGCGGCTTTCTGGCAGACTGTCTCTTCGGAGATCCCTACCGCTTTCCGCATCCCGTCAGAGCCATAGGCCGTCTTATCGCCTTTCTTGACCGAAAGCTGCGCCGGGGCGGCGGGGATCCGGCGGATCTGCCGCGCGGCATACTGACCGTGCTCATCGTCTGTCTGGTCTCTGCCGGCGCCGCCGCAGGCATTTCGGCGCTGACCTGGCGCATCTCGCCTTTTCTGTATTTTGCCGCGGAAAGCATCCTGTGCTGGTATCTCCTCGCCGCCAGACAGCTGGCTGCCGAGGGAACGAAGGTCATGCGGCATCTTGAGGCCGGCGACACGGAGGGTGCCCGCCGGGCCGTATCGTTTATCGTCGGCCGCGACACCGATGTCCTGGACGAAAAGGGGATCTGCCGCGCCGCCGTCGAGACCGTCGCCGAGAACACTTCGGACGGCGTCATCGCGCCGCTTTTCTGGATCCTTCTCTTCGGGGCGGCAGGCGGTTTCTTCTACAAGGCCGTCAACACCATGGATTCCATGCTCGGCTACAAAAACGACGCCTACCTGTATTTCGGCCGCGCCGCCGCCAAAACGGATGATGCGGTGAATTTCATACCGGCCCGGATCAGCGCTCTTCTGATGATCCTCTCCTGTCCTTTTCTCGGGCTGGACAGGAAAAATGCGGTGCGCATTTTCCGGCGGGACCGCTTCAAACATGACAGTCCCAATTCCGCACAGACCGAATCAGTCTGTGCCGGCGCGCTCGGGATCCGCCTCGCGGGCGATGCCGTTTACGGCGGCATCGTGAAGAAAAAAGAATATATCGGTGATCCGCTCCGCGAAATACGCTATAATGATATCGCAGGATCGGTGCGGCTGATGTACGGCGCGACTGTCCTCATGCTGTGCCTGTTCCTGATCCTGCGTTTAGGAGTCTGGCTATGCTTATCACTCAGATAAATCCCCACGGCGGCGACGTCTGGTCCCATCCGGGCGCTCTGGATTTCTCCGCCAATATCAATCCCTTCGGCATGCCGGAAGCGGTAAAGCGGGCGCTTTCGGAAAGCATCGGCGCGGCCGTCTGCTATCCGGATCCCCGCTGCACGGCCCTGACAAAGGCCTTTGCCGAAAAGCTCCGGATCGATCCGGACAGGCTGCTCTTCGGGAACGGCGCCGCCGAGCTCATCTATCATTTTGCCGCCTGCCTTCCCCGCGGCTTAAAAGCCCGCATTCTGGAGCCGGCCTTTCAGGAGTATGAATCCGCGCTGAATGCGGCCTGCATCCCGGCCGATCATCTGTTTCTGACGGAAGAAAACGGCTTCCGGCCCGATGGATCCCTGCTCGCGGCGGATCCCTCGGACATTTCGGCCCTGTTTGTCTGCTCACCCAACAATCCGACCGGCGGGATGCTTCCGCCCGGGCTGCTGCGCGCTCTGGCCGGGCGCTATCCTCTCGTTTTCTGCGATCTGAGCTTCCTCGATCTGTCCGGGCGCTCCGGCTGTTACGATATTCCGGCGCTTGTCCGGGAATATCCGCAGATCGTTTTTCTGTTTTCGTTTACCAAGAGCTACGCGATCCCGGGCCTGCGCCTCGGATGCGCCGTCTGCGGCAGCCGCTCCCTGCTTGAACAAATGGCGGAAAAAGCACCGGCCTGGAACGTTTCCGTGCCCGCGCAGGCGGCCGGACTGGCCGCGCTGGACTGCGGCGACTGGCTTAAAGCTTCGGTCCTTTCGATCCGCAGGGAACGGGACCGCATGGCTGCCCGGCTGAGAGAGCTGGGCTTTGCGGTTTTCGAAAGCGAGGCCAATTTCCTGCTTTTCAAATCCGCGCTTCCGCTCGATGAGCTGCTCCTTGAGAAGAATATCCTCATCCGGAACTGCCGGAATTTCCGCGGTCTCGGACCCGGATACTACCGCACCGCCGTCCGCACAGAGGCCGAAAACGACCGCCTGCTGACCGCGCTTAAAGAGGTCCTGCCATGAATAAAGCCAAACCCATCATGATCCAGGGGACCATGTCCAACGCGGGCAAGAGTCTGCTCTGTGCCGCCCTCTGCCGCATCTTCCGGCAGGACGGCTACCGGGTCGCCCCCTTCAAATCGCAGAACATGGCGCTCAATTCCTATATCACCGACGAAGGCCTCGAGATGGGCCGCGCCCAGGTGGTCCAGGCGGAAGCCGCGGGCGTCAGGCCCTCCGTGCTCATGAACCCCATTCTCTTAAAGCCGACGACCGACGTCGGCTCCCAGGTCATCGTGAACGGCGAGGTGCGGGGAAACATGCGCGCGGCGGAGTATTTCCGCTACAAGAAGACCCTGATCCCCGATATCCTCCGCGCGTATGACACGCTGGCCGCGCAGAATGACATCATCGTGATCGAAGGCGCGGGCAGTCCCGCCGAGATCAACTTAAAGGCCGACGATATCGTGAACATGGGACTGGCCAAAATGGTCTCGGCTCCGGTGCTGCTCGTGGGCGATATCGACCGGGGCGGCGTATTTGCCCAGCTTTACGGGACCGTTTCCCTGCTGGATGAAACGGAGCGGTCCATGGTAAAAGCCACCCTCATCAACAAGTTCCGCGGCGACGTCACGATCCTGAAGCCCGGCCTCGACATGCTGTACGATCTGATCCGCATTCCCTGCGCCGGGGTCATCCCGTATCTGTCCGTCGACATCGACGACGAGGACAGTCTGAGCGAACGCCTGAGCGCCGGCAGCCGCCGGGATATCGATATTGCCGTCATCCGCCTGCCGCGCATCAGCAATTTCACCGATTTCTCGCCGTTTTCGCGCTATTCCTTCGTTTCGGTCCGCTATATCCGGCATCCGGCAGAGCTGGGCGATGCGGATCTTATCTTCCTGCCCGGGACCAAATCGACCATCTCCGACCTAAAGTGGCTGCGCCAGAGCGGTCTCGAGGCCGCCGTTCTGAAGACCGCCTCCCGCGGGACGCCCGTCTTCGGGATCTGCGGCGGTCTGCAGATGCTCGGCGAATCGATCGCCGATCCGCTCGGCGTCGAAGGCGGCGGCGAGATCGCCGGCATGGGCCTTCTGCCCGTAAAGACCGTTTTCGCGCAGCAGAAGATCCGCCTGCAGACCGAAAACACCTTCCGGGGCTTAAGCGGTCTTCTGGCGCCTTTAAACGGTCTTCATTACAGTGGCTATGAGATCCACGCGGGAGAAAGCGCTCTTGAGGCTCCCGTGATCCGCTCCGGCTCCGTTTACGGCAGCTACGTGCACGGCCTTTTCGATGAGAAAGGCATCGCTTCAGCCATCGTTTCCGCCCTGTGCGAAAAAAGAGGCATCCCCTTCCGCGAGGATGCCGTCTACGACGCGGCCGCCTATAAGGAAGCGCAGTACGATAAACTGGCCGCGGCGGTCCGGGACGCGGCGGATATGGATCTGATCCGCCGGATCTTAAAGGAGGGACTATGATCGAGCTTTACTGCGGAGACGGAAAAGGAAAGACCACCGCTGCCTGCGGCCTCGCCGCACGCGCCCGGGGCGCCGGCCTGCGCGTTCTTTTCGTGCAGTTCTTCAAGAGCGGCCGCTCTTCCGAGCTGGCCCTTCTGGAGGAAGCCGGCGTGCTCACGCGTTTTCCCGCCGTGCATTACGGCCGCTTCCGCTTCTTAAATGACGAACAGAAAGAGAAGATCCGCGAGGAATACGGCCGCATGCTTGCCGCGGTGCGTCAGGATGCCCCGCAGTTTGATCTGATCGTGCTGGACGAGGCTGTTTCGGCTCTCCGCCACGGCATGCTTCCGGCCGACAGGCTCCTGGACTTTCTGAAGGAGGAGGGCCGGGCAAGAGAGATCGTCCTGACCGGCCGCGATCCGGATCCGGCGCTTTTCGAAGCGGCCGACTACATTACCGAAATGCGCAAAATAAAACACCCCTACGACAGGGGTGTCAAAGCAAGAAAGGGGATCGAGTTCTGAGGGACCGGTCCTTTTTTACAGGACGCTATAGCTCGGGCCTTCGGTATCGATCTCGTAGCCGCCGCCGTTGGGAGGCTGCCATTCATAGCGGTTTTTGTTTTCTTTCTCTCCGAAGAGCGCGTCCATCAGGATCGCGATCACACCGCCGTGCGTGATCACCAGCGTGTCCCGGTCCGCGTCCAGGATGCGGTCCAGTGCCTTTAGGACGCGGTCTTTCATGATATGGCCGCTTTCTCCTCCCGGGATCACATTGGCTTCGTTGTCGCCCGTGATCCATTCCAGGAACGCCGGATCGTCCTTCAGTTCCTCATAGGAACGCATCTCAAAGCAGCCGAGATCCATCTCACACAACGCTTCATCGGTCTCAAAGGGCCGATCGCCGTACAGGACGGCAAGCGTCTCCCGGCAGCGTTTTTTCGGGCTGATCAGGATGCGCAGCCCCTCTGCGGACGGATAATCGTGCCGCGTTTTTTCCTCTTCCAGCGCGGTTCTTCCCATCGCGGACAGCGGCAGATCCGTCCTTCCGCAGTAAAGGCGCCGTTCATTGGCTTCCGTCATTCCGTGCCGTATCAGTATCAGTTTCATTTCAGCCTCTGCGGGATCCCGCAAAACAATCTTGTCACACAGTCAGCCTCTGCCGACAGGAAGGCGCACAGCCGGCCTGTTTCCTCGCGCCATTTCCGCATTTCGGCGCCCATCGGCACCACGCCGCAGAAAATATCGGCGCAGAGGATCACGCTGTCCTTCCATTTTTCCCTGTTTTCCTCGAACAGGGCGACCGGATCTGCCCCGTTTCTGACGCACCAGAGCGTAAATTCCTCGGTCCGGGAAAGGCATTTGGCCGAAAAATCGATCCTGCCCTCCTCCGTGCAGCGGCAGATATCGCTCTCCCGCAGCTCGTATTTTTCCCGCGCATAGTTCAGTTTTCCCTGATAAACGCCGCCGATGACCAGTTCCATACCGTCCTCCTACAGCAGCGCCATGCAGATGACGCCGCAAAGCTCGGCAACGGTCATCGCATAGCCGGAGATATCCCCGGACATGCCGCCCAGCGAGCGGAAGCCGCGGATGACGCAGACGGCATAGCCCGCAAGGACCGCCGCAGAGACAAAGCCGTAACGGCCCAGAAACAGAAAGCCGGCAAGGACCGCCGCCGCCAGGACCGCAAGCAGAAAGATCAGATGCGCCCGCCGTATCCCCTGCCGGTAAGTCCCGGCATACTCGCTCTCGGAGAGCGGCCGCAGCACGCTGACGCAGAGCGCGGCCGCGCAGCGCGAGACCGCGGAGATCAGAAGCAGGGCGAACAGCCCGGTCTCTTCATCGAAAGAGGCAAAGGCCGCGAACTGGAAAAGCACCAGCAGGACCGCAAAGGCGACCGCGAAGGAGCCGACGTGCGGATCCTTCAGGATGCGCCGTCTTTCTTCCCTGTCCCGCCAGGAGCGCACGGCATCCGTCACGTCCATGAAGCCGTCCAGATGGATGCAGCCGGTGATCAGGAAGGGAAACGCGGCCAGGACGGCGGCGCTTAGCAGCGGCGGCACGTTAAGAGAAGCCAGAAGAAACGCCGCGCCCGTCCACAGGCCGCCCGTCACGAGGCCGACAAAGGGCAGGCAGAGCGTCATCAGCGGGCGCAGGGACTCATCCCATCTTCGCAGACGAAGCGGGATCACCGTAAACATGGACAGTGACATCAGAAAGGCCTGTCCTATTTTCTTCACCGCCCGGGACCTCCTTTGTGATAAATGACATTGCCGGCGCAGAGCTCGATGACCTGATCGCAGACAGCCGCCAGCGCGGCGTCCACAAAGGCCAGCGACGCGCGGAAGCTTTCCGTCTCCGCACCGTAGCGCACGGCATCCGAGTAGATATAATCCGTTACGAAGACCGCGTTTTCCGCCTGCTTCGCCAGGGCGAGGAGCCCGTCGCGGCAGCGGACGGCGGCTTCGGGGTCCGGCGGCTGCTCAAAGGAAACGGGATACTGTTCATTCATGAGAAGCGCCGTAACGCTGTCAACGAGGAAGCCGGCATTCGGCTTTGCCCTTTTCAGGCAGGCGGCAATGTCTCTGCCCTGCTCCAGCGTTTCGAAGCCCAGACCGTCCCGTTCACGGATATGCCGGCGGATCCGTTCCCTGTCCTCCCCGTCAAAGGGGATCATGGTGGCGACATAATACAGCGGTCCGCCGTCCGCAAGCCGCAGGATCTCTCTTTCCGCAAAGGCGGATTTGCCGTTCCGGCTTCCGCCCGAGATCAGGATCTTCACGCCGTACCGCCTTTCTTTCCGGCTTTATCCGGTTCCCGGATCTCATCCAGATAGGCATCGTCGATCCCGGCCTCTTCAAAACTGGCCATCCCGTTCATGACGCAGCAGGCAAAATCGACGATCTTCATGGCGATGGGACAGCCGCTCCCTTCGCCCAGCCGCATCTGAAGATCAAACAGCGGTTCAAGCCCCAGCTCTTTCGCGGCGATCCGGTAGCCCTTCTCGCAGGACTGATGCGAAGGGATCAGATAATCCCGTGCATCGGGACACAGTCTGACGGCAAGAAGCGCCGCCACGGCGGAAATGAAGCCGTCGATCACGGCCGGGACCCGTTTTTCGGCACAGCCGAGAAAGGCGCCGGTCATGGCCGCGAGATCGAAGCCGCCCAGCTTTGCGAGAACATCGAGCGCGTCTGTTTTATCCGGCCGGTTCAGGGCGATCGCCTCCCGGATCACGCGGATCTTTCTTTCCAGCGCCTCATCGGTCAGACCGCCGCCGCGGCCCGTCACTTCTTCAGGGGAGGCGCCCGTTAATCCGGCCAGAACTGCCGAGGAGGTCGCGGTATTGCCGATCCCCAGCTCGCCGATGCCGATGATATCGGCACCGTCCCGCACGGCTTCGGCCGCCGCGTCGGCGCCGGTCAGGATCATGCGGGCGGCTTCCTCACGCGTCATCGCCGGACCTTTGCGGATATTCCCCGTCCCGGGACGCAGCTTGCGCACCGCGATCCTTTCATCGGCGGCCGTGCCGTTTATACCCACGTCATAAACGCGGACATCGCAGCCCGCGGCGCGTGCCAGCACGCCGGCGCCGGTCTTCCCCGCCGCCAGGTTTTCCGCCTGGATCCTCGTGATCTCCTGCGGGGAGACCGAGACGCCCTCTTCAAAAACGCCGTTGTCCGCGCAGAAGACCAGAAGCATTTTCCTTTCCGGGCGGTTGAAGATACGGCCGCTTATCCCGGCAAGGCGCACGGACAGCGATTCCAGCCTGCTGCGGCTGCCGGGCGGCTTGGCCAGCCTCGCCTGCCGGTCGGCAGCGAGCTTTTCGGCTTCCCGGTCCGCGCCTTTTACGGCGGCGGTCAGTTCCCGCAGCTTCGCTTCCGGATCCTCTGCCCCGCAGCCGTCTTCCTCTGCCTTTTTCAGAGCTTTTTCCGCCTTCCGGGCAAGCTTCTGCCGCTTTCGGGCCCTCTCCCGCTTCAGCTGATTTTTCTGCTTTCTGTCTTCGGCACGCTCTTCCTTTAGGCCCGCCGCCTCCAGCGCCCGGGGCCAGGGGCCCCAGAAGGCCTTGATGGCAACGACCTCTTCGTTGGAAAAATCCGCCTTCAGCGGCAGACGGTCCTCGCCGTCCTCCCGGAGCTTCTTCTGTCTGTTCTGCAAAAGGAGGAGGCATTCCTCCCGTGAATACGTTTTTTCTGCCATTTCTCTGTCTGTCTTTTATATCAGAATATGCGGAAATACAGCGGGATTCCGGCATTTCCGCCTCTGCTCCGATTATAAAGCAAGCGGGGCCGAAAGGCAAGAGAGCCGCCGTTGCATTTCAAACCGCCGTACGCTATAATATGTCGAGTATGCAGGAAAACTGTTTACGGAGGGTATCATGCGTTTAGAATTATCGGAGATCTACAAGAGTTTCGGGCCCAAAAAGGTCCTGAAAGGCGTCAGCTTCGCCGCGGAAAGCGGCAAGGCTTTCGGCCTTTTAGGGCGCAACGGCGCCGGCAAGACCACGTCCATCCGCATTCTGATGGACGTTTTCCCCGCCGACAGCGGGCAGGTCCTTATCGACGGCGGGCCCGTCGACTACAGCCGCGTGAAGATCGGCTATCTGCCCGAAGAACGGGGGCTGTATCCCAAGAAAAAGATCATCGACCAGCTGGTTTATTTTGCCCGGCTGCAGGGACTGGACCGCCGGGCGGCGGTGCAGTCGGCCGATCACTGGTTAAAGCGTCTCGGCATGAGCGAGTACCGCGAGAAAAGGCTGGACTCCCTTTCCAAGGGCAATCAGCAGAAGATCCAGCTCG
>JAEEGL016812238.1_pt1 | contig 11927 bp, 21 predicted proteins | sample 9134231 | NCBI WGS metagenome assembly JAEEGL01 (sample SAMN16246548, study PRJNA631951) | gut metagenome | biome: gut microbiome; feature: rumen; material: fiber-attached | host: Bos | place: Iran: Karaj | collected 2018-10 | reverse complement strand
TCCATTACTTCGCAGGTGCCGTTATCTTCGTCGTCCTGGTGCCAAAACAGGCAGTTTTCGCAGCGCTTGTATTTACTTCTGTCTCTCATTTTCTTAATCTTTTTGCCTACCCCCCCCCTGCTGCCATACTTCTACACGATCTGGTGCGGTTTCGGGGAATAAGGAAAACTGTACTACGTTCTTCCGTTTCATAGGCCGGTGCAGCTAAGGGTGTCTGCCAGTTCCTGTGCGCGCTTGTTCGTGGCGTTCATAGCTTCGTCGGTCAGCTCTACTTCTGCAGACCATACGGTAAGCCAGATAAACCAGAATAAGTGTACCTGCACCTTAACGTAGTACCTGTCCGGCAGATCGTTAAAACGCGGCTGCAGGGTTTCGTCGTTAGGGTTAAAGAAAAGCAGGTTAGGGACTACGGTGCCGCCTATTACGCGGGTCTTGCTGTGGGTGCTGCTGTAAATTTTCATATCGCTAATGGGTTTTATTTGGCCCGCCCGCTGGCGGGCCTGGAAGATTAAAGACTAACTACTAAAGATTAACCAATAAATGCTGAAACCGCGCGCACCCTGCCCCTGTCGCTGGCCTTAGTGCAGTTGTCCATATGACCGTAGCTAAGGCCCACGTGCCAGGCGGTCGTCGCGCCGTACTCTGTAGAAGTCCAGTACCAGCCGCTAAGTTCGTCGCCGCCCAGTTCGGCCAGTGCCTGGTTAAGTTCTTTGCGGAAAAGACAGATAAACCGCCACTGCGCTACAGACGGTATAAACTGGCCGTCCAGCAGGGTAATTTCCGGGTTAAGGCCCACGGCTTTAAGGTGCCTGGTGTTGCCCTCTCCGTCCCAGTCGGCGCCGGCGTCCAGGGTGTTATCCTTGTAGCCGTCCCAGCCGGTCGTATCTTTGCCGACGGTCAGCGTTATTTCTTCGCCGTCGGCCATATTGTACAGGGAAACGCAGATAGACTTACAGCCCAGCTTCACGGCTACGCCGGTGCAGCGTTCTTTCATTTCCTCTGTAACGGTGCCGGGTACGTACTTTTCGTAGATAACCGGCGACTGGCCACCAAATACCAGGTAGATGCCGTCCGGGTGTACGTCGGTCTGGATCGTAGGCCGCACGGTTTCCGGGCCGGGGACGTAACCGCCGGCGGGGTACTGCTGTGTTTCAGCGGCCAGGTAAGCTTCGATTTCTGCGGCCTTTTTCGGGTCGCCTTGCGCTGCCATAAGCAGGGCTGCGCGGGTAATTTCTTTCTGGTTCATATTGCTAATGGGATTAAGGGATTATTTCAAATAGTTAGAAACGGCGGCCACGGCCAGGCCGATAAGTACGACGGTCTGCTGGTCGTCGAAGACTTCGGCGCTGTCCAGCTGCACGCAGTCGGCCTGCTGGGCGGCCTGTATGGCCAGTTCCAGGGTTTCTGCGTCTCTCTGGCTCTCTGCCTTTGCGCGGATCATTGCTACGGCTATATCTACCGTGGCGTCGGGAATTGTAAAAGATACTTTCATACGGTTACTGGTTTATAGCGTAAAACGATACGCGGCTGTACACGTTGTCGGCCACCCGGTTATTAGCGGCTTCGCCAGCTTCGCCCAGGATTTCGTCGGCGGGGTCAAACTCGCGCAGATAGATAAGCAGTTTGGTGCCGTTCGACAGCTCCACGAAATACGGAAAGTCCCTGCCGTTATCGTACAGGCCGTTAATTTCGCTTTCGCTAACGGACACTACGTAATTAGTGTTTATTTCGATCGTGCCGCGCTGGACAGTCCAGCGCCTGGCACCGTACCGCCTAATCGCGGCGTAGGTAAAGTGTACTATACGCTTCATTTCTTCTTAGTCTTTAAGGTAGTAAGGGGTGGTGTAGCCGGCGCCTTTCAGCGGCAGATCGCTGCACCAGGTAATAGGCTTGCTAAACAGGTCTTCCACCTGCTGCAGGGTCTGGCCGGGCGCGGCTTCCACTATAATTTCGTCGTGGATATGGAAGACCACCGGCAGGCCGGCTTCGCGGGCGCGCAGGATCACTACGCCCAGTATGTCGCGGGCTATGGCCTGCACTACGTTTTCGGTCAGCTTACCGCCGTAGGTGCGTATCTTTCCCCACTTCTTTGTCGTCTGGTTGGTACCCTCATATTCGATAATTTCGTGGTCGCCACGCCAGCCGTCGTTACGTTCGATGCCGACAGAGACACGCGGGTAGCACAGGGTACGACCGGACGGCAGGGTAATAGTCAGCATACCCCACTGCCGGCCCACTACGATACCACGGTTTACCCGCACGCTTTCGCCGGTCTGTATAGCTTTAATAGCTGCAGCTTCCAGGGTCTGCCACAGCTGGGTTATATTCTGGTTGGATTTGCGCCACAGCTGTACTATTTCCTTTTCTTCGTCTTCGGACAGGCCCAGGCGGGCGCCGCCCATAGCTTCCAGCGCGGACACGCCGCCGCCGTAGCCCAGGGCCAGTACAGCTATCTTTCCTTTCTGGCGCAGTTCGGCGTTAGCGCCGTGCTTTTCCACAGGTACGCCAAACATTTTGGAAGCGGTACGGCAGTAAATGTCGCCACCCTCTCTAAAGACGTCCAGCACCCAGTTTTCGCCAGCCAGCCACGCGATAACGCGGGCTTCGATTGCGGAAAAATCGCACACGTGGAAAGTGTGGCCCGGTGCAGCCACAAAGGCCGTACGGATCAGTTCGCTAAGTACGTGGGTAGGGTTGCTGTAGTTATCGGTAAATTCTTCCAGATCGCCGCGCTTTACCAGGCTGCGGGCGTAGTCCAGGCTGGCCAGGTGGTTTTGCGGCAGGTTCTGCACCTGCACCAGGCGACCGGCCCAGCGGCCAGTCCTGGCGGCGCCGTAGAACTGCAGCAGGCCGTGTATACGTCCGTCGCTGCATACGCATTTCAGCATAGCCGTATACTTCTTACTGCTGGTTTTGGCCATATCCTGGCGCAGCTCGATAAGTTCCTGCGCGTCCGGGTATTCGGCCAGCTGGTCTTTAAGATCGGCCAGCACCTTTTTGTTTAGGGTCTCCACTTCGCTGCCGGTGGTTTCCTGCAGGTAGCGTTTGAGCTGGGCGGGGCTGTTAGGGTTATCCAGGCCGGTAAGGGTCTTAGCCTGGTGGGCCAGCTGGGCTTTGTATTCGGTGTCGAAGCGTTCGGCGTTTTCCACCAGCTGGCGGTCGATTAGCACGCCGCGGTCGTTAATTTCCTGGTCTGCTATGTACAGCTGGTCGTCAAAGGCCGGTACTTCCAGCCGGCGTACCTTTGCCAAAATAGCTTGCTCTACCTCAACGTCGCGGATATTGTACGCCTTAAAGGTAGCCCAGCGTTCGGGTGCATCTGCAGGGAAGTGCCGGCCGTTCTTACCAGGCAGGGAAAAGTAGCGGATAAGGGCGGCGCCCTCTTTCATTTTGCCGGCTTCCAGGTGCAGCACTTCGCCGCACTGGCCCAGCGACAGCGGCAGGCCCAGACGCGCAGCGCGTACCATAGTGCAGCGCCACTGCGCCGGGTCTAACCGCCGGCCCAGGTATTTACCCAGGTTCACGCGCTCAAACGTGGCATTATAGGCCGTCTTCGTAACGGCGGGATCAGTGAGCGCAGCGCGCACGTCTTCCGGCAGGCTTTCGCCGCTGGCCAGATCGACGCACTGCACCGGGCCACCGTCCACGGCGTAGGCAAAAAGCAGTATAGCCCAGTCCGGCGCTTCGACGTAACGGTATACGCCGCAGGTCTTAAGGTCGTAGCTGCTGTACGTCTCTATATCTATGCCTAATTCGCGCATTACTTCTTAGTGTTCGATTTGGTGGTGGTTTTGTTCGATTTTGCCGCGTTTCCGTTCGATTTCGCGGGCTTTTTGTTCGCGGTGGTAGATTTCCTTGCCTTAGTGGCTGCGGGCTTCTGTGCGGCCTTATCTGCCGCCGCTGCGGCCCTTTGAGACACCACGGTAGATACGGCCCGGTCGATAACGTCGGAAATGTAGGCGCGCTGGCCGGCCGGCAGGGTAGAAGCCTTAGCCATAATGCGGCTGGCTTCTGCCAGGAAAAATTCGGCGTTTAGGTTGCCGTCTCTTTCCAGCTGCCGGAAAGGGTCGGACTTAAGGCCGTGTTTGGTATTAGCCGATGCAGTCCAGTGGCCTTTCCGTTCTTCGCGCAGCACCTGGCGTAAGGCTTCCAGGGCTTCGGCTTCGGGTATTTCTATGGCTGTTTCTCTGTTCATAGGGCTAATGGGTAAAAAGGTGCAGGGCTTTGGCAGGTTTTGGTTAGTGGGTAGTCTACCGTATCAATACTGTTAAACTTAGGGTAATAGGGCCGCCGCCCTGCGCCTTTGGTTGGTACTACAGGTCTTCGTCGTCTTCGCCGCTGGTGTCCACGTCTTCGAAGTCAGCTTCGGCAGATACGCGGCCGCCCAGGTGGTCGTCGTCTTTCCACTTCATAAGGTTGTTAAGCCCGCAGGCCACGCCCTTATTACCGTTGGTGTCGTAGGGGAAGAACGTAACGGACACGATAGCCCATACGCCGCTGTACATTTCTTCTTCGTCCACGATCGGCTGCTTGTTCCTGTCCACGATGCCGGGGCGGGTGTTGCACTTCGCGTTTACAAAGAAGTGGTCTTCGTACAGTTCGTCGTCCTTGTCGTCGCCGTCGTTAAGCGGCAGGGCCAGTTTTTTAGGCTCTTTGCCAGACCACTTGGACACGATACCGGCCTGCTTTGCGGCTTCGATAGCTTCGCGCAGGGCCTTAATCGTTTCCTTTTCGGACTTGGGGATAAGGACGTTAGTCTGGTACTTGCCGTCGGCAGCGTCGCCGTTAGGGTTGTGCTTGGCAAATACGTGGGTGTAGGACAGACGGCAGGGGCCAAAAACCACCTTAGTACCGTTTACTTTGGGTGTAATCATAATAACTACTGTTAAACTGTTAATGTAATATCGTCTCCGGGAATACGCCCGGCCGTGTTATTCTTTGGTGTCGATGCCGGCGAAGTCGTCGGCAGCTGCGTTATAGGGCGCGCGTTTGTCGCTTTCCGGTACCAGGGTGGGTTTGCCTTGCGGCTTGTCCAGCCAGGGGCCGCAGATCGCGCCAAAGCGCTTAGCGCCTACTACCTTTTCCAGATCGGTAATACCGCGCATTTCGCGGGGCTTCATAATAGCGTCTTCCGCAAAGCCAGCATCTACCAGGGCCTGGCGGGCCGCGTCGGTGTCGGTTATCTTGCGGACGGATCGGCCGGCCACCAGCTTAAAGCCGGGGTAGGAGACACCGGCCAGCGCCTGGTTTAGCGTGTATTCCTGTACGCCCTTAAGCCAGGTGGCCACGGTGTCCAGAAGCGGCAGTACGTTTCGGGCCATTTCTTCGGGGGTCAGCAGCGCGGGGTCTGGCTTCGTTATGGCCGGTTCCATACAGGCGGCCGCCAGGGTCTTGCAGGCGTGCTTCACTTTACAGAATTTGCACCACTCGCCAGGTGCCTGCTTGCCGGTGCCGTCGTAAGCTTCCTTTGCTTTGGGGGCCAGCGTTTCGTCGGCCCATACCATAAGGTCTTCCACGCTCATTTCCGCTACGCTAAGGTTATCCAGCCGGGGCTGTATAATCGTCATACGCACGCGGGTTATGTTGTATTCGAAGCTGAAAGCAGCGTAGGCGCCCAGGGCGTAAATCTTCATTTGCGGGTTATCCTTTGCTTCCACCCGCACGCCCTTGCCGTACTTGAAGTCGATAATATCCAGCACGCCGTCAGCGATAATTACAGCGTCGCCGGTGCCGAAAGCTTCCGGTACCCATTCCGAAAAGTCCAGGCGGGTTTCTACCAGCAGCTGGGCGTCGGCGGTGTGCGCCCTGGCGGCGTTGAATTTTTCCAGCACGATAGTTTTATACGTTTCCGTATATTCGTCCATTTCGCCGGTGTGGTACTGGTCGAAGTATTCGGCTATTTCCTTGTCTTCGGCGTCGGTGTTCTGGCCTAAAAAGGTCTTAAGATGCCGTGCGCAGTATGCGTGGGCCAGTGTACCCTCGCGGGCGTAGTCGCTGCCGCTGTCCGGCTGGTTTTCTTCCAGCCGGGGTGCAGCGGTGCAGTTTAGCCAGCGGTGGGCTGCGGACGGACTTAACAGTGCGTGTGTGCCGGGCATAGCTCTACTTCTTTACTTCGTAGGTAAACTTACCGTCTGCGTCCTGCTGGATCGTGCGGGTAGCGTCGATAAACGCCTGGCGCAGTTCCTGCGGCAGGGCGCTGGGCTTCTTCTGGCCGCTAAGGTCGTTAGCTATGGCCTTGAAGACGTCAGTAACGGCGCGGTGCAGGTCGTCGCTGGGCTTGTCCTTGTAGTCTTCGCCCTCGATGCGTTCGCGGGTCTTGTGCATAGCGGTACGCACGTCTTCTTCCTGCGGGAAGTAGACACTATCCGGCATATCTTCGCCGGCGTCTTCCGGCTTCGGATCAGCGGCAGGCGCGGCAGCTTCGGCCGGCTGTTCTGCGGCAGCTTCTGCCTGTGCGGCCTGCTCTTTCTTAGGGCGCCCACGTCTGGCGGCAGGGGCCGCGGCGGCTTCTGCGGGTGCTTCGGTTTCGGCTGCGGGTGCAGCGGGTTTGGGGGCCTCAACGCCTGCGGGCTTGTTGAGGATCGCAGATACCAGGCTGGCCACTTCGGGCGTTACGCCGATCTGCACGTTTACTTTTACTTCTAACATATTGCTAATGGGTTTTAGGATTACTGGCATTTGTAGGTACCGTCCCAGCAGCGCAGGATTTCTGCGCCTGTGGTAACCTTGCGGCCACCGGCTTTGCGGGACTTGAAGACTATTTGGCCGTCGGCTTCATACCGGGCCACGGTGTGGCGGTCTACGCCCAGAAGTTCGGCTGCCTGCTTCTGGTTGTATAATCCGTCCTGGATTACTTCGGGTCGCTGTATTCTCATAGCCGGGCGTTTTTACGCGCGTCTCGCGCCTGGTTGTACAGACCGGAAAAGATGATACCCGGCAGGGCCATAGAATACGCGATAAGGTCGGTATAGCGCGTTTCCGTGTGCAGCTTGTCTGCGATAGCCGGGGAAACTTCCCAAAGCAGCAGGCCGGCAATAATAGCCAGCAGCATAGCCAAAAAGTAGATAACTTCCTTTTTCATAGCGCCGGGGATTTGGTAATAGTTAAACGATTGTTTACGTAGTCCGTCGAAACGGAAAACTTGCAGCGCAGCTGGTTTTGGAGCTGGTACGCCACCGACTTGCCGTTATTGCAGGCTTGCGCGTTCGGCAGGTCAAAGGTGCGCGTTTCGCCCATACCCATAGCCCGCAGTGCGTCTCTTGTAATACGTTCTGCCATAGCTATTTCTATTTATATTGTACGTCTTCGGAAAGGTACTGTAGTGTGTACAGGGCGTTTGCCAGTGCTACAGTGTCCACGTTCTGGGCGTAGCCCAGCATAGATACGATAACGGCGCGGACGTTCCGCAGCTCGCTTTTAAGGTCTTCCGGGCCGTATTCCATACACCCGGAAAGGTCGATAACGTCGGCTTGTTTTTCCTTTTCTGCCATAGTGCTTTACAAAAAGTTACTTATTTACTTACTTATACCTTTGGCCGATTAGAAAAACTGCTGTATCTTTGCAGGTGTGTTACGTGTGTTGTGGGGCAAAGACCCTGGCAGTTTTGTTGGTCGGCGGTGGTTACTTACTCACTCATACCGGCAGCAAATGTAAACACTTTTATTTATATCTGCAAACAAAAGTAGATATTTTTTGCAAAAAACTTTTAACGGTTCTGTTTATGACTGGCGAAAAATTAAAAATGATCATAGCCGGAAATGGCTATACAATGGCTTCTGCTGCGCGTCTGCTGGAAATGACGCCGCAGCATCTTAACCAGGCGCTTAACGCGGCAGACGTCAAAAGCGGACTGCTGGAAAGGGTTAGCGCCGCGTTCGGTGTCAGCATAGCCAGCCTGTACGGCGAAACGCCGGGCGTGGCTATTACCGGCAGCGGTAACACCACAAACGGAAACGACACGGCCACCGTAAACCGGTTCCTGTCGATCATAGAGGAAAAGGACAGGCAGATAGCCCAGCTACTGCAGATGCTTGCAAAATGAAACGTATAATAGCTATACTGGCCGTGGCCCTGGTGGGGCTGGCGGCCTGCACGAAATTAGACACCGCCCAGCTGGACGGTACGTACCAAAGCGCAGCCCGGCAGGAAATAGTTTTGGCCGGCGGGGCCTGCGTCTCATACCGCGAAGCGGACAGCGGCGTGCTGGTTACCGGCTTTGAGACGACCGGCCGGTACCCGAACTTTACCTACGCGGCCAAAGGCCAGGCCACCAGCTTTACGATCCAAGCGCACTTCGCCGGTGCGGACACGTTCACGGCAGACGTATACGGCGTAGCCATTAACGACCACGGCAGCGCTACCGCCCTGGAACTAACGGCTATGCAGTTTAGGCGGGTTTCATCAAATTCTAAGCAAACGAAAAATTAACCCTGTAACTATTTGTATATCAATGCCAAAATATAACACCACTATACCCAAGGGGACTTGACAGTAAGCTGTCAATTTTTAACGGTTAAGGTTATGATTACTAACGCTTTAACACTTACGTACTAACCTTAATTTCGTCTTCCGGCGGGCCGATAACCAGCAAATTTACGGCATATAGTGGTACATATAGGCGCAAAAAGTAGTATTTTTCAGCAAATTTTCAGCAAACAAAAGGTGTGTTACTATGGCAAAATCGTGTTTACGGCTGGACTTGCGCCGGCCACTAAAGGACGGTACGTACCCTGTCCAGGTTAAGGTCGGCTACGGCACTAACCTGTACCTGGCTACCGGGGTGTACCTAAAGCCCGAAGACTGGGACGACCGGCTGCAGGTCTGCACCGGCAAAAGCGCCCGAAAGATAAACAGCATACTGGGTACCCTGCTGCTACAGGTTACTAACCGGGTACTGGACTTACGCGGCAGCGGCCAGTTTTCCCAGCTCACTACGGCCCAGCTGCGGCAGATGCTTACTAACCTGGATTTGACGCAGCCCACAGTGGGCGTGCCGTCCGTGGGCGAATACCTGGAAAAGGTGCGCGCCCTCAAAACGCCAAATACCCAGGTGTCCTACACCACGACCAAATACAGGCTGTCGCTGTACTGCGATCCAGACGCGCTGCGTTTCTCCGATCTTACCTACGCCTGGTTCGAAGCCTGGATAAAGCAAATGGAAGACGGCGGGCTAAAGCGTAATACCGTGTCCAAATACCTAAAGGTCGTTAAGACGGTTATAAAGTACGCGGAAGACGACGGCGTACAGGTAAACCCAGCCTACAAAAAGATAGACAGCCGGGCCGAAACAGATACGCCGATGCGTAATTTGCCGGTGCAGACCCTGCGCAGGATTAGAGACACGCAGGTAAAGGGCAAAACGGCTATGTACAAAGACGCTTTTATGCTCTCTTTCTACCTAATCGGTATTAACCTGGCCGATCTGCTGGCCCTGCCGAAAGACGCGATAGTAAACGGCCGGCTGCACTATAAGCGGGCGAAGACCGGCAAAAACTACAGCGTCCTGGTGCAGCCGGAAGCGCAGGCCATTATCGACAAATACCCAGGTAAAACCCACCTGCTTTGCTTCGCCGAAAAGGTTAGCTGCTTCCGTATGAACTGTAACGACTTACTGCGGAAGCTGGAACCGGGCCTAACCTGGTACTGGGCGCGCTACAGCTGGGCAAACTACGCTATAGATTTGGATATACCCAAAGACACGGTTAGCGAAGCTATGGGCCACAAACACGGCAGCACGGTTACCGGCATATACATTAAGTACAGCCAGGACAAAGCCGACGCGGCTAACCGCCAGGTACTGGACTACTTCGCCAGCGACCGGGTAATATAGAAAAACCGCGCCGGACTTCACAGCCGGGCGCGGGGTTGCACTTTTAACAGAAACGGTGGTGTTAAAACTTGCGCTTTAGGTATAGGAATAGTAACCAGATCAGTAAGGCTATTAGGCACAGGCCACCAGTCCAGGCCAGCACGTTTTTGTACCAGGGCGTATACTTTACCTTTTCCACCCGGTCTATGTATACAGGCACGCTAATACTGTCGCGCCGGTGTACGTACATAGTGTCGCGCAGGTAGCGGTATACCTGTACGGTGTCGTGGGCCGTCCGGGTCTTATAGATATACTTTTGCTTGTAGACGGTCTGGCCCTCTACATACACGCTGTCCTGCTGTATAACGGTGTCGCGGTAGTGCTGCACCAGGCGCAGCGTGTCGCGCTGGACGGTGTTACGGTATACGGTGTCGTGTACGATCTGCGGCAGCTCTACCGGTATGCCGGGCCGCACGACGCTGCACGCTGCCAGCAGCAGGGCGCAGCACAGTAGGGTAATTAGTCGTTTCATACAAATAATTTGCTTATGCGTTCCAGGAAAAGGGCGAAGCCGCCGACGACAAAGTACAGCAGCTTAACCCACCAGCGCTGCGGGTAGTTGAGGTCTACCGACGCGGTGCGCTCTCTTTTGAAGCCTACCAGGTAGGCCAGCTTATGGGCGGCCTACTCACGCAGCAGCGATCCTTTGCTACGCTTCTGCAGGGGCTGGCAGCTGGGGTGTTTCGGCTTTGCGTCTTTCACAAAGTCTTCCACTTCTTCACGGCTGTACCGGTAACTGTTCGGGATATGCGCGTTATCGGTAGTAAAGGTTACGTCTTTGGGGTCTATCATTTTGCAAGGTATTTGGTTATTCCGTCGAAATGAAGCTGGACTATGGCCGCTTTACCGGCCGGGCTTAGCAGGTAGTCTACGTCCTGCCGGTTATCCTGGAAAAGGTTTTCCGTAAGGACGGCAGGGCAAAGGGTTTCCCGGCAGATCGCCAGGGACTGTACCCAGTATTTCTGGGTGGCCAGCGGTTTGCGGACGGCCAGGCCCTGCGCGCTGGCGGCGTCGGCCAGGCAGCAGGCCAGGCGCTTACTATTGGCGCTGGCGTTCTGGGCTACGAAGACAGACCAGCCGCGGGCGTTAAGCCACTGGCCCTTACTGCCGGCGGCGTTGCAGTGGATAGATACCAGCAGGCAGTTAGCCGCGCCCAGCATACGGCAAATTTTGTTAGCCCTTTCCACGCGGTTATCCTTTCCCCTGCTTAGCGGCACGTCGTATTCTTCCTGTACGATCAGTTCCGCGTCGTAGCCTGCAGCGATAAGCCGCGCGCACAGGGCGGCGGCTATTTCGCGGCAGTAGCGGTATTCGCGCAGCCGTCCGTCCGGGCTACGCTTGCCTGGCGTTTCGACGCCGTGGCCGTTATCTATTAGTATTTTCATACCAGGTTACTTTTGTTCCGGTTCGGCTTCCACGGCAGCGGCGCGGGCCTGTTCCTGCTGCTGTTCAAACAGGACGGCGGCCACCAGCTTTGCCAGGTCGTCTTTGTTTTCGATAATTACGCTTAAGGTCTTTTCGGCCTTGCGCAGTTCTTCTTTCTGCCAGCTCTTTTCGCGCACGCTCTTAAACTCGCAGAAGATGCAGTAGGCCGCCCACAGCATAGAAAACGCCGGCACCGGTATAAGGACACAGGCCAGCAGGTCTATGCAGATAAGCACGATATACGGCCCAAAGTATTTGCGGGCCTTTTCGCAGGTCTTCTTAAATCCCTGGCTGGTGGTGGCTTCGCCGCGCGCTCTGGCTTTCTGCACGCCGCTAATAAGGTCTATTAGCATAGCCAAAAGCAGCGCGGCGGTTGTGGCTACGATTAAGACGACGTGGCCGTACAGGTGGCTTGTGTAGTTCAGTATTGCTTCATTCATTTTTTGGGCGTTTATAAAGGGTGTATACTATTTCGGTGTTTTGTGCTTCGACGGTTACCAGGTAGCGGCACGACAGGTACTGCACCAGGTCTGTATTTAGGTCGTCGCTGCGAAGCACGGCCAGCGGCATTTCGTCTTTAGCCATAGTCGCCGTCTCTAATACGCTTTAGGGTTATTGTTTTCTGCTTATATTG
>JAEEGL016064698.1_pt1 | contig 11927 bp, 11 predicted proteins | sample 9134231 | NCBI WGS metagenome assembly JAEEGL01 (sample SAMN16246548, study PRJNA631951) | gut metagenome | biome: gut microbiome; feature: rumen; material: fiber-attached | host: Bos | place: Iran: Karaj | collected 2018-10 | reverse complement strand
TTCTTCATAACACTTTGCCCCAAACAAAAGTTCAATTGAAACATCGCTAACTTTTTCGATTCCTTTGTAGATGATATCTTCGGTGATTGCTGGAATACGTTTTCTAATCTCAGGAAGTGCGGTTTTAATGATACCTTCAATTTTCTCAAGAGATTCATTTGCGTCAACGTCAATTGAACAATTAGCCATCGACTGAAGTTTTGTTTGATTAACCACACTTTTAATTTCACTATTGTTGATTATTTTTATGTTTCCTGAGATATCTTGAAGTTCGGTTGTCCTGATTCCAATGTTGATTATTTTTCCTCGCCAACCATCGATTACCACAATGTCACCAACCACATACTTACTCTCAAGCACAATGAATATCCCTGCTAAAACGTCTGCAATGAGGCTTTGTGCACCAAGTCCAATAACCAAAGCTAAAATTCCTGCGCCAGCGAGCAACGTAGTTGTGTTTACTCCCCAGATAGAGAGAATCCACATAATCGAGCCAATAATCACCACCCAACGAAGCAAACTATTGATTAAGTTTAAAATTGTTTTTGCCTTATCTGTTAGCCCTAATTTCAAATTTGATATTCCAAATAAAATAAAGTTAATCACCCCAGCTAACACAATAATCTGAATTGAAATAATGAGATTGGGCACGAAATGAAGCACTGTGTCAAGAGCGTCTACATTCGTCACATCTCCACTAAAAAAATCTTTAATTTCATTTCTAAAAATATACGCTACAACTACCAAGGCAACCATAATTGCCATAATCACATAGTGAGTCACAAGCTTTGCAACTCTGTGTTTAGTTTTTCTTCCTTCCATAATAACCTCCTAAAAATGTATTTTTTCTTCATACGTGTAAATCATATAATAAGTAATATCGTCTTTAGAGAATGAGCTTGTGTAATTTAATTTTTCTGGATGATTCGTTGAGCAATAAATTCTTAATTCATAATCATACACAGGTTCCATTAGTTTAATTGAAAAACGTGCATAGCTATCACTTAAATATGCTTTATCTGTTACTGAATAATAATCAGGGTTTAAGGTATTTGTCGATAAATTATATAACTCATAATAGATAGTATTAAAATCTTCAAATTCATCATTAGGCACAACTTTTATGTCTAGATATCTATTTGTTTTATCTTTAACATCTGTTTTAATGATAACATCTTTAACATACTTGTATTTTTCAGTTGTAATTAATTGCTTACACACTATTTTACCGTTACAAACCAAAATTACAGCATAATTGCTATTAGAAATCAACTCTTCTCCCCCATATGAATGCATAAACTTGGTAAAAGTTAGATTTGTCAAAGTTGTCGTTAACTTAGTTCGATAGTTTTGTTTCACGCTTTCACTTACTCCAGCCAAAAATGAATCAGATGCATCTACTTCCTTCACCACATAGACATAGTAGTTTTCTTTTTCAAAATCGACATTAGTCAATTTAATGGAACAGTTCACTTTGTTAAATGTAACTTCATTTATTGAAATGTTATACTCTGGCTTAATGTCAATCACGACTTCCTCAACTGGCTGCACGGAAAATACTTCACTAAACAGCGGAACATACACTCCAATTGGCAACACAGCAACTGATGCACAAGCAAACATAAAAGTGCTGAAAATTTTAGACCGCTTTCGAGGCTTTTTCGCGATTGAATTTTCATTACGTTCACTATATGATTTATTTTCAGCATACTGCATCGATTCTTGAGCGCTTTCATTCAATTCATTTTGAAATCTATTAAATTCGTCGAAAATCAAACCTCCTAATCATTTTGTTTAATTATATCATACTCAAAATCAATTTGTCTTAAATTTAACAAAAAAAAATAGAGCTTAACTCTATTTTTCAAATAGTTCACTTTCCAAACACAAACAAAGCAAATGATAGAAAGGAAGGTGATATTCTTGAATTCGATATGTCTCGATGCTAGGCGCATTAAGTAGCACATCTGCCATATCCTTTAATTTTCCGCCACTTTCTCCGGTGAGAGCGATAACTTTCATGCCTTTAGCCTTTGCAACCTCAACAGCATACACCACATTCTTTGAATTTCCACTAGTGGATATGGCAATCATCACATCCCCACTAACACCCAACACATTCACAAGCTGAGCAAACATTAATTTTTCGTTACAATCGTTAAGGAATGCTGTGTTATACGCACAAAATGACGTAAGCGGAATACATTTCACTCCTTCTTGCATGTTATCAGCCAAAAAATCGCCTTCCTCACCCCATAGTTCATTAAGCTTTTTTCGATTCTCGTCGCTGATTGGACGCTTTTTCACAAAAGATTTGAGTAGCTCTCCTGCGATATGTTCACTATCAGCAGCGCTTCCACCATTTCCGCAAATCAAAATTTTATTTGCCTTACTACATTCAAGCAATATTTCAACAGCTGAAAGCATATTTCCTTTTAAGTATTTACAATCTTCATGACGACTAAAGAAGTCGTTCATTAGTTCTATTGTTTCTTGCTTCATTTTCTCTCTCCCTTTCTAAAATAATATCAACAGCATCACTAATATTATCTGCTTCATACGTGGGCTGCACATGATCTTTTTCAACCAAGTCTGATTTTATCTTCACCTGCACAATTCCCGCATTTTGACCAGTCAGCACATCCACATTACTATCTCCAATGATGTAGCACTTCTCCAAATCTAAATTAAAGTCGGCTTTGGCTCTTAAAAGCAAACCAATCTTAGGCTTTCGACAGTCGCAATCGATTTTTAATTCTTTTACTTCACCATGAAAGCCTCTATCTGGATGATGAACGCAATAGTATATTTCATCAACGTATGCCCCATCTCTTCCTAACATCGTTTCCATTTTATTGAAGATGTTATCTAGCTCGTCCATTGAACACTCACCACGTGCCACAACTGGTTGGTTGCTAACAACAATTGCCAAAAAATCACTGTTATTAATTTTTTTAATTGCTTCGATTGCGTGGTCAGTTAGTTCAAATTCAGAAGCAGATTTAATGTAGCCTCGGTACTTATTTATCGTTCCATCACGGTCAAGAAAAATTGCGCGTTGCTTTGCTTTTAAATTCTTTCGTTCAACAGCGTGGTTAAGTATATCTTGCTCAGTTTTATAAAATCTGTCGACAGTCCCCACATCCTTAATGTATTCAGGACTCTTATAAGCAAAGACTCGACTGTCATGCTCAATAAGGTAATTTATAAAATCATGCTCCATGTTGATGTTTCTAGGAGAATCAAAAAAATCTAACGTCGATGGATGAACGATAAAAAATCCTGCATTGACGATGTTCTTATAAAAATAATCTCGCTTTGAATTTTTAAAATCTAACTTCAATACTCTATAATTATTATCAAATGCAACCAAATCACTATCAAATGGATGCATATTGGGATGAACCAACATAGTTAAACAACTTTGATGATTAACGTGAAAAGCTAGCATCTTGCTAACATCGATATCAAATATGGTATCTCCAGAACAAACTATAAAATCTTCTTTTACTTTTCCCTTTAAATAATATAATGCTCCACCAGATCCAAGAGGATCTTTTTCAACAATATAGTGAATCTTTACATTAAATTTTTTACCATCACCAAAATAATCAATAATTTTTCCTGCTAAATGGTTTACAGAAATATAAACTTCATCTACTCCATAGTTTACTAAAGACTCAATTGTTCGTTCTAAAATTGGTTTGCCCGCAATACTCACAAGTGGTTTAGGAATCTCATTTTTGGTTAGTTTAGCTAACCTCGTTCCCTTTCCACCAGCCATAATTAGTGCTATCATAATTCTCTCACTTTTTCCAGCTCTCTGCTCCTGATTTAGAAAACTTTACAGGATAAATCTTACCAGGTAATTGTCCCATGGCATCGATAAGTTTTTGCCTATTCATAGGGTCACAATATAACATCAAAAATCCGCCACCACCAGCACCAGAAACTTTCACAGCCTCAGCGCCATTTGCCATAGCATAATTTATTGTTTCTTCCAAAAGTTTGTTAGACACCATGCTAGATGTCTTTTTCTTTGCTTCCCAAGTTTTACGTAAGCTATCAGCAAAATCTTCCATATTACCAGTAAGAATGTCATCTTTCATAAGGTAAGCTGTTTCTTTTAGCTTTTTCATAGCATCAATCGTTTTTGATTCTTGCTTTTTTGTGCTTTCAATTTGATTCGAAATAATATTATTTGTTAACACAAGTTGCACATCAGCAGATTTTCGACTTTGACCACTGTAGTAAAGTAGAAGCGAACATTCAAGTTCATTGATAACGTCTTTATCCAGACGCAACGAATTTACAACCACACTTCCATCGGTTTTAAATTCCATCATATTAAATCCGCCAAACACAGCAGCATATTGGTCTTGCTTTCCTCCAGCCAAAGCTAAGTCTTGTCGTTCGATTTCATAGGCCAATCTTGCCTTTTCATAATCACTTAACCCAAGCCCTAACCAGCAATTAAACGCCTCTAAAATGGCCACCACCATTGTTGACGATGTGCCTAACCCTGAGCCGATTGGAGCATCATTACTAGTGGACATAATAAACGATAGCGGCTTCCCGCCATTGTAATCTTTGACAATCCTGTTGTAAACACCTTTGTGCAAAATCAATTTTTCACCTTCAAAATTTAATTCTGGCACGCTATCCATTTCAACAGAATTTTTATTGTCATAGGAATAAATCTTAATCTTATTATCATCGGTCGGAATGATAGTACAATAAGCATACATCCCTAACGTAGCATTAAGCACAACTCCACCGAACTTGTTGCTATAAGATTCCAAATCAGTTCCACCGCCAGCCAAACCAATTCGCAATGGAGCCCTACTTCTTATCTTCATTGTCTTTTCTCCTTTCCTTAACAATTTCAGCCAAACGAGCTTGAAGTTGGTTTGCACATTCTTCCCAACTTATGTATAAATCTCGCTTTGCATTCTTTCCAATTTCTTTCAGCTTCTCTCTATCCAAAATCGCTTGTTCAATTTTTTCTGCAAATGATTCCTTAGTATTCTTAGCTACAAATCCATTCACACCATCAGTAACATCAAAACCAGCACACGTGTTTTCTATAAACACACCTGGGGTTGAATAAGCCGCAGATTCCACCTTAACAAGACCAAAGTTATCGTAAATAGATGGAAAAAGTAATAAATCTGCTCTAGCAAGCATTAAAGGAAAATCCTCTCGTGGTAAAAAGCCTGTAAACACAACTTCATCATTAAAGCCAAGTTTTGTTGCATACTTCTTCAATTTTTCTAATTCAGCACCTTTACCAACCACAAAAAATTTAAATTTTTTCCCTTTATCCTTTAGTAGTTTAAGGCTATCTAGAATAAAATCTATTCTTTTTAGTTTCATAACCCTACCTACATAGATAAAAATGTTTTCATCTTCTTGTAGATTAAACTTTTCATTCGCTTGGTGACGTAGCTCATCCACATTTTCACATATTTTAAAATCAGTACCAAACGGTAGATGAGTAACCTTTCCCCTATATCCAAAAGACCTAAGTTGCTCCTCAACAATTGGTGAGCAAACGAAAACTTCATCAAATTTATTATACAATCTTCCTAAACGCTTAACCATAAGCTCTGCAATCCACTTTATCTTTACAACGCTCTGAAAAATCAATCTCATGTTTGAATGAAAAGTGGCCACGACTGGGATATTTTTCTTTTTTGCCACGTATAGCGCAAATTTAGACATATTGAATGGTGAATGTACATGAATGATATCGTAATCTTTACTTAAAATTTCATTCTTAAACTTTTTATCTAGTTTAGGAAAGCCATAGTAATCATTCAAAATCGGAATATGCATACTCTTGCAACGAATTATTTTATAAGGTTGATTATCAACATACCCTTTCCTATTCTTTGGAACCATTACAGTTAAATCTGTCGATTTATTTAAATGAAGGCAACAATTATGCATACAGTTTATCACCCCATCGACATCAGGAAGATAAACATCCATACCTTCTAACAATTTTAATTTATTTTCCATTTCCTATCCAAATAGATTTATATTTTCACTTTTTACTTTATCAAATTCATCATAAAGAGAGTTATATTGTGGTTCTAGTTTTCTCATCAACTCCTCTTCATCAATCTTAACTCTGTGCCACCACTTCTTTGTAAAAGGAATTTTAGATTCCCTTGTAGCACACACATGATGAATGATAATGTCTTTTGAATAATGATATGCATTATACTTCTTATCTATAATTTTTCTTTTCTTGCAAGCAGTGTTTAAAGCACTCATATCGATGTAACAAATATACTTTTTGTTACAACACAATTCGCATGCACGTTCTAATAGCCCAGTTTCGCGAATCATTTTCATGTTCATAAGCATTACGCCACTTTGAAAATATGGCTTGATTCTAAAGCAATCTTTTCTACCGGCTATTTCAACATCATTTATATCAATATCCCATAACTCTTTTATATTGCCATTCATTATCGTGTCTGCATCTAGATAAATCACTTTATCAGGAATTTCAGGCACTAAATGAGCAAGTAATCTTACTGTAACATAGTAGCTATAGTATTTATTATGTAAATTAGGACCTTTTAGCAGTTTTTCTCTAAACAATTCAGAAACGTCCACTGATTTGTAAGTACTTTCTTTGTTCGCTGTCTTTAAAATACTTTCACAAAGTTTATCCTCAGCCTCTGTAAACATTTTTGCTTTTTTATTATATTCCGGCACCTCTAGTGTGAGGTTTATTACATTCAATCTTTCTTTCGTTGTTCGCGCTAATGATAACAAAGAAACTATCTGTTGAGATAATAACTTCCTATCGACGCAATAATATATATTTATCATTATACCTCCCTTGAAAGGTTTAACATAAAAGTCATTAAAAGTCAAGTTAATGGTATAGTTTTTTTATTTTACATAATAATACCAAACTAATTATTATCACCACCTTTGTTTTAGAGTATACCACACAGCATTAAAAAAGACAAGCCCCACGCACCTTCAACAATTTTAGGATTCTTTACCTTGAACTAAGATAATCGATAAAAAAGAAAAAGAATCAAGTTTGTTTAATCTAGTTTAGTTATTTTACTATTTTTCAACACATATATAGTTTTTTTCAATATTTGACAAATAAATAAAAAAGTTTGCATCAAATTAGGATTGCGCCTATTCGATGCAAACTATAATACACGGTCGAACCATTTGGGTTCGTGGTGCGGATGAAGGGACTCGAACCCCCATGGTCTCCCACTAGAACCTAAATCTAGCGCGTCTGCCAGTTTCGCCACATCCGCAAATGAAATAAATTTCATTGGTTATTGTAGCATTTTTTTATCTGGTTGTCAACCATTTACTCATTATTTTTCATTGAAAATGGAAGAAGTTCCCTCATTTGAAATTGTTCAAAATGCCCATTTGTGGCACAAATAATCGTGGCATTTTGCGTAAATTCTTTCATAAATTCCCTTTCGCTTCCAGATGGAAAAGCCAAACTTTTTTCACAAAAATTCACCACAGTCCGAATTGATGATGCCCCTTCACTAATGGCTTTCGATAGTGCTACCTCAATTGCACCAAGCGACCCAGAATACGATGAAATTTCAATGTTACACCCAGTAAACACCATACCATTTTGAGTCAACACGCAAGCCCCAACAGGAGTTTCGCTATTAGGACAATATGCGCGCTCGCTAGCTTGTTTTGCTTTGATAATTAACTTATCAATCATTGATTGATCCATAATTTTCTCCTATTTTATTAATTTATCTAAAAGTGCAGTTTGCTTTAATTCTTGAGTCTTCATTTTTTCTCGATCGACTTCATTTTCATGGTCATATCCTAGCATATGCAACATTCCATGCACAAATAATTCTCCAACCTCACGATTTACAGAATGATTATACTCAGCTGCTTGAAGCTTTGCCACATCTGCACATATAAAAATCTCTCCAATGTAGAATCCCCCCAAGCTATCATCATATTCATAAGGGAAATTTTCCTTATTAAATTGTAGATTATTTGGATTATCTATTAATCGAAAAGTGATTACATCTGTTGGTTTATCTTTTCCTCGATATTCTTTATTAATTTCTTGAATTTCTTTGGCATCCACATAAAAAACGCCAACAGAACAAACTTGTGGATTTTGCCCCTGACTAACTAACACACTATCTCCAATTTGACACAAAACATTTTCGCCAAGAAGTTCAAAATTTTTATCATTAGACAATATTATCTTCAAATTACACCTCGATTTCTGTCTTCACATAATACGTAACAAAAAAAGTTCCATCGACCTTTTCTATCGTTACCTTTTCTTCCATGATATCACTTTCATTTACAATAGTCAACACTTTTTCGCGTGCTTGAAAAATTAGTGCGTCTTTTTCGTCTTCAAATTTTTCATTAACCTCCACCAAGTCCAATTCATAAAAAGTTGTGTAGATAAGCGTTACTGGCAAAGTAAACAATTTTCGTTTTCTTACTTCAACTTCAAAATGTTCAAATGTATTTTTTCCACTTGTTGAAATAATTCTATCATGCCAAACCTCCTCTAAAGAACCACACTTTTGTCCTGTGCGCGCATAAACTTTGCTTTTCTCCTTAAACTCAACAGTTGAAGAATGCCAAACAAACAAACTAATTCTTCCTTTAGCTTCCGCTGCTACCTCATTTTCATCTATCACAATATAAGGCGCAATAAGCATCTGTCCCACATGAACCGTGTCACCAGCTTTCACTAATGGCGTTCCTGATTCTACAAATATACGACTTACAATCCCATCAGCAGTTGCAAAAACACCCATTGTGTTTGTTTGTTTTAACTCTATTGGTGGAACATACTCTGAAAAATTCACAACAAGCGTACATCCATATCTACCAAAAGAAACTATCCCTGTGTCACATTGCTTTTGTATTTCATCGTTTAGATATAAAAAATCAATATTATCCCACTTTTGACCAGTGCAATGTAAATTTTGTTCTAAAACTTCTTGAACTCTATGCTTTAACTCTGAATTACATCCATTAACTTCAACTTGCCAACAAAATTGACTTAAAATAATCATTAAAAATAAACTTACCACAGCACCAATCGCACAACCAATCCATATTTTGGTTGCATGACTTAAGTCATAACGATAACCATATTGATTTAAAATTTTTTTGCAATTTGAAAAACTTTGATAAGGTATTTTTATCATCAAACATGTTGAACTTACCTTATTAACCAACATAAGATTAATTCTGTTCGTTATTAGTTTTCGAATTAATACTGCATGATTCACGCCATAGATTAACAAAGTTTTTTCATTTATTCTCATGCAATATCATATTAATTTATAGTACAAAATAGAATTATTCAGGTGAACTATGTTTATTGAAGAAAAAATCCAAGAATTGGGACTACTTAGCGCAATTCCAAATCAATTTACAATAACAAATTACTCTGATCGCATCATTACAATCGAAGGTAAAATTGAATTGTTAAGTATAACGCCTAAACTAATAGCAATCATAGCAAGTGGCAAACCAATTAACATTGAAGGAGATAATTTGTTGCTAAAAAATTTAACTAAGTCCTCCATTAATATTGCTGGAAACATAAAAAATATAAAATAAAAAACGTGCTGGGAAACCAAACACGCTTTAATTATTGTAAATTACTTAGAAATCTTAGTAACCACACCACTACCTACTGTACGACCACCTTCACGAATAGCGAAACGAAGTCCCTCTTCAATAGCGATAGGGCTAAGAAGCTCAACACTCATCTCAACGTTGTCACCTGGCATAACCATTTCAACACCGTCAGCAAGCTTAATGCTACCAGTTACATCTGTAGTTCTGAAGAAGAATTGAGGACGGTAACCACTTACGAATGGAGTTGAACGACCACCTTCTTCTTTCTTCAATACATACACATTTGCACTGAATTGAGTGTGAGGAGTGATTGTCTTAGGAGCAGCAAGCACTTGACCACGTTGAAGGTCCTTACGCTCTACACCACGAAGTAACACACCAATGTTGTCTCCTGCTTCAGCCTTATCAAGTTGCTTCTTAAACATTTCAACACCAGTTACAACTGTTGTCTTGGTTTCACCCAATCCAACGATTTCAACTGTGTCACCTACTTTAACAGTACCACGCTCAACACGACCTGTTCCTACAGTTCCACGACCAGTAATTGTGAACACGTCCTCAACTGGCATAAGGAATGGTTTGTCAATGTCACGTGCTGGATCAGCAAAGTAGTTGTCACATGCATCCATCAATTCAAAAATACATTTGCATTCTGGACCATCAACGTTTCCACTAGCTGCAGCATCCAAAGCTTGTTTTGCACTACCAAAAATGATAGGAGTCTTGTCGCCAGGGAAGTTGTATTCTGTCAAAATGTCACGAATTTCCATTTCAATTAATTCAAGCATTTCATCTCTGTCTGCTGGAGGAAGAAGATCAACCTTGTTTACAAACACGATGATAGCAGGCACACCTACCTGACGAGCAAGAAGAATGTGCTCACGAGTTTGAGGCATAACACCATCAGTTGCAGCAACAACCAAAATTGCGCCATCCATCTGAGCTGCACCAGTAATCATGTTCTTTACGTAGTCAGCGTGTCCTGGACAGTCTACGTGAGCGTAGTGACGCTTAGCTGTTTGATACTCTACGTGAGTTGAGTTAATGGTAATACCACGAGCTCTCTCCTCTGGAGTCTTATCGATAGAAGCGTAGTCACGCTCCTCTGCCAAACCTTTCTTAGCAAGCACGGTTGTGATTGCAGCGGTCAAGGTTGTTTTACCGTGGTCAACGTGACCAATAGTTCCCAAGTTAAAGTGGGGTTTTGTTCTTTCAAATTTAGCTTTTGCCATAAAAATAATCTCCTTTAAATTTTACTTTGATGAGCCGTTACGCTCTCCAATAATCTTATCTGCCACAAATTTAGGCACTTCAGAATAGCACTCTAGATCCATGTTAAATGTTCCACGACCTTGAGTAATGCTTCGCAAGTCAGTCGCATAACCGAACATCTCAGCCAGTGGAACGAGAGCGTTGATTGTTTGTTGACCATCATCACTCTCCATCTCACGTAACTGACCACGTCTACGGTTAATATCGCCCATTACATCGCCCAGATATTCCTCTGGAACGATGACTTGCACCTTCATAATTGGCTCCAAGATAACTGGTTTTGCATTCTTGGCTGCTTCCTTAAATGCCATAGAACCAGCAATCTTAAACGCCATTTCACTCGAGTCTACATCGTGGAAAGATCCATCTACCAATGTAACTCTAAAGTCAACCATTTCATATCCAGCTAACACGCCATTTTGAGCTGCTTCGCGGATACCATCGTCGATTGGTTGGATAAATTCTTTTGGAATTGCTCCACCCACGATTTTGTTCACAAATTCATATCCTTGACCTGGTTCAAGTGGCTCCATCTCAATCACACAGTGACCATATTGACCTTTACCACCTGACTGACGGATATATTTTCCTTCTTGCTTGGTTTTAGCTCTAATTGTTTCACGATATGCAACCTGTGGTTTACCAATGTTTGCATCAATGTTGAATTCACGTTTCAACCTATCACAATAGATATCGAGGTGCAACTCACCCATACCAGCAATAATCGTTTGACCAGTTTCTTGGTCGGTATAAGTCTTAAATGATGGGTCTTCTTCAACAAATTTTAGAAGTGCAGCCACCAATTTCTCCTGCCCTGCCTTGGTCTTTGGTTCAATCGCAATCTTAATAACTGGATCAGGGAAGTTAATCGATTCAAGCACGATTGGATGACCTTCATCACACAAAGTGTCTCCAGTTGTTGTGTCTTTTAATCCAACAATGGCTGCGATGTCACCTGTGTGCACTTCGTTAATTTCAATACGCTCGTTTGAGTGCATTCTAATTAG
>JAEEGL012881815.1_pt1 | contig 11927 bp, 10 predicted proteins | sample 9134231 | NCBI WGS metagenome assembly JAEEGL01 (sample SAMN16246548, study PRJNA631951) | gut metagenome | biome: gut microbiome; feature: rumen; material: fiber-attached | host: Bos | place: Iran: Karaj | collected 2018-10 | reverse complement strand
TCCACAAGGATGTCATCATAAGTCTCATATAATGATGAGGAATTGTAAGATGCTGACAGATCAGATTCGCATAGATCAAGAAGTTCGTCCGCGCGGACATTGGATGCAGTAAACAAAACACATAAAGCGCATGTTCCTGCCATGACTGATAGTTTGATCACCTTATTCATAGTTGTTCTCCCTTCATTTGCAGATCATCCGAGAAGATCGATCCGATATTTTGTTACCGACCTATCCCTCAAACGATATACCTGCCACAGACTCTTCCCCAAAAACCTGCGGCGACCCCTACGCGATCAAAATCATGTACAAAAATTACAATATGACCGCTTTGCCATTATTATACTATACATATTGTAGTATGTCATCATTTTTTAGAATCATATTTGGCGATATTTGTGACAATGTGCCACTATTCAAACTATTTCATATGTTATTTATTTATACCTTACGGCACATAGAAAAAAGCCATATAAAAACCGGGATTATTTATCTCCCGGCTAAACTTATGAAATCAACGGTTATTTTTTTGAATCTGTGTTAAATTTGGATTTATTTTTGTTTTCCACAAGAAAAATCTCGAACTTATGTTTGTATACGCTTCATTCTGCTAAAATATTAAGGGATGATATACCACTATCCGGTACTATGCTGTCGGATTGTAAGTCGGAACAACCTTCCTGACATACTCCCCTATACTGTCATTATTCTCATAGCAGACTGCCATAAGTTCCTGAAGATCTCCGATAAACTTCTCCGGATCGAATTCTATGGGCTTACCGATATGTATCATCTTATTGGGTGTAGTCTGCATTCCTTCCTCTACCATGAGCTTCTCTTCATAGAGCTTTTCGCCGGGACGCAGCCCCGTGTAAACTATCTTGATATCGACATCGGGCTTATATCCCGACAGCTTGATCAGATTGCGAGCCAATGTGTCTATCTTGACAGGCTCGCCCATATCAAGAACGAAGATCTCGCCTCCGTGGGCATATGTTCCTGCCTGCAATACCAGTGAAACCGCCTCAGGTATGGTCATAAAATAACGTATGATATCAGGATGTGTGACGGTAACCGGCCCTCCGTTTGCTATCTGCTTCTTGAACAGAGGCACGACCGAGCCGTTTGAGCCCAAGACATTTCCGAAGCGTACCGCTACAAATTCGGTCTTTATCTTGCTCGTATCCAGCTTCCTGTAGACCCTTACGCCTTCAGCATCCATTTCATGCTGGAACAGACGGGGTATCTTATCGACTCTTCCGTCCTTTATAAGCTGGTTGAAGGCCTGTATGACCATTTCACACAGACGTTTGCTGGCTCCCATTATATTCGTGGGATTTACCGCCTTATCGGTCGATATCAGCACAAAGCGCTCACAGCCGTTAAGCAGGGCCGCATGAGCCGTCTTATATGTTCCTATCGCATTGTTCTTGATCGCCTCACAGGGACTGTCCTCCATCAGCGGAACATGCTTGTGCGCTGCCGCATGGTAGACAACCTGCGGATGATAAGTCTCAAATACGGAATTGATCCTTCTTGAGTCCCTTATCGATCCGATGAGCACCGTGAGGTTAAGCCCCGGGTAATCAGTTCTTAACTCCTGCTCTATCTCATAGGCCGAATTCTCATATATGTCAAAGATTATCAGATGCTTCGGCTTATGTGCGGCTATCTGCCTGCAGAGCTCGGATCCGATCGAACCGCCGCCTCCCGTGACCAGGATTACCTTGCCGGTAAGGTAATTGAATATCTCGTCTAGATTAACCTTTATCGACTCCCTGCCCAGAAGATCTTCGATCTTAACGCTGCGCATCGAGCTCACCGACACCTCGCCGTTCACAAGCTGGTACATGCCCGGCAGGTTCTTAAGTTCACAGCCTGTTTCCTTACATATGTTAAGGATGTCCCTCTTGGCCGAAACATCGGAATTGGGAAGTGCCACGTATATCTTCTTTATATTGTATTTTTCAATAGCACTCATTATTTCATCGCGTCCGCCTACGATCGGCACTCCGTCGATGTATCTGTTCCATTTATTGGGATCGTCATCAACGATACAGCAGATCCTGTCCGTCGTTTCCTTGGAATGGCTCACATCACGCAGGATCATCTGTCCCGCGGAACCGGCTCCTATGAGAAGCACGTTATCTTCCCTTTCAACCGTCCTGAAGCCTCCCTTAAAGTCCATGAGCAGAAAGAAACGGTATGAAAATCTTATCCCGGCCACCAGAACGAACTGGACTACCGCTCCGAAGATATAGTATGAGATCGGCATCCTGTGGAGAAAAGATATACCTACAGTATGGAAGAGAAATGAAATAACGGATGCTATTAATATTCTCATCAACTCACTGTAACTTGCAAAGCGCCATATCGTCTTATACATACGCTGGGTTGCAAATATTATGATGCAGAATATCGTATAGATCGGAGCAAACTTTATGAAAGGTCCCAAATACTCCTGCGGTATAAGCCTGAACCTGCAGTCAAACCTTATCCACAGGGAAAACAGATATGCAAAATTAACCCCGAATATATCGAAGACTATAAGCACTGCGGCAATAGCCTTCCAGTGCTCTATATGCAATTTTCGTAGTATGCTGTCTAACTTTTCACTCATTGATCAACGTAAAATCGCTTACAGGCCTCTTATGATCTCTCCCTCAGACCGGTTATATAATGGTCGAGCTTCTTCATCGCAGCCTTAAGCTTCTCTATCGAATACGCATAGGATATCCTTATAAACCCTTCACCGCTGTCTCCAAAGGCTGAACCCGGTACTACGGCCAGTCTCTCAGCATCAAGCAGGGCAAAGGCAAACTCCTCGGAAGTCATACCGAACTCCTTGATGCACGGGAACACATAAAATGCTCCGTACGGCTCAAAGCAGGGAAGGTTCATCTCCTTAAATGCGTTCATAAGGAAGCGCCTTCTCTGATCGTATGACTCGCGCATCATTTTCACATCCTTATCACCGTTCCTTAATGCTTCGATCGCCGCATACTGGCTGGTAGTGGGCGCGCACATGATACAGAACTGGTGGATCTTGGTCATCTGCTCGATGATCCTGTGAGGTCCGCAGGCATATCCGAGCCTCCAGCCCGTCATGGCAAAGCCCTTGGAAAAGCCGTTTATCAGGATCGTCCTCTCCTGCATTCCCGGGAAAGAAGCTATCGAACAGTGGTCCCCGCAGTATGTGAGTTCACTGTAGATCTCATCGGTCAGAACAAATATATCCTTCTCTATACATACCTCGGCAATGCCTTCAAGGTCTTCCTTCGTCATAACCGCACCTGTCGGGTTATTCGGGAAAGGCATTACGAGGATCTTGGTCTTGTCGGTAACAGCGTCGAGCAGTTCCTGTTTCGTGAGCCTGAATTCATTTTCATTCTTAAGTTCAATGATCACAGGCTTGCCGCCCGCAAGGATCGCACACGGCTCATAGGAAACGTAGCTTGGCTGCGGGATCAGGACCTCATCGCCCGGATCGAGCATTGCGCGCATCGCTATATCTATCGCTTCGCTTCCTCCGACAGTGATTATGACCTCCGACTTGGGATCGTAGCTGACTTTGCAGCGGCGCTCGATATATCTGCAGATCTCCTCCCTCAGCTCCATAAGGCCGGAATTGGACGTATAGAATGTACGTCCCTTCTCAAGCGAGTATATACCCTCATCCCTTATGTGCCATGGCGTGTCAAAATCAGGCTCGCCAACACCGAGGGAAATGACGTCCTTCATCTCGCTCGCGATATCGAAAAATTTTCGGATACCCGACGGCTTGATATTTACGATAGTTTGCGATAACGGTTCTCTCATGGCGTCATTATCATCCTTTCATCGTTTGATTCACCGTTCAGTATCGTTCCGTGATCCTTGTATTTCTTGAGCACGAAATGCGTCGTCGTTGAGATCACGTTATCAAGTGTTGAAAGCTTCTGCGATACGAAGCTGCTGACTTCCTTAAGCGTCTTGCCTTCCAGGGATACCAAAAGATCGTATCCTCCCGATATAAGGTAGGTCGCATTGACTTCCGGATACTTGTATATCCTCTCGGCAATATCATCAAAACCGTGCCCGCGCTGCGGAGTAACCCTTACTTCTATGAGCGCGTTCACCCTGTCTGTCGTTACCTTGTCCCAGTCTATCAGTGTATGGTAGCCGCAGATTATACCCTCAGACTCCATGTCCGCAAGTTCCTGCGTTACCTCCGCCTCGGTAGTACCGAGCAGGACTGCAAGTTCCTTAAGCTCCACACGGCTGTTCTTCTCGATGTAATTAAGTATCTTCTCTCTCATTGGGATCATTCCTTTCTTATATAATATAGGCATGTATCTTATCAAGTTCATTTTGACCGGGCGGTTCCAAAAACCTTTTTTTCTCATCGTAGAAGACCACCCTGTCATTGCCTTCCGTGACCTTGCCGATCACAGCCGCCTTCCTTCCGGCGCGCTCGTATTCCCTTACAAGGTCATAACCCCTGTCCGTCATGATGAGCAGTGAACCCGTGGACAGCAGCTTATACGGATTTATCTCAAAAAGTTCGCTTACTTCTATCGTTTCCTGCCTTATCGGGATCCTGTAAAGATCTATATCAAGCCCTGCTCCGAAATCCTGTGCCGCATCCCACAGCGCTCCGAAGATACCGCTCTCCTTTATCTCATAGACGGCTGAAGCGCCGGCCTTAAGCGCTGTTTTCCTATCTTCCGTAATATCCCTGTATTCCTCAAGACTAAGAACCTTCTTAATAAAAGTGGGACTGAACCGCTTATTCAGCACCCACTCCTTTTCCATTGCCACGATGACCGTTCCGGCAAGACCTGCCCATCCGGTCATGACAACATCATTTCCGGTCACGGCTTCTTTATTCAGATCAAAATTATTCTCCGCCACCGTTATCGCCCTGCTGTTCTTCCGCACCGCCTTCATTGCCGCCGTTATCCTGCGGAGGATTCTCCGGCTGGGGTTCCGCGGGTGCTTCTGCGGGAGGTGTCCCGGCATCCTGTGCGGGCGCCGGAATGCCCAAGAGCATCGCCGGATCTATTATGCCGGCTCCTACCTGTGCGGCCGCTGCCTTGCAGGCCTCTATGCTGCCCGTCGCGATCGCATTCTTAAGAACGGTCGCCACATTGGGATCATCTGTCGCTACGCCTACCGAAGCAGTCTTTGGAACCGCGCGGTAATTACTCTTATTTATCCTTACACGTTCCGTTTCAACTCCGTCCACCTTGACGATCTTCCAATACTCGCCAACATATCCCGTATGCGCCGACTGTACCGAAACCTTACCTGCCGGAAGCTCCGGATCGGCAACTACCTTCTCACCCTCAGGCTCGGTTCTCTCAAGTTCAACGCTCTCAAATGAGATCGTCCTGTTTGCCGGACGCGTCTCGACTCCGTATATATTGAATACCACCTGCTTATCGTCTGTGGTATAACCTTCTATGAAGATCGGGTTCTCAAGGCTGTTGGTGAACTTGAAATCCTTGGCTGTTCCCGATATCGCGGCATCTGCCGACATGTCCACGTAACTTACTATCATCGAATGGTTGGAACGCTCATCCACCTGAAGCTCCGCACGGATGACCGCATTATAAAGCGTCGAACTCACCTGGCATATCCCGCCTCCGAGGCTCTCAACAACCAAGCCGTTAAGATATGAGCCTGCAAGAAAATATCCGTTCTCCTCGGTAAACGGACTTACCGTTTCATATACGGATAACTGCTCGCCGGGATACAGAAGCTTGCCGTTTATGAGCTTGGTGCCGTTGCGCACGTTTCCGGAACGTTCCTTGCCGGATGATGAAAAGCTGGTTGAAAAATGTCCCAGCAGATCCTGTATCTTCTCAAGATCGGCCGCAGTACCCTTGGGCTGTATCATACCTGATACAAGTTCTATGGTGCAGTCGTTCTTGTCCCAGTTATCCATCCTGTTCATGACCGCTTCAACGGATGCATCCACATCTATACCGTAACCTTCCTGGCCTTCCGTGATATGGAACACTCCGTTTTCTCTTGTCATGGTAGCATCCTTGGCATCAGAGCCGCATGCATCACTCTCCGCCTGAATTACGTTCTTTACATACGATTTATCCGCCGTGATATTTATATCATAGACCTTATGCTCAACCTCAAGGTCCTTATTTGCCTTATACCTGGCTATTACGTTACCGCGTTTGCCAAGACCTATAGCCTCCAGCAATATGTCGCTGTTTGACCATTTTATGCCAAAATCGCCTGCGGTGACCGTAGTCACGCGGTCGTTTATCGAAGTAAGGTTTATCGACCTGCCGCGAAGTTCGGCTATCCTGTCTTCAACCTTGCTGCGCGCTTCCTTGTAGGTGAGCCCCGAAAGGTCGATATCCTCGGCATACACACCCCTGTTTATCGTAGCTGTCGGATCTATGTGGACCGAAGCCGGAACTTCGACATTTATCTCCGTAGTAAGACTGTTGGCATTTTCAAGGATCTCATCCCTGGTATTGTCTACCGCATCTCCTGCCGCGGTAACATTGATCGTTATCTCGGAATCCGTATCGGACACATCCGGTTGCTGCAGATCATCAGACGGCTGAACCGGCTCGGCTGAGTCCTTATCATCAGACTCCTGATCGACAAACTGAATGATACTGTCCGATTTATAATCATCCGACTTGTTTATTATTTTCGAAACTCCCGCCGAAGCTGCCTGTACATTGCAGGTTCCCGACAGGATGCAGCATGCGATGCTTAAAAAGGCTGTGTACAGCCTGACCTTTCTTAACACGATGATCCCTCGATTCCTAAATATACAATTTCATGTTATAATGTAAGAAATACTACGTATTTCTTTTGATACGCTCGCCGCTAAGGCATCATAAGGAATCCACCACTACGTGGTCCCCCTTATGATCATTACTGTATCAGATATGCCAGTGTCGGCACGATCATTGCAAGCACCAGGATGATTATTATGATGCTCGACATTATCTTCCTTGATTTTTTATTGTAAAAATTCATGGATAAACCTCCCGATCCCGTATGGATCAATAACACTCTATTAAAGGTTAATTATATATGATATCGCCTATTTTTACAACCATAGTGATAAGTTTTCTGGCTATCATGATCTATATGAAGGTCACGACCAACAGATTCAATACGGGTGACGAAAAACGCATCGAGGAGGAGCGTCTGTCCAATTCCGTCCGAAAAAAAAGCCTCGATGAACTTGACTATATCACCATACCTTTCGATTCACTCCCTTTTTCCACGGAAGACGGTGCGGAAAGCAGTGCAGAACCCGGGACCGAAGATACCGATCCCGCGATCGCCAAGGATGAGGCTGATGTTCTGGCGCTTAAGGATAAGAAAATCGTCAACTTCACGGGAATATCGAATACGGATCTTAAATTCACCTACGGTGCACCCAACCTTCCCATACTGACGGAATACGACCAGAATTTTACCGAGCTCGTGCGGGCTCTCGATTCGTGGGGAACCCATCTTCTCGAACAGGGAAAAAAGGAACAGGCGCGGAAGGTTTTTGAATTTGCCGTGGAATGCCGCACCGATCTTAAATCAAGTTATGTCCAGCTTGCGGATATCTATGCGGAGAACTTTGAATTTGACAGACTTGATCATATCATCGAGATCGCCGACGGACTCAATTCTCTCATGAAGGGACCGATAGTCCGGGCTCTTAAAGAAAGATGTGATATAAATAAATATGTCTCAAAAAAATAAATTCCCGAAGATCATCTCCGGGAATTCTTATAATATCCGCAATATTTCGTAAGCCGGCAGCGCTCACATTCAGGTCTCTGCGCCTTGCAGATATCCCTTCCGAAAGTGATCAGCTGCATGTTTATCAATATCCAGTGATCCTTCGGGATCTCCTTCATCAGATCGAACTCCACCTTGACAGGATCCTCCTCTTCTGTCAGGCCAAGCTTCCCCGATATCCTCTTAACATGCGTGTCAACCACGATACTGTCTATGCCGAAGATATTTCCTCGGATCACATTTGCTGTCTTTCGTCCCACGCCGGGAAGGGAAGTCAGTTCATCTATATCGGACGGTACCTCGTCATTATATTCCTCATGCAGCTTACGGCAGCACGCAATGATGTTCTTAGCCTTGTTGTGATAGAAGCCTGTGGAATGTATGTCCTGCTCAAGCTCCTTAAGTTCCGCCTCTGCGAACGCCCTGATGCTGGGATATTTCACGAACAGGTCTTTAGTTACGATGTTAACCCTCGCATCCGTACACTGCGCCGACAGGATAGTTGCGATAAGGAGCTGCCAGGCATTGTCATGCGTCAGATAGCATCTGAAATCGGTGCCGTATTGGGCGTCTAAGATATTCAGGATCTCTTTTGTTCGCTTTTTCATATAGTTTCTCTCTGTCTCTAATACGCTCACAGTCATGGCAGCATGTCCGACCCGTCACATTACCGGTTCACAATTCGAATCCATTCTCATTGTTCACCTCTCGGCGCCATCCGGGCGCCTCGTAATGTTTCCTCTCGTACATACTCCATGCCTGCTCGCTACTGTTTATGTACCGTTTTACATAGGAGATGCGGTATTTTCACAAGCAAACAGTGCCCGAAGGAACGGAGTTGAAATCCACTGCGTACGTAGACTTAGCACCCGGGATATGAGCGAATCGTTAGGCAAATATCCCGGGTGCTTAGTCGTAGTAGCAGTTAGTTCAACGAAGTGGTCGGGGTTTGCGGTGAAATTACCGCAGCTCCGTTAAATCCGCATATTACTGCGCGTATAATCCTCCGGTAGCCTTACTGAGTTCTATAAGTTTCGTATGCATCTCGGTCTCGATCCTGGAAAGCTCCTTCTCGGCTTCCGCGCGTTTTGTACGTCCGTCTGCCTGTATCTGTACGACTTCGTTTAAGGTATCGATAAGTGTCTGGTTGGTATGTGTGAGAGTCTCGATATCCACGATGCCTCGCTCTGCTTCCTTGGCCGACTCGACGGTTGCAATCTTGAGTGCTTCCGCATTCTTCTTGAGCAGCTCGTTAGTCATATCGGTAACTTCCCTCTGTGCCTTGGCTGCCTGTGTAGAATGATTGAGGCCTATCGCGATGACCATCTGGCTCTTCCAGAGAGGGATCGTATTAACGAGCGTACTCTGGATCTTCTCAGACATCATCGTGTCATTGTTCTGGATGAGACGGATCTGCGGAGCCATCTGCATCGAAATGTTCCTTGTAAGTTCAAGGTCATATATCTTCTTCTCGAACCTCTCTATCATCGAAGCGTAATCCGATGCTGCCTGTGAATCCTCGGGAAGTCCGGATTCTTCGGCTTTCTTAAGGAGTTTCGGGAGTTCCTGCTGTTTTGCTATCGCAAGTTTTTCCTTACCGGCCATTATATAAAGCGTAAGGTTCTTATAGTAGGTCAGGTTGGTCTCATACATCTTATCGAGCATGGCAACGTCCTTAAGCAGGGTTACCTGATGACCTTCCATCGCCTTGACTACCTTGTTGACATTGGCTTCAGTCTTGTCATACTTCGTCATAATGTCGTTTACCTTGGCCTGTCCCTTCTTGAACAGTCCCAGGAAGCCGCCCTTCTTATCCTCTTCCGCCGAGAATCCGCGAAGCTCGGATACAAGTCCCGTAAGCATATCACCGATCTCGCCCATGTCCTTGGTACGTACGTTATTAAGTGCTCCCTCGGAAAAATCAGCTATCTTCTTCTGGGCTCCCGCTCCGTACTGTATAACAAGCTGCGTATTGTTAAGGTCTATCTGCGAAACATAACTGTCAACTATCTTCTGCTCTTCAGGCGTAAGATCGTTCTTGGTCTTGATATCCGACAGCTCTGTCCCAAAATCCATCGGCGCATGAGGAGTCTCCGGCTTCTCCTCTTCGATCGGAGCAAAAGGCGATTCGTATAAAGTCGCCTCAGGGACTATCGCTTCTGCTGCAGCAACTGCTCCCGTTCCCTCAAGTACCGGTCCGTTTGTGTTCGTATCCATATTTTTCCTCCCTTATAAAATGTATATTCTCTTGACTTTGATCTTATTGCGTCTTAAGTGCGCTCTCCTGAGCCAGTCCTTCCTGGGTAAGCATCGTGGTGAGTACCTGTGCATCACTCGTTACGTCCCATACGGAATCCTGGAACAGGTTATTAAGAAGCTGTACAAAAGCTTCATTTATCGTATCAAGCGTATTCTCGATCTCGGCCTTGGCCTGGATGATCTCCTTACCCGGTGCGCTCACCTTGTCGTATTCCGCATACGCCTCGACAAGCTTGAGCATTGTGGGAAGGTAATAATCCATCAGCTTATGCATCCTGTCCATCTGCTCCGGATGCTCCTTTACCCGGTCAAACATCTGCTTTAAAAGTCCCTCGAGGCAGTCAAGCTTCTTGCTTATAACCTCACCGGGTATATCGTCATTGAGAGCATGCAGCTTGTTTACCGCATCCATGCCCTCCTTTACCATCACATCAAGCTCTGACTGTTCTTCTCCGGTAAGAACGGCTTCTTTTTCCGCTTCCTCGGTCCTCATCCTGCCAAGCATCTGCTCGTAATCCCTGTAAACATCGGTCGAGAGCATAAGAGTCGTTTCGCCTTCGTCCATGTAGCCTTCGGGATATACGCCGTTCTTAAGCATCTTCTTTATATCTTTCTTAAGCTTTCTCTCGGCGATCCCGGTCGCCGCGGCTATCTGTGATATCCTGGCATACATCTTCTCACCGCAGATACGTGCATAGCGCTTCGCGCGGCTAAGGAACTTCCGATGCTGAACTCCCCATGCAGTAAATCCGCCGCTTATCGCAGTAAGCACAAGACAGGTTATCACCCCTGATATGTTCGCCGGATCCTCGCTTAAAGTGATCGCAAGGATCATTGATAAAAATCCGCATGATATGATACCGGTGATACCGAGTGCTATGCCGAGAAGGCTTCCGGTATCGCCGATGGCATTGAATTTTGTCGGCAGCAGCTTACCGTTCTCTACTATCGCATTCGGTGAACGCATCTTCTTCTGGAGTTCGATCTGCTGACGCCTTGCCTGAAGCTGCTCTTTCTGCACCTTTGTGGCATTGGCCCTGCGCTGTCTTGACTTCTCCTGTCTCTCTTTTAACTGGGCTTCCCTGCGGGCCTGACGTTCCTGTCTCTCCCTCTCAAGCTGCTTCTGCCTCTCTCTTGTGGCCGACCCCGGAGAATACGATGAATACCTGTGCGAAGATACGTTGATGGGATTGCCGTTCTTTATCCCCGTACTCCTCTCGAGCTGCTCCGTGGCTTCGTCTATCGCCATGTTCACGGAATTGGATATGGCTTCGTTAAGCCTGCTGAAATCGCCCTTCGAAAGACTCTCGGCAAGCCCGTCCTTTATTTCCCGTCCTATTTCATTAAACAATTGATTATCAGCCATTTAGCCTACCCTGCTATCCTAATGGTCATTACCGTAGTAATCACCGTAGTATTTTCCGTAATATCTTCCGTAGTACCTGCCATAATACTTACCGTAGTATTTGCCGTATTTTCCGCCTATCTCGACCTTATTTAAGATAACTCCGAGGATAGGGCAGCCGGTCTTGCGGATCTGGTCTATAACACGTTCGGCAAACTTGCGGCTTATCGCCCTTGCCTCCATAACGATGGCAACTCCGTCACAGTTCTGCGCTATTATCGCGCTGTCTATAACGCTGCCGAGAGGCGGTGTATCTATGATAACGTAATCGTATATGTCCCTGAACTTACTGAGCACCAGCTTAAACCTGGCCGTTCCGAGAAGCTCCGACGGGTTCGGCGGAACGGGACCGGTAGGGATGATATGCAGTCCCTTTACGTTGGTGGAATATATGACATCCTGTATGTCACGGCGTCCTGCGAGAAAATGCGACAGTCCGGAAGAGATCTTGGTTATCTGGTATCTTCCGAGGATGACCGATTTTCTCATGTCACCGTCT
>JAEEGL011772813.1_pt1 | contig 11927 bp, 12 predicted proteins | sample 9134231 | NCBI WGS metagenome assembly JAEEGL01 (sample SAMN16246548, study PRJNA631951) | gut metagenome | biome: gut microbiome; feature: rumen; material: fiber-attached | host: Bos | place: Iran: Karaj | collected 2018-10 | reverse complement strand
TTAGGAAATAGTTCTATCATCAATATTATTATAACTATAATAATAGCAACAATATTATGGGCTTATATCAAAAAGAGTCAACACGGCTATGAATTATCCGTTGTCGGTGGTAGTTTTAACACTGCTAAATATGTCGGTATTAATACGAAAAAAGTCATTATTAGAACTCTCGTATTAACTGGGGCTATATGTGGTGTAGCTGGCTTTTTATTAGTGGCAGGTTCTGATCATACAATTACTAACACGTTAGTAGCAGGAAGAGGATTTACCGCTATTTTAGTAGCGTGGTTAGGTAATTTTTCTATTCCGTTAATGGCTATTTATGCATTTTTAGCCAGCTTTGTTTCTATTGGAAGCAGCAACGCGGCTGCTTGGATAGGCTATTCATCTACTATTAGTAATGTGCTGACAGGTGTCTTTTTCTTGCTAATTATCGTTAGTTCGTTCTTCGTCAATTTTAAAATTGATTCTTCTTTATTTAATATTTTTAAACGCAAAAAGAAAGTCAAAGAAGAAGAGGAGGTGCCGCAATAATGTTTGTTACTTATTTTAGAGGCGTTATTCGCGTCATGATTTTATTCCTCTTTGGCTCCACTGGTGAAATCATCACTGAAAAAAGTGGCCATTTAAATCTCGGAACACCGGGAATTATGTGTATGGGTGCTACTGGTGCGGTAGTGGGAACAAAAATCTATTTATCCGCTATCGTAGGTGTTGATCATTCTAATGTTGTTTTAGCTATCCTGATACCAATGCTATTTTGTTGCTTATTTGCCGCAATAACGGGCTTGTTATATTGCTTCTTAGTGGATTCGTTACAATGCAATCAAAACGTGACTGGCTTAACGATAACTACCTTAGGTGGTGGCATTTTCCCATTTGTCAGTGCACTTACTGGCAACGAAGGATTTTCTTTATTATCTGCTAAATATTATGCAAGAATATTTCCCCAAGGTTTCTGTGAATCCAATTGGTTTACACAGATGTTTATGTCTTATGGCTTTTTGGTTTATTTTGCTATTATTATCGCCATTGTGGCTCTTTTGATTTTTAAGAAAACAAAAATAGGTCTATCGCTAAGAGCAGTCGGAGAAAATCCCAGTACTGCTGATGCTAGTGGCATTAATGTTATTGGTTATAAATATGTCGCCACAATTGTAGGATCAGCTATCTCTGGCTTAGGTGGCTTATATTACCTCATGGTCATGAATAATGGCGCTTTAGAATTTAATGTCGAATCATTTGGTTGGCTCGCTGTTGCTTTAGTTATTTTTGCTATTTGGAATCCCGGCTTTGCTATCCTCGGTTCTTTTATCTTCGCGGCCTTTTATCAACTGCCTGTTTTCATTCCTTCTTCCGGTGGAGTAGGAAAGATTATTGAACTTATTCCCTATTTTGTCACGATTGTCGTGCTTATCATAATTTCTTTGTTTAACAAGAGAGAAACACAACCGCCGGCAGGATTGGGAGTAAATTACTTTAGAGAAGATCGGTAATTGTTAAAACCAAGCAAAAAGAGAGGGTTTTTGCTAGTTATTTTTGCTATTTTTCACTATTTTTAGACAGTGCAAAAATTTCTTAAAATAATAGTTGTCTATTGCTCGTAAGTTTGGTAAATTAGTTGCAAAAGGGAGAGAAATATGTGTCAATTTAAATTTAGACAATGTCCATTTAGTCACATAACTAGACTTAGTGTCACTGTCTCTATTACTGTCCCCGTTTCTCTTCAATAATTACCCGCCGTAGTGTCGGGTATTTTTTTTAAAAAAAGGAGGTCATGTTATGTCCAAAACAAATCTTGTCTACCAAGTAGAAGACAAACCAAGTTGGGGTAAAACAATTATCTTTGCATTACAACAACTTCTAGCCATTATGGCTGCTACAATCGCCGTTCCTGCCATCGTTAATGGTGCTACTGGCGCGACAATGAGTCAATCCGCCGCTTTATTCGGTGCTGGTGTTGGAACTCTTGTTTATTTACTCTTTACAAAATTTAAAAGCCCAGTCTTCTTAGGAAGTTCATTTGCTTTCTTAGGAAGTATGTTTGCGGCCTTTGCCGGTGGTGTTTCCATGTCTGTTGGCTATTTAGGCCTTATCATTGGTGCCGCTTTAGCAGGCCTTGTTTACGTTATCTTAGCTTTAATTGTTAAATTTGCAGGAACTAAATGGATTAATAAAATAATGCCTCCTGTTGTCATTGGTCCAACTGTGGCAATTATTGGTTTATCCTTATCCGGAAACGCGGTTGGTGATTTATTTACCGGGAATGGATCGACTTCCGTAAATATCTGGATTGCATTAGTTTGTGGCCTTGTCACTTTATTTACAACAATAGTTGTTTCTGTTTTTGGAAAGAAATTCTTAAAGATGATTCCATTCATTTTTGGTATTTTAGCTGGCTACGCTGTTGCCGCTATCTTTACCGGAATTGGACATGGGGCCACAATGGATGGCTTAAAAATCATTAATTTTGATTTATTCTCTACTGCCCAATGGGGCAAATTCATTGGCGGATGGTGCCCGGATTTCACTTTCTTAACCGCTTTTAGTGGCGCTTATGATTTTAATGGCGGTAACTTTGGTGCTTATTTAGGAACAATCGCCGTGGCCTACGTTCCGGTTGCCTTTGTTGTTTTTGCTGAACATATTGCTGACCATAAAAATTTAAGTTCTATTATTGATAGAGATTTATTAACGGAACCTGGCTTACATAGAACACTTCTTGGTGATGGTGTTGGTAGTGCCGCTGGTGCATTATTTGGTGGCTGCCCAAATACCACCTATGGTGAATCTGTTGGAACAGTAGCTATTTCTGGAAATGCTTCTATCAGAACCATCTTTGTCACCGCCATTTTAGCGATTGTCCTTAGCTTCTTATTACCATTCTCGACATTCTTAGCAACTATTCCATCTTGTGTTATGGGTGGTGTCTGTATCGCCTTATATGGTTTTATCGCTGTATCTGGCTTAAAGATGATTCAACCTGTTGATCTTGGCGATAATAGGAACCTATTTGTTGTTTCTGTTATTCTCATTGCTGGTGTCGGTGGTTTTACACTCAATATCGCTTTAGGTAACAACGGTGTTATCACTATTACCGAAATCGCTTGTGCTTTAATCCTTGGCATTTTAGTGAATCTTGTTGTTCGTATTGGTGATAAAAAGAAGGCAGAAGAAGAACCAGCTGAAGGAGAACCTCAACCTCAAGAAGAACCCGCTCCACAAGTAGAAGAACAAGGAGAACAACAATAATATGGAAATCGATTTAAAAAAATATCCTAACGTTATTTTGTTAGATCACCCTTTAATCGCTCATAAAATTACTCAATTAAGAGACAAAACCACCAAAACTAACCAATTTAAATTATTGGTTAAAGAAGTCTCTATCCTTGAAGGATATGAAGCTTTAAGACATCTTCCAGTCAATATGGTGGAAATTGAAACTCCTATTGAAAAAACCATTCAACCAGTCGTCCATCGTAAATCCTTATGTTTTGTCCCTATTTTAAGAGCTGGCTTAGGTATGGCGGATGGTATGCTTGAACTCGTTCCCGGCGCGACATGTGGCCACATTGGTTTATATCGTGACGAAGTGACAAAAGAACCAGTGGAATACTATTGTAAATTACCCGCTAATCTTGGTGATTATGATGTCTACTTAATCGATCCCATGCTCGCTACTGGTGGTAGTGCGATGGATGCTGTGAAAATTTTAAAGAATCATGGTGCCAAAAAGATCACCTTTATCTGCATTATCGCTGCTCCTGAAGGTGTTAAAGCTTTCTCGGAAAAATATCCCGATATCCCCTTATATATTGGTGCTTTAGATAGAGAATTAAATAAAAACGCTTACATCTGTCCAGGCTTAGGCGATTGTGGTGACCGTGTCTTCGGCACAATCGATTGGAAATAATAATATATTTATAAGGAATAATAAGACCTCTTTCGAGCAAGAGGTCTTTTCTTTTATATTTAAATTATAAAAAGTATTTTATAAAATATACATGAATTGAAATAAGGAGGTTTATATGAAAAGAGCCGCTAATATTCTCTATCTCATCGGTGGAATTTATTCCATCATCAGTGTCGCAGCTTTATTGATTGCAGGTGCTGTTTTACTTGTTTTTTCTAGTTCCGCATTAACTGCCACATTAGTGAAAGGTATTGAAGAAGGAACAATTCACTCCGATTTCACCGGTTCTCCAGAAGAAATAGCCGCGATGATACAAATTATGTTCTTATCTGTCGGTATCACTTTACTTGTCGTCAGCGCTATCTATGTTGTCGCTGGTATCATCGCTTTAAAAGGAAGAAATAACGATAAAAAGAATTATTTTGTCACTAATATTGTCTTCGGTGCCATTACCGAAAGTCCTTTCATCCTTATTGCTAGTGTCTTCGCTCTGATAAAAGGTGACACAAAAGAATAAAAGACGCTTCGCTTGAAGCGTTTTCTTTTAAATCCTTATTTAATATATTAATATATTTTTATTATGAAAATAGCATTAACTGGGGCCTCAGGCCATATGGGTATTTCTACCCTTAAAGAATTTCTTAATATTCCGGGTTTAGAATATATTAATGTTCTTCTTCAACCCAAAATCAAACGCAATAAATTAGTGAAAAAAATAGCTCGCCAAAATAAAGATAAAATTCATCTTTTTTATGGCGATATTTCTCATATAAATGATGTTGAAAATCTCGCTAAAGATGTCGATTATTTCTTTAATCTCGCGGGAGTTATTCCTCCTCTTAGTGATAAACAACCTAATTTATCTTATTTAGCTAATGAATTAGGTGTAAAAAATATCATTGAAGTATGTGAAAAGAATCCTCATATCAAATTAATTGATATCACTTCAGTGGCCTTATATGGTCATAGAGATGAAAAACATCCCTTTGTGAGAATTGGAGATCCTCTTCTTACTAGTGTTTATGATCCATATTCCATGCATAAATTAAGAGGGGAATTCGCTATTTTAGAGAGCAATATCCCGCAATTTGCTATCATCCGTCAAACTGCGATGATTTATATAGAAATGTTAATGTCCAATAATTCTGATGGATTGATGTTCCACACATGTTTTAACGATCCTTTAGAATGGTCTACCGCAGAAGATTCCGCCATATTGATGGCGAATATCGTTAAAGAAGATGTTTTGGGACATCTTAATAACGATAATTTCTGGCGCAAAGTCTTTAATCTAGGTGCCGGAGAAGAAAACTGCATCTCTGGATATGATACATTCCAAGGTGGCTTTGGTTTATTCGGTGGTAGTGTGAAAGATTATTTCAAACCCAATGATAATATCATCCGTAATTTCCATGGCGGATTCTATTATGATGGCGATGATTTAAATAATTTATTCCATTATCAAAACTTAAATGTGAATGATTATTGGAAGAGAATGCTCAAAAAATACCCATATATTTCTTTAGCAAAAATCGCTCCCAAAAAGCTCATTAGAAAATTCGCTGTAGAGAAACTATTCAAAGATAGTAATTCCCCAGCTTATTGGTATAAACATCATGATGTTCCTCGCTTAACCGCTTATTTTGGTTCTGTAGAAGATTATGAAAATTTACCCACCAAGTGGGAAGATTTCCCCCTCCCAGATTATAAAGAGTTACGCAATAAAAAGAATTATCATCCTATCGACTATGGTTTTGATATTGATAAAAAAGATCAAGATATCACTTTAGAAGATTTGCAAAATGTCGCAAAAATGCATGGTGGTAAATTATTATCAAATAATTTCAAAACTGGCGATGTTTATCAAAAGCTCGAATGGGAGGACCAAGATGGGGAAAAATTTATCGCTCGTCCATATACCGTTTTAAGAGGAGGTCACTGGTGGCATATCCTCTATAAAGAAAACGTTTGGGATTATGATAGACTAGCGAAAAAAGATAAAATATTTGCCCAATATTGGTATGATAGTCATAAAGAAAACGAAAACCATGTATACTACATGGATGAAAATTATCAAGCTTTAATGAAATGAGATACGCACTTATTTATTTTACCGGGACCGGTAACACCAAAAGAACACTAGACTTTGCTAAATCTAACATTCCTTCTAGTGATGAATGTGATGTTTTTAATGTCTTAACCGACAAAGTTTTAAATATCGATGAATATGACGCTTTGATGATTTTTTATCCCATCTATGGATTTAACGCTCCTAAGCCCATCATTGATTATGTGAAAAAAATCCAAAAAGGATCACAAGTGAAAAAATGCTTAGTGATGAAGAATTCCGGAGAACACCTCTTCTGGAATAATGGCTCATCATTATACTTATCTTCTTTATTAAAAAGAAGAAATATTCATTTAGTTAGTGAATATCATTATCTCATGCCATATTCCTTTATCTTCCGTCATACCGATTATATGGCGTATAAGATGATAACCACCACAGAAGCATTGATAAAAATCGATATGAAAGATTTTTTAGAAGAAAAATATCAACCTATTAAAAGATTTTTCTTTGATCGCCCCTTTGCTTTTATTCTTCGTATCCAGTGGTGGGGTGGCCGCTTTAACGGAAGATTCTATAAAGTTGATAACAATAAATGTATCAAATGCATGAAATGCATTAATGATTGTCCTAGCCACAATATTGCTATCAGAGATGGCAAGTTCAAATTTGGCAAGAAATGTTTGATGTGCCAAAGATGTGTCATGTATTGTCCGAAAGACGCTTTTAAGTCATTAGGATTCTTCACTTCTTGGAAAGTTAATCCTCATTACACCTTTGTCAAACAAGAAGAATTCCAAAAAGAAAGACATCCTAACTATTGTAAAAAGAATTATCAAAGATATTTCTTAGAAACGGAAAAGAAAATCCAAAAAAACAATTTATAATTATCGATATGAATAAATATGATTTTTCTTTAGAAAGAAGATTAAGAGAATTAGATAAGGACCTGCATAAAAGATTCACCGATACGGTTTTTGCCTTGCAACAAATCCTTTCTAATTACAAATTAATCTTTCCTGATTTTACTGACCACACAGAACTCCATTCTTTGAATATTATCGAGTTCTGTAACCATATCATTGGAGACCAAATCGATAAGCTAAACGCTGATGAAATATACGCTATTTTAGTGGGATGCTATTTCCACGATACTGGTATGGGTATCAGCCACAAAGACTTTGAAACTTTTTCTAAAGAAATTGATTTTGGCGATTATTTTAATAATCACGATAGAAATAATTATCCCGAAATAGTGCGCAATTTCCATAATGAATATAGCGCTTTATTCATCAAGAAATATGCTCGTTTTTTTGATTTCCCTAGCGATGCTCATCAATTCGCTATCGCGCAAATTTCTAAAGGCCACCGTAAGACCGATTTGAACGACCGCGATGAATATCCATTAGCGTTAACTACCCCTAATGGCAATACCATTTGTCTACCTTATTTATCTGCTTTAGTGAGATTAGCTGATGAAATAGATGTGACAGCGTCTCGTAATTCTCATGCTATCTATGATTTAAACAAGATAGTAGAAGAAAGAGATTTAATCGAATTCATGAAACATGATGCCGTAACTGGTTTAGAAATCCATGAAAAAGAATTCGTAATGGTTGTTTCCACTGATGATGAGAAAATATATGGAGCTTTAGAACAATTAGCGGAGAAGATGCAAAAAACGCTCGACAATTGTCGAAGCGCTGTTAATGGTGTAACCCCATATACCATCACCCAAGAAAAAGTGATTATTAAAAGAAATTAATTTTCAATATTTAAAAGAGAAGAGAACCCGGTGATATCGAAAATTTCTAAAATGCTATCATTGGGTTTTTTAATAACCATCTTTCCTTGCTTATCCATAAGCTTTTGAGCTACTAAAACAACTCTTAGTCCTGCGGAAGAAAGATATTCTAATTCGGAAAAATCAAAAACGAGAGAATTAATACCATTTAAATCATTTTTAATAACATCTTCTAATAAAGGAGATGTTACGGTATTGAGTTCACCGACTAATTTAATGGTTAATTCGGCCCCATTTAAATTCTTAATAATTTCCATGCCATAATATTATATTATTTCCATTTATTTTATAAGACACATTTTTACATTGTGTCACTTTTTAATTTTGTGTAGTTATTTATCTATAGCAACTTAAGTTAAATGTGCTATATTCTATATGTTTGTAAAACAAATGGAGTGAAAAAATGAAAAAAACAAGTTTATTATTTTTACTTCCAGTTGCCGCTATCGCGTTAACAAGTTGTGAACAAATTAAAAAATATTCCGAACATTTAGATGATTATGTCTTTACTATGGAATATCAAGATGGCTTTAACATCTTACAATTAACCGATATCCACTGGAACTACAACACCTCCACAGTTTCTTCTAAACAATACCTTGATAAAGTCCTCGCGGAAGCTAAAAAACACGCTGGACATATTGATTTAGTGGAACTCACAGGTGATTTATTCATGCTCGCTAATGCTTATCATGTTGATTCTTTCGTCAACTATTTTGAAGCAAAAGCAGAAGAATATGGCTTTAAATATGCCGTTATTTGGGGCAATCATGATCATCATGGTTTATATAACCCCAACTGGTTATCCTCACGTTTTAGCAAAGCTAAACATTGCATGCACTATGATCCAAACGATGATTTATATGGTCGTGGTAACTATGTTATCAATTTGGAATTAGCTGGTACTACCGTATGGCAAATCGTTAACCTTGATAGTGGTGCCTCTTTCTCGGAAACCGCCGTTTCTCCATTCAGAGATTATGATTATATCCGTAAAGATCAAACCGATTGGTGGAAACAAGAACACGATAAAGTGGGTGCTTTAGTTCCCGCTATCGCTTATTATCACATTCCACAAGATGAAAATTTAAAAGCATGGAATGAAGTCCAAGAAAACCCAGCGTCTCACAAAAACAAATTCTTCAAGTTAGAAGAATTCGCTGACAATGGTATAGAAGAATATGCTTCTGATTTTATCGATGTTGGTAGTGAAAACAATTTAAAAGCCGCCTTTATGGGCCATGCCCATAATGTTGACTGGACAGTCGATTATATGGGTGTCACCATTGGTTTAGGTGTGAAAACCGGAACCGAATTATACTTCGCTCATGTCGATGCTAGCAGTGACCTTCCCGAAGTTAAAGCGGGCTTAGAATCCACTGGTATTACTGAAAACTTCGATTTAATCGGTGCTTCTTTAGTCACTTTAACTAGTGTACTTGGCACCTTTGAATTAGAACACTTATATCTCAACGAAAGGGCTAACGAAGATTTCGTTAAATGGGTAACATATTAATGAAAAAGTTCTTTGATAAGGAAAATTTCTTATTTTCTGGTTTTGATAAAAAACAAAAACAACAATCATTATTTGTCGCTATCGCATTAATGGTGTTCTTTGTTTTCGCTTCTTTTACTTTCTTTAACGCTTTATACTGCTTCTCGGATATCGTCGGATGTTTCGTTTCCGGATCTCCCGATGTTGCCATTAAAGATTTCTTAAGATCTCTTCCTATTTTCCTTTCTACTTTCATGAGCATTTGGACTGTTTTATTACTCCAAGCTTCCTTTAGAAACGTAGAAGTAAGAAGGTTAAAATCTTATAAGAAAAACGCTATCGCTTTATTAGCGTTCGCAGGTGTCAATATCATCTATGTTGTCGTTATGACAATCATGGGTAAATATTCCTCTTTAGTGGAAGGTAGTCCTTCTCCTTTATATCCTTTAGATTCTATCCTTTATTCCTTATTATTCGTGGCCATCGGTGTCTTTACTTTAATTTACTTAAAGAAATTACAAGAAAAGCTTCCTTATGTCGCTCCTTCTCGTGGCCCAATCGTCATGAAAGTTAGAGGTTTATATTGCACATTTATCACCTTCTGGATGCTTATTGCTTTATTTACCTTCTCTGCTTTCTTCTTTGGTTTATTCATTATTGATTTCCAACATGGTTATCAATTCTATAGTGTGATGTTATTAATCGCCTATGCTTTGTCATTCTTATATATGCTTGTTTGGGAATTCTATTTCAACGAATTAAAAGAAGAAAAGAAGAAAGAATTCTTATTACCATTAGCTATCGTTGGTTTAGCTTTATCCGTCGTTGTTATGGCTTTATACTTTGTCTCTTTAGGCCTTAACTTAGATGCTCCATCTAATATTGGATTTGGTGTCTTACCTGTCGCTTTTGCCGCCAGTGTCAATATCGCCACCATGTTAGTGGTTGCTACTCCTTTTATAGTTTCTGTTGTGGCCCTTATTAAAGGTCTCATCGCTAGAAAGAAAGCCTAATAATCATTCAATTAAACAAGCCCCTGATTTCAGGGGTTTTTGTTTGCCAAATCAGCCTTGTATTTCTTATAAAAATGTCTTTACATATGTCTTTACAAAAATACAAACTTATTTTATATTTAAAATATGAAAAAGAATATATTAATAAATCTTCGAGTTGAATCAGATTTAAAAGAAGACTTTCAACACATCGCGGAACAAAACGGATATACGATGTCCGAATTACTTTATGCCTCAATGAAAGCCATTGTTAAACGAGGCTATATTCCTTTAAATTTATATTCTTCGTTGCCGCATAAAATAAAACCCGCAATTACAATTCCTGAAATTAAACAAGCTGTAGAAGAGATTCTTATGCGTTACAAATTAAACGATAAAGTCAAATCTGTTGCTTTATTTGGCAGTTACGCAAAAGGTAAACAAACTCCTAAGAGCGATATTGATTTGGTCATATATTCCGACACAAAAGATGTCCTTCCTTTAATGGGCTTAAAATCCGATTTTCAAGAAGTGTTAGGAAAAGACATAGATTTGGTTATCGACCCTGATCAAAATTCATATTTTGGTCAAATTATTAATAATGAAAAAATAACTCTCTATGAAAAATAGAATCTATTCATACGTTTTACGAATTAATGAACACTACAATAAAACAAAAGAAATTGTTAATAGTGTGAAATCGATAGATGATTTGGATTTCTTTTCTATAATGGGCGATTCTTTTTTATTTCATTTTTTTCAAATTGGAGAATTGTTCTCGAGAATGACAAAAGACTATCCCTTGGATTTAAACGAAAGAGACGTTAAAGGCGTTATAGACATCAGAAATTTCATTGTCCATGGGTATGGAGAATTAAATATTCCAATTCTTAAAAAATCGTATGTGTATAGCTTGCCAAGGTTAATAAAAGAAATGAACGAAAAAGCTGCTTTGCTTTACAAAGAATCTCTTTTTCATTTTATCCATAAGAGAATTGATTTACATTCTTTTAAAGGCGAGTACTTTTTTATTGATGAAGTTGTGGCTCCAAACGGACAATTTCAAAGGTGCCATCTAATTGGTTCAAATGGTAATTTTGCTGATACTAAAGCTGTTGTTGTAGGATTGGTCCAAAAGATTAAGGGAGACTACATACTTCTAGTTTCTTATTCGAATACAAATTTAAAAAAAGAAGAAATAGTGGCAATCATCAAAGACATCGAAGAATTAAATGGCTACAAGCTTGTTGCTTGAATTGAAAACCATGCCCATCCATTGATGGACTTTTCTTTTTTTGCTATCATAATCTAATAATTTTTAAACTTTTCTTTAATGAAGTTTATAAAATGTTTTGTTGATTCGTTGAGTGTGGAATGCTTTTCCCAGGCTAGAATAATTTCAAAATCCAAAGGATCTCTTAAGGGAATAAGACTAATATTTTCATCATTGATTTTAAAAACCTGGGTGAAAAGGAATGCACCTAGATTATTTCCGGCCACTAATTCTTTAATTGTGTATAGTTGATTCGTGCGGATTTTAATATTTGGAATAAGGCCTCTTTTTTCAAATTCATTCTGGATCAAAGACGACTGGAGACAATCTTCTTTCATTAAAATAATAGGAGTGTTTTTGATATCGGAAATATCGATAGATT